>QWCE01004747.1_pt1 | contig 25193 bp, 22 predicted proteins | sample 1972531 | NCBI WGS metagenome assembly QWCE01 (sample SAMN09866716, study PRJNA288562) | Human gut metagenome isolate term4_stool, whole genome shotgun sequencing... | reverse complement strand
AGCATACGCGGAGGAGCCACGCAGGTGTTGTTCAGGGTGTGGGCCAGATAGGTCTTGCCGTCCTTGCCCTTGACGCGGATGTGCAGGCGGCGTGCCTGTGCATCGCCCAGGTTGGAGCAGGAGCAGACCTCAAAGTACTTCTGCTGGCGGGGGCTCCAGGCCTCGATATCGCAGCTCTTGACCTTCAGGTCAGCCAGATCGCCGGAGCAACAGTTCAGCTGGCGCACGGGAATTTCCATGCTGCGGAACAGCTCCACGGAGTTCTTCCAGAGCTTCTCGTACCAGTCGGCGCTCTCCTCGGGGCGGCAGACCACGATCATCTCCTGCTTCTCGAACTGATGGATGCGGTAGATGCCGCGCTCCTCGATGCCGTGTGCGCCCTTCTCCTTGCGGAAGCAGGGGCTGTAGGAGGTCAGGGTCAGGGGCAGAGTGGCCTCGTCCAGGGTCTGGTCGATGAAGCGGCCGATCATGGTGTGCTCACTGGTACCGATCAGGTACAGATCCTCGCCCTCGATCTTGTACATCATGGCATCCATTTCGGGGAAGGACATCACGCCCTGCACCACGTTGCCGTGCATCATAAAGGGAGGAATGACATAGGTGAAGCCCTTGTCGATCATAAAGTCGCGGGCGTAGGCCAGCACAGCCTCATGCAGGCGGGCAATGTTGCCCAGCAGGTAGTAGAAGCCATTGCCCGCAACGCGGCCAGCAGCGTCCATATCAATGCCGTCAAAGCTCTCCATGATCTCGGTGTGGTACGGGATGGGGAAATCGGGCACCACAGGCTCGCCAAAGCGCTGAGCCTCCACGTTGTAGGTGTCATCGGGGCCGATGGGCACACTGGGGTCGATCATCTGGGGGATGGTGTACATGATCTCCTGGATGCGGTCAGCCAGCTTGGCTTCCTCGGCTTCCAGCTCTGCCATCTTGTCCGCATCGGCCTTGACGGCGGCATTGTTGGCATCGATCTGTGCCTGCAGCTGGGCCTTCTGGGCCTCGTCGGTGCACTTCTTCAGCTGACCGAACAGGGGGCCGTTGGCCTTGCTCAGCTTGTTGCGGGCAGCCTTCAGGCTCTCAACTTCCTTCAGGCACTCGCGGTACTTTGCGTCCTTCTCGATGACTTCATCCACCAGAGGGAGCTTGGCATCCTGGAACTTCTTCTTGATGTTTTCCTTGACAGCATCCGGGTTGTCACGGACAAATTTGATATCAAGCATGATTTACTCTCCTTACTCTATTTCGGTTCGCATGAGGCGGGTGGGCCCTTTCCCATGCCGTTCAAAGGCGGCGTGCGCCTTAGATCGCTATGTTTTTCTTCTCGGGCAGGCTTGCCTTCGTACAACCTCTCAGTCGGGCTTGCGCCCGCCAGCTCCCCTAGTAGGGGAGCCTCTGGCGTATACGAAAAGCTTCCATCGGCTGCCAAGGCCTCTCCTACTGGGCAACAACAATGACGGAGAGATTTAATCCTCAACCTGATATTGCCCTAATAAGTTTGCAAAAGCCTTCAGCTGCTCATCCGAGTAGAAATGGACGGTCAGCTTGCCCTTGCCGTCGTGGTAGGCCACATTGACCTCACTGCCCAGCGCCTGCTTCAGGCTCTCCTCCACCTCCACAGGCAGGGTGCCGCGCGGGGCAGGCTCCACAGGCTCTTTGGGGGGCTTGGCCAGCTTTTTGCACAGGGCCTCTGCCTGCCGGACGTTCAGCTCATGGTCGGCAATGATCTGTGCCGCCTGCTCCTGCAGCTCCGGGGTGGGCAGGCCCAGCACCACCTTTGCGTGGCCTGTGGTGAGAAAACCGCCCTTCAGCAGCTCCAGCACCGTTTCGGGCAGGTTGAGCAGACGCAGGCTGTTGGCCAGCGCACTGCGGCTCTTGCCCAGTTTGCGGGCGGCCTGCTCCTGGGTCAGGTCGCAACGGGTCATCAGCTCCCGGATGCCCAGTGCTTCTTCCACCGGGTCCAGATCCTCGCGCTGAAGGTTTTCCACCAGCGCCAGCTCCATGGCCTGCTCATCTGTGACATCCTTCACGACGACGGGTGCCTCGGTCAGGCCCGCCATCCGGCAGGCACGCCAACGGCGCTCACCGGCCACGATGAGATAGCGGTCCACCCCGTGGGGCCGCACCGCGATGGGCTGCAGCAAACCGTGCTCTGAGATGCTGGCCGCCAGCTCTGCCAGCGTTTCCTCATCAAAGGTCTTGCGGGGCTGGGCCGGGTCCGGCTCGATCTCCCGCAGGGGCAGCGTCTCGATCCGGTTATCGGACTCAAAGCTGGGGGCTGTGTCCTCAAACAGACTTTCCAGGCCCCGGCCCAGTCCTCCTCTTTTTTTTGCCATAGGTTACGCTTCCCCCTGCTTCACTTGTTCCAGTGCACTTTTCTGCTCGGCGGGGGCACTGTTCCCTTTTGTGCGGCGGCGTGCCGGTTCATGCGGGCGGTTGTTCTTTACGAACTCAATGGCGAGATCCATATAGGCCTCGCTGCCCTTGCCCTTGGGCTCATAGAAATTGATGGGCTGGCCGTAGCTGGGCGCTTCCGAGATGCGGATGGTGCGCGGGATGGTGGTCTTGTAGACCTTGGTGCCAAAATACTTTTTGACCTGTTCCACCACCTGCAGCGTCAGGTTGAACCGCCCGGAGAACATGGTGAACACCACGCCCTCGATGTCCAGATAGGGGTTGTACTTCTTGCGGATGGTCTTGAGGGTGCTGATGAGCTCCGACAGGCCCTCCAGTGCGTAATACTCACACTGGATGGGGATAAGCACGCTGTCGCAGGCGCACAGACCGTTCAGGGTGAGCAGATCCAGGCTGGGCGGGCAGTCCACAAAGATGAAGTCGTAGTCCTTCTGCACCGAGGCCAGCGCCTTGCGCAGGCGGCTTTCGCGGCCCGGCAGGTCGATCATTTCCAGACCCGCACCCGCAAGCCGGGTGTTGGAACCGATGACATCGGTGCGGAACTCGGTCTTGCGGATGGCATCCTTTGCCTCCGCCTCACCGATCAGCAACTCATAAGTACCCACATCGACACTCCGCTTGGGAATGCCGTAACCGGTGGTGGTATTGCCCTGCGGGTCCAGATCGACGATGAGCGTCTTTTTGCCCAGAGCCGCAACGCAGGACGAAAGGTTCACGGCCGTGGTGGTCTTGCCCACGCCGCCTTTTTGGTTTGCAATTGCAACGATTTTAGCCACGCTCTTTGTTTCCTCCCGGGAAAATTATTTGTTCCACGTGGAACATTCGAGGCCGGGCCTCGCTGTTTTCCCACCAGCAAAGCCCCTTTAAAGACTAGTATAGCACATCAGCGCGGCTTTTTGAACCTGTTTCCTGATTATTTTGCGTAAAAACCCTGTGGAATTGCATTTTTTGTGAAAATTGCGATGCGTTTTATCTTTGCGCGGCTGCGGTTGGGATGCGCACCGTATACTCGATATAGCCGTCCCGCTCTTCCCTGTGGGCCGTGGCAGGCACACCGTTGTCCGTCATCAACCGGATGGCATGGTCGATGGTGTTGACAAAGATGCGCACGTCCTTGACCATGGAGATGCGGTGTCTGCCCGGGGCGGCGGCATTGAGCACCTGCTCAATGTACAGGTCGGTCTGCCGGGCATTCATCCGCCGCTTGGCAATGGTGATAAGGGCTTCGCTCCGCCGGTTCTCGGGCAGGCGCAGGACAGCCCGGGCGTGGCGCTCGGTCAGGCCATTGTCCAGCACGAACTGCCTTTGGTCGGTGGTCAGCTGCAGCAGCCGCAGCTTGTTGGCAAGGGTGGGCTGTGCCATGCCCAGCCGCTTGGCCGCCTCGGCCTGGGTGCAGTCCCAAAGGGCGATCACATCCCGCAGCCCTTGTGCCTGCTCAAAGGGGTTCAGGTCTTCCCGCTGGATGTTTTCCAGCAGACCCAGCGCCGCAGTCCGCTGGTCGCCGCAGTCACAGAGGATGGCCGGAATGGTCTCCATCTTGGCCAGCTTGCAGGCGCGGAGCCGCCGCTCCCCTGCCACCAGCTCGTAACCACCCTCGACCTTCCGCACCGAGATGGGCTGCAGCAAGCCGTTTTCCCGGATGCTCTGGGCCAGCCCCGTCAGCTCCTTTTCATCAAAAACAGTCCGAGCCTGAAACGGCGAGGGACGGATGCTTTCCACAGGCAGGGTGTAGATCTTTCCGGCAGATTTCTTCCATTCAAACATGATTCTTTCCCCTTTCGCTGAAATGTGGCACAGTTTTCCACTGTTTCCCGGGAAACGGTGGAAAACTCACTCATTGCAGTTCCAGTGTACCAGAAATCAAAAAGCCCTGCCAGAAGAATCGTTCGGCAGGGCTTGGCATTTATCTTGCGGTTTTGCGTTATTTCAGCGGAGACTTTGCGATCTTTCCACCGTTTCTGGGGTAGGCTGTCGGAGTTTGCGAAATCTTTTTGCAGAGGATGAGGGTGCGGGTATCGCCGCCCGGCAGATGCAGGGTGCGGGTCTCCTTATACTCTCCACCCAGCTTCCGGATGGCACCGCGGGCTGCAGCCAGCTCCTCCTCGCCGGAAGCGCCTTTCATGGCAAGGAAGCTGCCACCCACCTTGACCAGCGGTAAGCAGTACTCGGCCAGCATGGGCAGAGCCGCCACCGCACGGGCAGAGGCCAGATCAAACTGCTCCCGCCATGCTTTGCGGGCGGCTTCCTCGGCGCGCTCCTTGGCAAACTCCACCCCGGTCAGGCCCAGCTGAGCGCAGGCATACTTCAAGAACTCCACTCGCTTGCCGGTGGGCTCCATCAGGGTCAGCTCCAGCTCGGGCTTGTAGATTTTTGTCACGATGCCCGGAAATCCGGCACCGGCACCCACGTCCACCATCTTCCCTGCCACTTCGGGCTGGCTGGCAAACAGCAGGCTGTCGAGGAAGTGCTTGTCCTCAATGCCCTCCGGGTCGGTAATGGCGGTCAGATTGACCTTCTGGTTGTAGTCCACCAGGATCTGCGCAAAGGCATCCAGCTGGTCCAGCTGGTCCCCGGTCAGCGCAATGTTCCACATGGAACATTTTTGCTCTAATCTGTTCTTGTCGATCATTTATCTGTCCCTTTTCGTTTTAGGCAATTCTTTTCTCTTTCTACCAATGGCTCTCCTATCAGGGGAGCTGTCGCCGCAGGCGACTGAGAGGTTGTACAGAGGTTCTGCCCTCCTTCATCCAACCTCTCCGTCAGTGCATCAGGTTTTCTCTCTCACTGTTAAAGCAATGCTCAGCTGCGCCACATCGGAGGGCGACACACCGGGGATGCGGCCCGCCTGCCCCAGATTCTTCGGGCGGATGCGGGTCAGTTTCTCACGGGCCTCCAGCGTCAGGCCGGTCAGGTCAGCATACTCAAAATCTGCGGGGATCAGGGTCTTTTCGTGGCGAGCCACGTCACGGATCATCCGATCCTGCCGGGCAATGTAGCCTGCGTACTTGATCTCGGTCTCCAGCCGCTCGGCCAGCATGGGGGTGATGCCCTCGCCCCAGCCGATCACTCCCGCCAACAGCGGATAGCTGATCTCGGGGCGGCGAAGCAATTCTTCGGCAATGCCGCCCTCCGCGGCAGGGGTCAGCCCGGCTGCTTCCATGGCAGCGCGCAGGTCAGCGGTGCGCAGGTGGGTCTCGTGCAGGCGGCGGCGCTCCGCCTCCAGAATGCTCTGGGTGTGCTGGTATTTTGCCCAGCGGTCATCCTGCACCAGACCATACTCCCGACCAATGGGGGTCAGCCGCTGATCGGCGTTGTCCTGCCGCAGGGTCAGGCGGTACTCGCTCCGGCTGGTCATCATGCGGTAAGGGTCCATGACCCCCTTTGTGACAAGGTCATCCACCAGCGTACCCAGATAGCTGGTCTGACGCTCCAGGATCAGCTGACTCTCCCCTTTTGCACTGCGGGCGGCGTTCAGACCGGCCAGCAGACCCTGCGCGGCGGCTTCCTCGTAGCCGGAGGTGCCGTTGAACTGGCCTGCACCATACAGGCCCCGCACCACCTTGCTCTCCAGCGTGGCTTCCAGGCTGGTCGGATCTACGCAGTCATACTCGATGGCGTAGGCCGGGCGCATGATCTCAATGTGTTCAAAGCCCTGAATGCTCCGGTAAAAGGCGTTCTGCACATCCTCAGGCAGGCTGCTGGACGCACCCTGCAGATACATCTCCTCTGTGTTCTCGCCGCAGGGCTCCACAAAGATGGGGTGCCGGTCCTTGCCCGCAAAGCGCACCACCTTGTCCTCAATGGAGGGGCAGTACCGGGGGCCAACCCCCTCGATCATGCCGCCATAGAGCGGGCTGCGCTGGATGTTGTCCAGAATGATCCGGTGGGTCTCGGGGTTGGTGTAGGCAATCCAGCACTCGACCTTGTTGTGCATGGGTGCATCCGTCAGAAAGCTGAAGGGCTGCAGCTCGCTGTCCGGGTCGCCGGGCTGGCATTCCAGCTTGGAGAAGTCGATGCTTCTCCGGTGGACGCGGGCAGGGGTACCGGTCTTGAACCGCCGCAGGGGCAGACCGGCGGCTTTCAGGCTTTCGGTCAGGGCATTGGCGGCGTGCATCCCGTCAGGGCCGGAAGCATACCACGCATCACCGACAAAAATTTTGCCGCCCAGGTTGGTGCCTGTGGCAATGACCACACACTTTGCGCTGTACTCCCCGTTCAGCTGGGTCACAACGCCCTTGACATGGCCGTTCTCCACCTCAATGCCCACCACCTCGGCCTGATGGATGGCAAGGCCGGGCGTGAGTTCAAGGGCGTGCTTCATATATTCGTGGTAGCGCTTGCGGTCGGTCTGAACGCGCAGGGCATGAACGGCAGGGCCTTTGCCCTTGTTCAGCATCCGGCTCTGCAGGTAGGTGGCATCCGCCGCAAGGCCCATCACACCGCCCAGCGCATCCAATTCGCGTACCAGCGTTCCTTTTGCAGTCCCGCCGATGCTGGGGTTGCAGGGCATGTTGCCAATGGCATCCAGGCTCATGGTAAACACCGCCGTTTTGGCACCCAGCGTAGCGGCAGCGTGGGCCGCTTCAATGCCAGCGTGGCCCGCGCCTATTACGATCACATCGTAATCTCCAAGATGATTCATACTTTTCCTATACTTTCCTCTATGGTTCAATCTGCTGTTACCCGGCAGAGCGGCTGGAAGTTTCTCCGAGGACCGTCCGCTGGGGTGGGACCCTGTTGCCGCAGGCAATAGGGCGGGCGATGGAATGGCCCGTTTCGTGTCCGAGGAGAAAGCTGCCAGACGGGCTGCCCTCCGTTACTTCCCCACACAGAACCGCTCAAACACTTCATTGATGACATTCTCCGACGCATTTTCGCCGGTGAGGTCACAGAGGGCATCCAGCGCATCGTCCACACAGACCGATACGGCATCCAGCCCGAACCCGCCGCTGACCGCATCCAGCGCACCGGCCACTGCATCCCGCGCGCGGGTGGCGGCGGCAAGCTGGCGCTGGCCCGAAAGGCTGGCAGCGTGGGGGTCGATGTTGTTGGTGCCCAGCAGGCGGGCAACGGCAGCGGCGATCACCCTGCGGCTCCCCTCTTCCTGGCAGCAGACCGGGAGCACCATGGCAAAATCGCCTGCAATGACCTCTGCGTCAAACTGAGTGGGCTTGTCCTCTTTGTTGACCAGTGCAATGGCCGGACGGCCAGCGCACCGCTGCGCCAGCGCAAGATCCTCCCGGGTCAGGGGCTCAGAGCCATCGAACACCGCCAGGATCAGCCCCGCCTCGTCCAGCTTTTTCCAGCTGCGGCGGATGCCTTCGGCCTCGATCGCATCCTCGGTCTCCCGCAGACCGGCCGTGTCGAACAGGTTCAGCCGGATGTCCCCCAGCCGGACGGCCTGCTCCACCACATCCCGGGTGGTGCCCGCCACGGGGGTGACGATGGCCCGGTCGAACCCGGCCAGCAGATTGAGCAGGGTGGACTTGCCCGCATTGGGCCGCCCCACGATGGCACAGTCCACACCCTCCCGCAGAACAGCACCGGCATCATAATTCCGGATGAGGGTGTCCAGCTCTCCCTTCACGGCAGTCAGGGTGGATACCAGTTGGGCATCCTCCAGCGCGGGAACGTCCTCCTCGGGGAAATCCACCCAGGCAGTCAGATGGGCCTGCAGGGCGGTCAGGGCATCCTTTTCAGCCCCGATCTTCTTCGCCAGCGCGCCGTTCAGGGAGGCATTGGCCAGCGCCGCACCTTGTCTGCCATCGGCAGAGATCAGGTCCATAACGGCCTCGGCCTGGGTCAGCCCCAGCTTGCCGTTCAGGAAGGCACGGCGGGTGTACTCGCCGGGGGCGGCGGGGGCGGCCCCGGCTGCGATGCAGCTTTCCACCAGCCGCCGGGCCACCGCACTGCCGCCGTGGCAGGAAAGCTCCACCACATCCTCGCCGGTGTAGCTGTGGGGAGCCCGGAAGAAGAGGGCCACGCCCTCGTCAAAGGCTTCCTCCCCTTCCATGAAATGCCCAAACAGAGCGGTGTAGCCCTTGGCATCTTCTACCCGCTTTTCCGGGTTGGCCGGGTGGAACACCTTTGCCGCCACGGCATAGCTCTCCGGGCCGGAAAGACGCACCACGGCAATGCCGCCTGCGCCGGGCGCGGTTGCAATGGCCGCGATCGTTGAATGTTCCATGTTGGTGCTCTCCCTCCGCTCTCAAATCAGAATTATTGTATCACGAAGCGACGAAAAAGGAAAGAGACAAAAAGCCCCCTTCCAGTTTTCCACCGGAAGGGGGCAGCATTGTGCAAAACTCAGCAGGATTTACAGCTCGATCTTGCCAAAGCTGAAATCGGCAAAATCATCCACGCGCTCGGTGCGCTTGGGTGCCACGGGTGCGGCAGTTTCTGCGTCACGGGGAGCATAAGTGCGCTCGGGCACGCTGGAAGGACGGGGACCGCGGCTGCCTGCGGGGCGGCCATTGCGGGGACCGCCATTGCGGGGACCGCCATTCCGGGGGCTGCTGCCGCGTCCGCCGCGGAAGCCGCCATTGCGGTTGCCGCCGGGGCGGCGGCCATTGCCCCGCGGGCGGCGCTCGCCATAGGTGTTGTCGGTCTGGGCATCGGGAGCAGTGGAATAGATGACCACACGGCGGTCACGCCCCTCCCCCTTGCTCTCGCTGCGCACACCCTCCATCTTGCCGATGGCAGAGTGGATGATGCGGCGCTCGTAGGGGTTCATGGGCTCCATGGCAAAGCTGCGGCCGGTCTTGCGCACCTTGTTGCCAATGCGCTGTGCCAGCACGGTCAGGTCATTCTCACGCTTGTCGCGGTAGCCGGCCACATCCAGGCCCAGCTTGATGTAATCGCCTTCCAGACGGTTGGCCACCAGGCTTGCCAGATAGGACAGGCTTTCCATGGTCTCGCCGCGGCGGCCGATCAGGGCACCCAGCTTCTCACCATCCAGACGGATGATGGTGGCCTCGCCCTTCTGCACGGCGCTGAAGGTGACATTTTCCACGCCCATCAGGGCAATGACTTCCTTCAGGTAGTCCACAGCAGCCTTGACCTTGGCGTTCTCTTCGATGTTGATGGGAACTTCCGGCTCCTCACCCTCTGCGGCGGGGTCAGCAGTCTCCTCAGCAGGAGCGGCCTCCTCTGCCACAGGGGCAGCGGCAGGCTCTTCGGCCTTGGGTTCCTCAGCGGGAGTTTCCTCCACAACAGGCTTCACCTCAGGCTCCACCTTCTCCTCCACCACGGGAGCGGCCGGGGCATCGGGCTCTTCCACGCTCACACGCACCTTGGCAGGGGTGGTCTTCAGGCCCAGAAAACCGGTTTTCTGGGGCATTTCGAGCACTTCATAGCTCACATTCAGGTCGTCGGCCTGCACGCCCAGCAGGGCGCAGGCTTTTGCGCGGGCTTCATCGACCGTCTTGCCGGTCGCTTCCTGAGTACGGATCATAACCGTCAATCCTCCTTCTTGTTTTCCAGCTCGCTCAGCGGAACAGTGCGCTCGTCCTTATAGCGCTCCTCATCCAGCTTGCGGGCATACTCCAGGCGGCGCTTGTTCATTTCGCTGGCGGAAATATTTTTCTCCACGACCTCGCCGGTCTTTTCATCCGTGACCTTGATGGTGGTGCTCTTTACACCGCGCTTCTGCTCCTTCTTGCGGGCAGCCATCTCGGCGGCGACCTCTGCCTTCATCTTCTCAGGGTCGTAGATCTTCTTCATCAACAGGCTCTGCACGGTCATCAGGATGTTGGAAACAACGTAATACAGAGAGAAAGCGCTGGGCACGGTGAAGCAGAAGAAGACGTACATCAGCGGCATCATATACATGGTCAGCTTCATTCTGCCCTGCATCTCCTGGCCGCTGGCCTTCATGCTGATGTGGGTGGACAGGAACATGGTCACGATCGCCAGGACCGGGAGGATCAGCAGGGGCAGGTTCTCTGCAGCCAGGCTGTACTGGGGCACACGGGTCAGGTCGATGCCAAAGAAATCCATGTGCTGGCCGAACTCGGTGATGGTAGCCACCTGATCCGGGGTGAAGCAGGAGGAGACGGTGCTCTCGCCTGCAATGACCTGTGCAATGATGTTGGTGTCGCGGGTCACGGTGGTAAAGCTGATGCCCATGGCAGTCAGGGCCTCACCTGCGGCGGTCAGGGCATCGGCACCAATGTGGAAGATGCGCTGCAGCGGGCGGTACACCACCTCGATAACGCCGAACATGACCAGGACGTTGACCAGCATGGGCATACAGCCTGCGGTGGGCTTGTAGCCCTGCTCCTGCAGCTTCATCAGCTCTTCCTGCTGCTTTTCGGGCTTGTCGCGGTACTTTTTCTGGATCTCGGCCACCATGGGCTGGAAAGCGCTCATGCGGGCCATACTCTTCTGCTGGTTGAGCTGGAGGGGGATCTTGATCACGGTGATGAGCAGGGTGAACAGGATGATGTCCCAGCCGTAGTTGGGGATCAGCTTGTAGATCCACTCCATTACATAGCCCAAGGGCCAGCCCAGGATGTACAAAGGATTCATAGTTTCGTCCATTCTGCCCCGCCTGTGGTGCGGGACGTTTAGATTTTTATGAGAAGGACACCCCGCCCACAGTGCGGAGCGTCACAAGAAGCATAAGAACGGATGAAACCTCTCAGTCAACGCCTGCGGCGTTGCCAGCTCCCCTAATAGGGGAGCCCTTGGCAAAACCGTCAACTGGATCGGGCTGCCAAAGCCTCCCCTACCAGGGGAGGTGGCATTGCGAAGCAATGACGGAGAGGTTGTACAAAGGAGCCGTGTATCATAAGCACGCTGCTTAACCGTGCCGCCCCCGGAACAGCTTTGCCGGGGACAGTCTCCGCTCCGGACTCACCCAGCGGCCTTTGGGCGGCACCGGGTCAAAGCCCCACCGGCCAAGCGGGTTGCACCGGACGATGCGCCAGGCGGTGAGCAGCAAGCCCTTGATGCAGCCATGGGTCTGGATGGCTTCTATGCCATACTGGCTGCAGGTGGGGGTAAAGCGGCAGTTGCGGCCCAGCCCCGGGCTGATAAAGCGCTGGTAGAACCGGATGGGCGCACAGAGCGCGTTCCGGCAGACGCGAGAGACGGGATTCACTGTTTTGCGGCCCGGTCTGCGGGCGGGACCGTGGCAGGGGGCTTTGCGCCCGGCTGCTTTGCCTTGTCGGGCAGGCCAGCCTGGGCAAAGAGCCTGGCCACCACTTCGCTGAGCTGCCAGCTCTTCAGGCGGGGGGTCATGCCCCGGGCCACGAACACCAGATCATAGCCGCCGATGTTCTGATCCAGATGCTCATCAATGGCAGCCTTCATCACGCGGCGGGCGCGGTTGCGCTGGACGGCATGGCCGATCTTTTTGGTGGCTGTCAGGCCCACGCGGGTCTTTTTGCCGCGGGTCTTGAGCACATACAGCACCAGCGCCGGGTTCACATAGGACTTGCCGCGGGCATACACGCGGCCAAACTCGCTGTTGCGGCGGATGGGACGATAGCGCACTGCTCCGTCGCCTCCTTTTCGGTTAAAAAATCGCAGAACTTCCCTAAAGGCAAAGTTCAAAATTCAGTATAGCAAAAAAACGCCGACATGAAAAGGCTGTCCGGGCGTTTTTTGTGCCAAATCTTTTGCCAAATTTTTAGTCATTCCGCGCGCAGAACGTCCAAAATAAGGCTCATGCGGGTCAGAAAGCCATGAACTTCCTTGCGATGACGCTTCTTGGGCTGAAAAGTTCTCTTCATGGTTGTATCCTCCGTAAAAACTCGTCCCCGGTAATGGGGTATTTCTGGTCCCAAATTGGGGACAGGCTTGCAATTCAACAGTATATCGCACACTATCCCCTTCTGTCAAGCATTTTTTTCACTTTCCAGCAAACTTTTTTCAAATTTCTTTGTGAAAAAGCTTTCAACTTTTTCACCTGTTCTCCGTGGAAAACTTTTCTTCCACCATATCTTGTGGCCAAAAACCGCCTTGGACACAAGAGCCGCGAGGGCACGATGGAGCGTCTTTTCTTATGTATTATAAATTACATTATAGAATATAGACGCAGGGAGATTTTTGTGGTATACTAACGGGGTATCAGCAGCATTGTTGAAAACTTCGACCAATTCAATGGAGTGGATGTTTTATGGATTCTTTCAAGGACGTTTTAGAGGCCGCCCAGGCATACTGCAAAACGCAGATGGCCGAGCCGACCTATAATCTCTACATCGACGGACTTGAGCCCATCAGCTTTGAGGACTCGAGCCATATCACCCTGTCGGTGCGCAACGATTTCATCTGCAAGATCGTCACCGACCGCTACCTCGGCCTGCTGAAAGAGGCCTTCAAGACTGTGCTGGGCTTTGACGTGGACATCACGCTGGTGGTGCCCAGCACCCCGCCCCATGAGGTGGTGCTGGCCCAGCAGTACGAGGCAAACCCCGCCTCGCCCCAGGGCAATTACGAGTTCACCTTCGAGAACTTCATCAAGGGTCCCTCCAACCAGTTTGCGTTTGCTGCGGCGCAGGCGGTTGCGGCCAACCCCTCCGGAGCCTATAACCCGCTGTTCATCTACGGCGGCTCCGGTCTGGGCAAGACCCATCTGCTCACGGCCATCCAGACCGAGATCAAGCGCACCCACCCCGATTTCGTTATCATGTACGTTACCTGCGAGCAGTTCACCAACGAGCTGATCGCCGCCATCCGCGCCGGCAGCACCGAGGACTTCCGGATGAAGTACCGCGTGGCCGACCTGCTGCTGGTGGACGATATCCAGTTCATCGCCGGCAAGGAGTCCACCCAGGAGGAGTTTTTCCACACCTTCAACTCCCTGCACGATGCCCACAAGCAGATCGTGATCGCCTCTGATCGCCCGGCCAAGGAGATCAAGAGCCTGGAAGAGCGCCTGCGCACCCGCTTTGAATGGGGCCTGACCGCCGATGTCCAGCCGCCTGATTTCGAGACCCGCGTGGCCATCGTCAAGCGCAAGGCCGAGCTGCTCCACCTGGATCTGCCCGAGGACGTGGCGGAATTCATCGCCAACCACCTGAAAAACAACATCCGCCAGCTGGAGGGCGCAGTGAAAAAGCTGAACGCCTACTACATGCTGGAGGGTATCCAGCCTGTCATCAGCGTGGCACAGAACGCCATCAAGGACATCCTCAACGAGACCCAGCCCGTGCCCGTGACCATCGAGAAGATCGTGGGCGAGGTCTCCCGCACCTTCAACGTCTCCCCTGCCGATATCCGGGGCACCAAGCGGAACGCCAACGTTGCATCCGCCCGCCGCGTGGCGATCTATATCCTGCGCGAAGTCACCGGCATGAGCATGGAGGAGATCGGCCGGGAGTTCTCTGGCCGTGACCACTCCACCATCGTCTACTCCCTCAAGACCATGGAGCGGGACATGAAGAACGACCAGCACCTGCGCGAAACCGTCAGCGACATCATCAAGAACGTCAAGGCCTGACGGGAAAACAGGGGCAAAAGTCATACTCTCACAGGGGATAAAACCCCAAATATGGGGAGAAATGCAGGGTAATCCGGGAAAACAGAACAAGATATTGTGTTCAGACGACAAAGTTCTCCACTCTTTCCACCGAGTTTTCAACATTCAACTTCTGTTTTGCACACCCGCCGTGGAAAGAAAAGCAGCTCCAGCCCTTTCCACAAGCCTTTCACACTGCATTCACAATCCGGTGGAAAACCACGGAGCCGCACCATTCCACACATTTTCCGACTTTTCCACATCTTCCCCAGCCCCTACTACGAATACTACAACAAGTTCAATATAGATCTGAAGGTTTTGTCCCTGCTTTATGGGAGAAAGAACCTCAAAACTTGAATCCAAAATAAGGAGAGACGCGCAATTGAACATCATCTGTGATAAGACCCTGCTGAGTGCAGCCATTGACGGCGTTTCCAAAGCTGTTACCCTGCGCTCCACCATCCCGGTACTGGAGGGTATCCTGCTGAAAGCCGAAGGCTTCCAGCTCACCCTGACCGGCTACGACCTGGAAATGGGCATCGTGACCACCATTGATGCCAATGTCAAAGAGCCCGGCGAGGTGGTGCTGAACGCCAAGCTGCTCAGCAGCATGGTCAGCCGGATGCCTTCCGGCCAGATCAACATCCAGTCTGCTGAAAATGGGAAAACCACCATCCAGAGCGGTGTGGCACAGTTCGAGATCCAATCTATGAACCCCACCGATTTCCCCGAGCTGCCCAACACCGGGGCCGAGGAGACCCTGAACATCAAGACCGGCGTGCTCCGTGATATGATCGAGCGCACCCTGTACGCCGTCAGTCAGGATGAGAAAAAACCTGCGCATACCGGTGAATTATTTGAGATCTCGCCGGATAAGCTGACCGTTGTTGCGCTGGACGGCTACCGTCTGGCCATTGTGGAGCGGCCGGTGGAAGCCATAAAGGAGATCCGCATCATCGTGCCCAGCAAGACCATGAACGAGGTCTCCCACCTGCTGGCCAACGACGACGAGGAGACCGTGCACATCTCCGCAAACCGCCGCTACGTGGTGTTCACCACCGCCGGTTACACCATCATGAGCCGCCTGATCGAGGGCGAATTCCTCAACTACCACAACGTGATCCCCAATGGCAGCCGCACCAGCGTGGTTCTGGACACCAAGGAGTTCATCGAGACCATCGAGCGTGCCTCCCTGATCATTACAGAGCGTTTAAAAAATCCCCTCCGCATCAGTTTTACAGAGGGTAAAGTGGTGGTCCGCTGCCAGACCAATCTGGGCCGCGTGGTGGATGAATTAAACGCGCAGTGCGAGGGCGATGAGGTGGAGATCGGTTTCAACAACCGCTATCTGCTGGATGCCCTGCGCAACGCCCGCACCGAGCAGGTCAAGCTGGAGATCAGCGGCCCGCTGAGCCCGGTCAAGGTTCTGCCTACCGAGGGCAGCGACTTTTTGTATCTGGTCCTGCCTGTCCGCTTCAAGAATGATTGAGAGGCATAAAAATGCAAAAAATTCTCATCCATACGGAATTTATCAAGCTGGATGCCCTGCTGAAATATGCAGGCCTGTGTGAGACCGGCGGCGAAGCCAAGGAGTTGGTGCAGGGCGGTGCTGTCAAGGTGAACGGTGAGGTCTGCACCATGCGGGGCAAAAAGTGCCGCGCCGGGGATGTCGTCGAGCTGGACGGCCAGACCGTGGAAGTAGGACAGGGCCAGTAAACCATGCGCCTGCTTTCCTTAGAAGTAACGAATTATCGCAATATCGCATCGGCAAGCCTGACCCCGGGCCGGGAGCTGACCGTGATCTGCGGCAACAACGGCCAGGGCAAGACCAACCTGCTGGAGGCCATCTGGCTGCTGACCGGCGGCAAGAGCTTCCGGGGCGGCAAGGATGCAGAGCTGGTGCGGCGGGGTGAGCCTTTTGCCGTGCTGGAAGCCTCCACACTCCGGGCACAGCAGGAGGAACAGGAGCCTGACGAGCCGAACCGTGTCCGGCTGACGGTGGGCACCCCGGATTCCCAGCGGCCCGGGCGGTACGCCTCGGTGAACGGGGCAGCCCCCAGGCGGGCAGCAGGGCTTGCCGGCAGTTTTCCGGCTGTCGTGTTTGACCCCGGCCACCTGAGTCTGGTCAAGGGAGCACCCGAGGGGCGGCGCAAATTTCTGGATGCCGCCCTCTGTCAGCTCTACCCCGGCTACCTGACCGTGTACCGCCGCTATCTGCGGGCCCTGCAGCAGAAAAACGCTCTGCTGCGCCGCTCCCCTGCCGGGCAGGAACGTCCCTACGCCGAAAAAATGGCCCTGCTCGAGGTGCTGAACACCGAGCTTGCCGCGCAGGGGGAAGCCATCCAGCAGCGGCGGCGGGCCTACCTGGAACGGCTGGCTCCGCTGGCCTGTGCCAATTACGAGGAGCTTTCCCATGGGGCGGAGCGGATGGAGCTGCGGTATGCCGCCCAATTTGAGCCGGGTGGTCTGGCAGCCCTGCTCAAAGCCCGCCAGAACGAGGAAGTCCGGGCCGGGCAGAGCCTGTGCGGCCCCCACCGGGAAGATCTGGAGCTGCTGCTGGACGGCCAGCCCGCCAGAGTGTTTGCCAGCCAGGGACAGCAGCGCAGCGTGGTGCTCAGCCTGAAAATGGCCGAAGCTGCCGCCGCTGCCGCCATCACCGGGGAGCACCCCGTCCTCTTGCTGGACGACGTGCTCAGCGAGCTGGATGATGGCCGCAAGCAGTATCTGCTGACCCGGATGCGGGAAAAACAGACCTTTGTCACCAGCTGTGACGATACGGCCTTCCTGAAAACAGATGGCGAGGTCTACCGCATGAACGGCGGTGTCCTGAGTAAAATCTGAAATGGAGAAATGTTGCATCGCTGCATTGCATAGAATGCGGAAAATGCGACAGAATATGCAGCCTGCATCTGCGGGAGAATATACGCAATGTATATCCATCTGGGCCGGGACTATGTCCTGAATGACCGTGATATCATCGGCATCTTCAATCTGGAGACCACCACCGTCTCCCCCCGGGGGCGGGAATTTCTCAACTATGCCCAGAAGAATGGGGCCGTGGTCAGCCTTTCGGATGACCTGCCCCAGTGTTATGTTCTGGCCGATGCCCCCGTGGACACCGTTTATCTTTCGGAGCTGTCCAGCGCGGCCATGAAGCGGCGCACCGAAATGTCGTTCTGAAAAAATCAACAACGATCCAATCGATTGAAAAAATATCAAGTAAAGGGAGAAAGGATATGGCAGAGGAAATCATCACCAGCACCAATGTGGAAACCGCGACCGACCATGAGTATAATGCCAGCGAGATCCAGGTCCTGAAGGGTCTGGAGGCCGTGCGCAAGCGTCCCGGCATGTATATCGGCTCCACCGGTGAGCGGGGCCTGCATCATCTGGTCTACGAGATCGTGGACAATGCCATTGATGAAGCGCTGGCAGGCTACTGCAACCACATTGAGGTCAAGATCTTAAAGAATAACATCATTCAGGTCACCGACAATGGCCGCGGCATCCCCGTGGATATCCAGGCCGATACCGGTCTGCCCGCCGTCACCGTCGTCTATACCATCCTGCACGCAGGCGGTAAGTTCGGCGGCGAGAACTCCGGCTACAAGGTGGCCGGCGGTCTGCACGGTGTCGGCGCGTCCGTGGTCAACGCCTGTTCTGAGTGGCTGACGGTCAATGTCCGCCGCGACGGCCATGAATACGAGCAGACCTTCCGCCGCGGCGACCCGGACGGCCCCCTGAAGTGTCTGGGCACGGTGGCCGAGGGGGTCACCGGCACCCGCGTTACCTTCAAGCCCGACCCCGAGATGTTCAAGGACACCACCGTCTATAACTTCGAGACGCTGGAAAAGCGTCTGCGCGAGGAGAGCTTCCTGAACGCCGGTGTCAAGATCACCCTGACCGATGAGCGGGAGCTCTATACCCCCGTTCTGGAGGACGGCCAGGAGGGCGACCCCTGCTACCGCACTGAGGTCATGTGCTATGAGGGCGGCATCAAGAGCTTTGTTACCTATCTGGGCGAAAAGCGCAATCTGGAGGTGCTCCACCCCAATGTCATCTACCTCAAGGGCCAGACCGAGCGGGGCATGGCCGAGATCGCGCTGCAGTATAATTCCAGCTACAACGAGCTGCTGCTGAGCTTTGCCAACAACGTCAACACCCCGGACGGCGGCACCCATGAAGAGGGCTTCCGCACCAGCCTGACCCGTGTGTTCAACGATTACGGCCGCAGCCACGGCCTGCTGAAGGATAAGGACGAGAACCTTTCCGGTTCCGATGTCCGCGAGGGCCTCATCTGCGTCATTTCCGTCAAGCTGCAGGAGGCGGAGTTCGAGGGTCAGACCAAGGCAAAGCTGGGCAATACCGAGATCCGTACCCTTGTTTCCAACATGGTGTACACCAAGCTGATGGAGTTCTTTGAGGAGAACCCCGGCGTGGCAAAGGCCATTTTTGAAAAGGCCACCCAGGCAGCCCGCGCCCGTGCTGCTGCCAAAAAGGCCCGGGAGCTGGTGCGCCGCAAGAGCGCGCTGGAGACCAGCCGGATGCCCGGCAAGCTGGCCGACTGCCGTGAAAAAGACCCCACCCGCACCGAGATCTTCATCGTCGAGGGTGACTCTGCAGGCGGCTCCGCCAAGATGGGCCGTGACTCCGCCATTCAGGCCATCCTCCCCCTGTGGGGCAAGATGCTGAACGTGGAAAAAGCCCGTGCGGACCGCATCTACGGCAACGATAAGCTGATGCCCGTGGTGCTGGCTCTGGGCTGCGGCATCGGCGAGGAATTCGATATCTCCAAGCTGCGGTATGATAAAGTGTTCATCATGGCCGATGCCGATGTCGATGGTTCTCACATCTGCACCCTGATGCTGACCTTCTTCTTCCGCTATATGCGCCCCCTCATCGAGCAGGGCCATGTCTATGTCGCCCAGCCGCCCCTGTTCAAGGTGCAGAAGGGCAACACCATCAAGTACGCCTACAACGATGCTGAAATGGCCATCCTCTCGCAGGAGATGCCCGGCGCAAAGGTCAACCGCTATAAGGGCCTTGGTGAGATGAACCCCGAACAGCTGTGGGAGACCACCATGAACCCCGATAACCGCGTCATCGTTCAGATCACCATTGAGGATGCTGAGAAGGCCGATGAAGCCTTTACCATCCTGATGGGCGACCAGGTGGAGCCCCGCCGCCGCTTTATCGAGACCAACGCCCAGTACGCGAAGCTGGATGTGTAATTGGAGGAAACAATGGAAGAAGATTATGTGATGATACCGGGCAGCGGTACCAAAAAGATCATCCGCGATGTCAAGAAGGAGATCGAGACCGCGTTCCTGGACTACTCCATGTCAGTCATCGTGTCCCGCGCCCTGCCCGATGTGCGGGACGGCCTGAAGCCTGTCCACCGCCGCATCCTGTACACCATGCATGAGCGCGGCAACGACCCCAGCCATGCATACCGCAAATCCGCCGACACCGTTGGTGCGGTGCTGGGTTCCTACCACCCCCACGGCGACGCATCCGTTTACGATGCCATGGTCCGTCTGGCACAGGATTTCTCCCTGCGCTACCCGCTGGTGGATGGTCAGGGTAACTTTGGTTCTGTGGATGGCGACCCCCCGGCTGCTTACCGTTACACCGAGGCCCGCATGAGCCGCATGGCCGTGGAGATGCTGACCGATATCGACAAGGATACCATCGACTGGGACCCCAACTTTGATGAGACCAAGAAGGAGCCCAGCGTTCTGCCCTGCCGTTTCCCGAACCTGCTGGTCAACGGCAGTCAGGGCATCGCCGTTGGTATGGCCACCAACATCCCGCCCCACAACCTGAGCGAGGTCATTGACGGCTGTGTGGCCTATATCGAGGACCCGGACATCGACCTGCCCGGCCTGATGGAGCACATCAAGGGCCCCGATTTCCCCACCGCCGGCATCATCATGGGCCGCAGCGGCATCCGTGCTGCCTATGCCACCGGCCGTGGCAAGATCACCCTGCGCGGCCGCGCCACCATTGAGGAAAAGAAGAATGGCCGCGCCCAGATCATTGTGACCGAGATCCCCTACATGGTCAACAAGGCACGCCTCATTGAGAACATTGCCGACCTGATCAAGGAAAAGCGGATCGAGGGCATCAGTGACCTGAACGATGAGACCAACCGCAAGGGAATGCGCATCGTCATTGACGTGCGCAAGGATGCCAACCCCCAGGTCGTCCTGAATCAGCTGTACCAGTACACCCAGCTGCAGGATACCGTGGGTGTCATCATGCTGGCCATCGACCACAAGGTGCCCAAGGTGATGACCCTGAAGCAGATGATCCAGAAGTATGTCGAGTTCCAGGACGAGGTGGTGCGCCGCCGCACCCAGTATGACCTGAAAAAGGCCCGGGAACGCGCCCATATTCTGGAAGGCCTGAAGAAGGCCACCGACATTGTGGATGAGCTGATTGCCACCATCCGTGCCTGCAAGGGCGGCATGAGCGAGGCCAAGGCAGCCATCATGGAGCAGTTCGGCTTTGATGACCCGCAGGCAGATGCCATCGTCAAGCTGCAGTTGGGCCGTCTGGCTGGTCTGGAGATCCTGAAGATCGAGGAAGAGCTGGGCTCCCTGAACGCCAAGATCCGGGATTGGGAAGAGATCCTGGCCGATGATGCCCGCGTGCTGGAGATCGTCAAGAGCGAGCTGCTGGAGATGAAGCGTCGCTTTGGCGATGACCGCCGCACCGAGATCGAGACCGTGACCGGCGAGGTGGATATCGAGGATCTGATCGCTGAAGAGCAGTGCGTTTATACCCTGACCGAGGCCGGTTATATCAAGCGCCAGCTCAAGGCTACCTATCAGGCCCAGAAGCGCGGCGGCCGCGGCATCTCCGGCATGACCCGCAAGGAAGAGGACATCGTGCAGGAGATGTTCGTGGGCTCCACCCATGATTATGTCCTGTTCGTTACCGATAAGGGCCGCCTGTTCCGCATCAAGGGCTACACCATCGCCGAGGGCAGCCGCACCAGCAAGGGCACCAATATTGTCAACCTGCTGCAGCTGGCCGAGGGCGAAAAGGTCACCAACATGCTCTGCCAGAGCAAGGATACGGCCAATGAGGGCGGTTTTGTGACCATGGTCACAAAGCAGGGCCTCATCAAGCGCACCCCGCTGGAGCAGTATGCAAACATCCGCAAGAGCGGCCTGATCGGCATTGCCCTGAACGAGGGGGATGCACTGGCCTGGACAAGACTGACCTCCGGCCACGATATGCTCATCGTTGCAACCCGCAACGGTCAGGCCATCCGCTTCAATGAGGAGGATGCCCGTCCCATGGGCCGCAGCGGCCACGGCGTGCGCGCCATCAAGCTGGCCGAGGGCGACGAGGTCGTGGGTGTCTGCATCTGCCGTGAGAACGCCACCATCCTGACCGTGACCGAGAACGGCAAGGGCCGCCGGTCCGACATCGACACCTACCGCATCACCGCCCGCGGCGGCAAGGGCATCCGCAACTACGATGCCTCCAAGGACAAGGTCGCCGCGGTCAAGATCGTGGACGATGTGGATGACGTGCTGCTGAGCAGCCAGGAGGGCATCATCATCCGCCTGCACGCCAATGAGATCCCGGTGCAGAGCCGTTACGGCTCCGGTGTCCGTGTCATGCGTCTGGGCGAGAATGATAAGGTCATGGTCCTGGCCCGTACCGACCACGACGATGAAGCCCAGACCGAGACGGTCGAGGCTGAGGAGGGCGATGAGCCTACCGCAGAGCAGCTGGCCGCCATGGAAGCAGCCGATGAGGCCTCCGCCTCCGAGGCACCGGCTGAGGATTGAGCCTGTCCTGCCAGATAAAATAAAAGAGTTAGCCTGGACTTCTATCAGAAAATATGATAGACTAACGAAACAATCACAAAATCCCATGGGGGAGTAGCAGGCGCTGTTTGCAGACGGCGCAGCAAGTCAACACAATGACAGCACCGCTGTCTGGCTTGCTTTCATTTGCGAGACTCATGTGTTATGGTGCGGAGTACCACGCCCAACACATGGAGTTCATTTGTAAAAAATGACCCGAGACCGGACGTGCACGCGCGCCGATCTCGGGTTTTGTTTTTGCCGCACCGTAATTTTGGTCAGATTCAGGAGGCATTCAGTTATGGAATGGAGTTTTTTGTTTTTTCTCAACAGTGCACTGCTGGGCGTGGGCCTTGCCATGGACGCGTTTTCGGTCTCGATGGCAAATGGTCTGCATGACCCCGGCATGTCCCGAAAAAGGATGTGCATCATTGCGGGCACCTTTGGTGTGTTTCAGGCCGTGATGCCCATGACAGGCTGGGTCTGCGTCCATACCATCGTGGAGATGTTCTCTTCCTTTGAAACATTCATCCCCTGGATCGCCCTTGCCCTGCTGGGCTATATCGGCGGCAAGATGCTGATCGATGGCATCCGGGGCGAGGAAACCGAGGAAGCCGCCGCGCTGAGTGCCGGTGCCCTCTTTATGCAGGGCGTGGCCACCAGCATTGATGCCCTCTCGGTCGGCTTTACCATTGCGGAGTATGGCTGGCTGATGGCGCTGGCAGCTTCCGGTATCATTGCCGTCGTCACCTTCTTCCTCTGCATGGCGGGCCTGCGCATCGGCAAAAAGTTCGGCACCAAGCTCTCCGGCAAGGCCTCTGTGCTGGGCGGTATCATCCTCATCGGCATTGGGCTGGAAATTTTCATCTCCGGCGTGTTCTTCTGAAAAAAGGGCAAAGAAAACCGGCACAGCGTCAGGCAGGCGCTGTGCCGGTTTTGTTCCCCGTGGAACATTTTTAGGGGTGCATTATTTTTCCGGCTCAAAGTAGTCGGCATATTCCTCGGTGAGCTTGGAGCCCAGCCGCCGGATGCCGCCGTAGAGGTGGCGCTCCACCAGCGGCTCAAAGGCGGCAAGATCACACCGCTCAATGGCGGCAATGATGTTCTGGTGGTCGGCGATCACCTCGTCCAGCCCGCCGCTGGTCATGGTGTCCAGCATCCGGAAGCGGCTGTAATCGGCGTGGGCGTTCTGTAAGGTGCGCCACAGATACATTTTTCCCATGGCGGCAAACCATGTTTCATGGAGCAGGCGGTCTGCCTCATAGAGCTTGTTGTAGTCGATCTCCTCGGCGCGGGCCAGCGCGGCGTAGGCATCGGCCCGCCGCCGGATGAGCGCCCGCTGTTCCGGCGTACACTTGGGCGAGAAGTCCCGCAGGACGCGGGCTTCTACGGCGGTGCGCTCGTAGATGAGCTCATCCACGATCTCCCGGTTCAGCCGGGTCACAGTGGTGACCTTGTAGGGAACGATCTTCACCAGCCCGTTCTCCTGCAGCCGCTGCAGCACCACCCGGATCATGGAACGCGGTGCCCCAAAGCGGGCGCAGAGCGGGTTCTCACTCAGCGAACTGCCCGGCCGCAGGGTCAAGTCGATGATCTCCCGCTCCAGTACAGCGTAAATTTCAGCGTCGGTCTTGTATTGCTGTTCCATATCACTCACCTAGTTGAAATGATTATTCCTTTAGCGGGCTCGCCCTCTCAGTCATCGCTACGCGATGCCAGCTCCCCCAAAGTGGGAGCCCTTGGCAGTCCACGCAAACTTCATCTTTTTGCCAAGGCCTCTCCCTTTGGGAGAGGTGTCACCGCAGGTGACGGAGAGGGTGAGGATGCTGACCATGTGCAACAGCCTTATTCCAAAAACTCCTTCCACGGTGCGGCGGCGGGTAGGGGCAGAGAAAAGGCCATGGGCTTGCCGGTATCCGGGTGCACAAAGCGCAGCCCTGCGCTCTGCAGGGCAATGTCCCCCTTGAACCGGCTGCCATATTTGCCGTCTCCGTAAAGCGGGTGCTTCCGGGAGGCAAACTGCACCCGGATCTGATGTGTCCGCCCGGTGTGGAGCGTGATCTCCGCAAGGCTCAGGGAACCGTCCGGTGCCGTCTCCACGATGCAGTATTCCAGCACGGCTTCCCGCACCCCCTTGCGGGGGCGCTTTACCGGAAAGACCCGGCCCTTCCGGCTGTCCTTGAACAGATAGTCCCGCAGGATGCCCTCGGGTGGCAGCTGTTCGTCCGGCCCGCCTGCGATCACGGCCCGGTATGTTTTAAGAAAGCAGGGCTGTGCCGGTGCACCGGGGCCAGCCTCTGCCCTGCCGTCCAGAATGGCATAGGCCTGCTGGCTCTCCGTCACCTGTTTTGTCAGGGCAGCAGCGGCTCTGGGTGTTCTGGCATAGACCATCAGCCCCGAAACGCCGGTGTCCAGCCGGTGGATGACCCCAACGTATGCATCCGGCCTGCCCCACCGCTGGCGCAGGGCAGCGGGCACGCCTTTCTCACTGGTCAGCCCGGCGGGCTTGTCCAGCACCACAAGGGCAGTATCTTCGTAGAGAATGTTCACAGCTTGCCCTCGTCCAACAGGGCCTTGAGCTTGAGCACGCCTGCAATGGTCTTGCCGTCCTTGATCTCGCCGCGCATCACCATCTCATAGGCCTGGGTCAGCGGTACCCGGTCAGGGGTCAGGAACTCGTCCGCATCCAGATGCATCCGGGTCTCGTGCAGACCGGTGGCCACCCAGGTGTAGATGATCTCGGTATCATAGCCCACAGTGGGGTAGAACTCGCCCAGGGAGGTGTACTTGTCGGCAGTCAGGCCGCACTCCTCCTCCAGCTCCCGCTTGGCGGCTTCAAAGGGGTCCTCCCCTTTTTCCAGCTTGCCGGCGGGCAGCTCCCACAGCTCCTGCTGCATGGCGTAGCGGAACTGGCGCACCATGCAGATGGTGCCGTCCTCAAAGTAGGGCACGATGCAGGCCCCGCCGTGGTGATGGACCACCTCGCGGGTGGCGGTCTTTCCATTTTCCAAAAGGGCGGTATCCTTGGTCAGGGTGACCACCCGGCCCTCGAACAGCACCTCACTTGTGAGCGTCTTTTCAAAATGTGCAGCGTCCATCGTATTTGCGTCCTTTCCAGATGATAATGATGCTGGTTCAAGTTTACGGCAACAAAGCGCCGGTTGTCAATTCAAAATTGAGGATAAATGAAGAAAAACACAGCAAAAAAGCCGGATTCTTAATAATCTGTCAGGTTAGATGCAACAAAAGACACAAGCGTAAAAAAGCACCAAAAAATTTCTTGAAATTTTGTTGCGTTTTGCCAGTGGGTTTGCATTTACTTTGAGGGCGGAATTTGCTAATATAATATATGAGCAATAGTGCCTTTTGGGGTTCTCCGGCCCCAGCGGGGCGCGATTGCCCCGCGCAAAAGGTACCAAATTCTGAACAATGGAGGAAGAAAAATGCCTAGAGCAAAGCAAACCATGGATGGCAATACCGCTGCCGCTCATGTA
>QWCE01002210.1_pt1 | contig 25289 bp, 18 predicted proteins | sample 1972531 | NCBI WGS metagenome assembly QWCE01 (sample SAMN09866716, study PRJNA288562) | Human gut metagenome isolate term4_stool, whole genome shotgun sequencing... | reverse complement strand
CCTCTGCATGTATATGATCGGGACCGCCCACATCGGCGAGGTCCAGGCCAGCCTCTGGGATGAGGAAACCAGGACAGCTTGCAAGGCGGCGGGAATCCGCCTGCTATAAAGGAGAGGGGCCATGTATAAGCTCTATGCCAAGCAAAAAGTCTTCAAGATCGTTGATGATTACCAGATTTTTGACGAGGAAAAGAATCCGGTTTACCAGGTGGACCAGGACTTCACCTTCTTCGGGCACCGGGTTGAGGTGAAAAAACTCAACTCCGACCTTACCTTCCTCATCGAGAAGGTGATTCCTACGCTTCTGGCCAGTTATACCGTGGATTTTTCCGACGGGACGGGCTTCCGGGTAGAGCAGGAATTCAGCCTCTTTCGTCAACGAATTACTGTCATCTCAGACTACTACCAGCTTCAACTGGAGGGGGACGTTTTCAGCTTTGACTTTGATATTTTTAATGGAGAGGACCTGGTGGGCCATATCGAGCGGGAGTGGCTAGCCTGGGGGGATACCTTCACCATCACCGTTTATGATCCTGTGTTTGAAGAAGAATTGGTTGCCCTCATGATTGTGGTGGACCACCTGATTGACATGGCCCAAAATCGCTAAAATAAGGGCTTTCTTTCAACAGCTTGGAGACTTTGCCGATGCCTTGGCAGCCGGATCCGGAGGAGGAATCCTTGGGATCCGGCCCTTCACTTTTTTTGCCACAAGTTCCATAATTCGGTTGACAAGGAGAGGGGTTGTCGGTTAGAATAGCAAGGTACTACCTAAGGAGAGTTGTCCGAGTGGTCGAAGGAGCATGATTGGAAATCATGTATACGCTACAGCGTATCGAGGGTTCGAATCCCTCACTCTCCGTGCACTATACGGGGAGTTAGCGGTGCCCTGAACCTGCAATCCGCTATAGCAGGGTAGAATTCCCGGCCTCGGGGTTTGGTGAGCGGACGTAAGTCTTGGCAAGTGGTGTTGACTACACGGTCTCAGGCAATGGAGAGCCATGAACCATGTCAGGTCCGGAAGGAAGCAGCATTAAGTGGTCCACCTTCATGTGTACTGAGGCAGCCGTGTACGAGCAAACTACCTGGAGAGAAACCTGCTCCTGGCTTCAAAGCCGGGTGTGCGGTCTTATGGAGAAGCCCAATGGGCTTCTTTTTTTTTAGAGATAGGGAGAAAAAAGATGAAAGAAAATGGAGTAATGTACCAGGCCTTTTATTGGGACTATCCGGAGGATCGCTTATATAAAGAGTTGGCCGACAAGGCCGGGGACCTGGCCGCCCTGGGGATCTCCGGGGTATGGATGCCTCCGGCTGCCAAGGGAACCAGCCCCCAGGATGTGGGCTACGGGTCCTATGACTATTGGGACCTGGGCGAGTTCGACCAGAAGGGGACCATTCGGACCCGCTACGGGACGCGGGAGGAATTGGAGAAGGCCATCCAAGCCCTCCATGACCAAGGCCTCCAGGTCTATGCGGACATGGTCTTCAACCATAAGAACGGGGCGGACGAAAGCGAAGTCTTCCAGGCCGTCATGGTGGACCAAAATGACCGGTCCAAGGACGTCTCGGAAGCCTATGATATTGAAGGATGGACTAAGTTCACCTTCCCGGGACGGGAGGGGAAGTATTCGGATTTCATCTGGCACTACTACCACTTTAATGGGATTGACTTTGACCAGAAGACCGGGACAAAGGCCGTCTACCGGATCCTGGGCGAAGGCAAGTATTGGAACAAGGGGACGGACTTGGAGAAGGGGAATTTTGACTACCTCATGGCGGCCGATATCGACCATGACCATCCCGATGTGGTGGAGGAGCTTACCCGGGTGGCCGACTTCATGGTCAACAAGATGGGCTATGACGGCTTCCGCTATGATGCCCTCAAGCACATCTCCTCCCATTTCATCGACGAGCTCTCTGCCCACATCATGGAGGAGAAGCCGGATTTCTATTTCGTTGGCGAGTATTGGAAGAACAATGAAGGGGTCATGGGCCACTACCTCAATGAAACGGACTATAATGTGGACCTCTTTGATGTTCCTCTCCACTTCAACTTTGCCCAAGCCGCCTCGGATCCCTCTTATGATATCCGGAAGATTTTTGACGGTTCCCTGGTCCAGAAGAAGCCTTTGGCGGCCGTCACCTTTGTGGACAACCATGACTCCCAGCTCGGCCAGTCCTTGGAGTCCTGGGTGGGGGACTGGTTCAAGGAAATTGCCTATGCTCTCATTTTATTCCGTAAAGACGGTTACCCCTGTGTATTTGCCGGCGACCTCCTGGGCATCCCTGATGTGGACTATCCGGGCATGGGTGACCGGCTCAGGACCATGCTCAAGCTCCGCCAACAAGCGGCCTACGGGGGCCAGGATGACTACATGGTTACACCGACCAAGATGGCCTGGGTCCGCCGGGGGACGGAGGGCCATCCCAATCCCCTGGCCGTCCTGATTTCGACCGGGGACATGGACCAGGAGAGGCTCTTTGTGGGACAAGAGGAAGCCGGCCGGGTCTATAAGGATTGGTCGGGGAAGAATGAGGAAATCACCATTGATGAAGAGGGCTTCGGGACCTTTACCGTGGCACCGGGATCGGTGACCTATTGGACCCGGGAGGACCTGGACCTGGATGGGGGCCGGACTCAGGAATAAGAGAAGACCGGGAGGATGGAATGAATTTTTATGCGGTAAAAGAAGGGCGGGTCCCCGGCATCTATGAGTCCTGGGAGGCCTGCAAGGCTCAGGTCATGGGCCACAAGGGGGCCGTTTACAAGAAGTTCTCCAGCCGGGAGGAAGCTCTGGCCTTCATGGAGGGAGAGGGTGGAAAGAAGGCTCCTGATGAGGGAGTGGTGGACACGGACCGCTTGCCACCGGGCGTTTTCATGGCCTATGTGGACGGGTCCTACCAAGCCAAGAAAAAGCGGGCCGGCTACGGGGTCGTTCTTTTTTCAGACCGGGGAAAGGAGACCTTTTTCGGTCCCGTTTCCGGGGCGGACATCAAGTCGCGGAATGTGGTGGGGGAGATCATGGCTGCCAAGGTCGCCATGAAGGAGGCCCAAAAAAGAGGAGCCAAATCCCTGACTATCCACTATGACTATGCCGGGATCCGTCACTGGGCCCTGGGAGAATGGAAGGCCAACCTCCCCTTGACCCAAGACTATCGGTCCTTTGCTCAAAAAATGGGGGAGGTCATGGCTCTTTCCTTTGTCAAGGTGGAGGCCCATACCGGAGTTAAATATAATGAAGAGGCCGACTTCCTGGCTAAAAAAGGCGCTGATATGGAGCTTGACCAATGAAAAAGCCCCCGTCCGAAGGGATGGGGGTTTCTTCTCTTTTCTTTTGATACAAGCTACTCCAGAGTGCTGGTGCAGTGGGGGCAGCGGGTGGCCTCGATGTCAATTTCGGACTTGCAGTAGGGGCAGACCTTAGTGGTTGCTTCTTCAGCGACCTCTTCCTTTGTGCCCTTGAGACTCCTAGCCTTATTCATCGCCTTGATGATGAAGAAGAGGACCAGGGCGATGACCAGGAAGGAGATGACCTGGTTGATGAAGTTGCCGATACCGAATTCCACAGGCCCGGCCTTGATCACCCAGTCCTGGAAGTTGACGTCCTCCAAAAAGACATTGAGGAGGGGGGTAATAATATCGGCGACCAGGGAGTCAATGATGGCCTTGAAGGCAGCGGCAAGAATGACTCCAACCGCCATATCCATCACATTTCCGCGGGCAATAAATTCCTTAAATTCTTTAATCATTAATCTTTCCTTTCATTTGGACCCTTTGAATAAGAAATGGGAAAAATAGGGCCCTTGGATTCATTCATCAATTATCCCTCTTTCACTTATACCATTAAAGGGAAAAAATCAACAAAAAAGGGGGAAGAAATCCTTGAAAAGGACTCGGGGATCAATTGTGAAATCCTTTGACCCGTGTTAATATGTGGTAAAGAAAAGGACGCCGCATCCCCTCCTTTTTGGAGCCGAAAGCGGAAGGTCCGAAAACATTTTTTTAACTTATTTTATGGAGGCTCTTATGTTTACAAAGATTTTTTTTGGTGTCCTCTCCATTATTGTCGGAGGGGCTGCCATCTTCCTGTCCATCCAAAAGATGCGGAAGATCCAGCTCCTGCCCACCGGCAATGAGAGGATGACCTACCTCGCCGGACTGATCCGTGATGGTGCCTTTGCCTTCCTCCGCCGGGAATACATATCCATCGCTATCTTTGTCGGCGTTCTCTTCTTCCTGATCGGCCTGCTCCTGGGTCAGTGGATGACCGCCCTCTGCTTCCTTTTCGGGGCCCTCTCCTCCATGGTGGCCGGATTTATCGGGATGAACTCGGCGACAGCAGCCAACGTCCGTACGACCAATGCCGCTGCTCGGGGAGGGATGAGCCATGCCCTGAAGGTGGCTTTCAGCTCCGGATCCGTCATGGGCTTGATCGTTGTTGGACTGGGCGCCTGCGGCATGGGCCTCTTTTATTTGATTTTCCAGGATGTTCAAATTATCACCGGCTATTCCCTTGGGGCATCTTCCGTTGCCCTTTTTGCCCGTGTGGGTGGTGGGATCTATACCAAGGCCGCTGACGTGGGTGCTGACCTGGTCGGCAAGGTCGAAGCCGGGATTCCTGAAGACGATCCCAGAAACCCTGCTGTTATCGCGGATAATGTCGGCGACAACGTGGGTGACGTGGCCGGGATGGGGGCTGACCTCTTTGAATCCTATGTCGGTGCCATCCTCTCCGCCCTGACCCTGGGCTTCCTGGCCTTCCAGGACACCGGAATTTCCTACTCCTTTGCCATCATTGCCTCCGGGATTGTTGCCTCGGTAGTGGGCATTGAATCGGTCCGCGGAGAGTCCGAGGACCCCCAAAAGTCCCTTAACATGGGGACCCTGATCTCCTCAGGCGTTATGCTGATCGCCTCTTTGGTCTTCTCTTTCATCTTCTTCCAAGACTACAAGCCCTTCCTCCCCGTCATCGTCGGCGTGGCTGTTGGGCTCATCATCTCTAAATTAACTGAAATCTACACCTCGGATTCCTACCCCTTCGTCCAGAAGATTGCGGAGGAGTCCCAGACCGGTGCAGCCACCAACATCATTGCCGGCCTGGCTGCCGGTATGCAGTCCACCGCTGCTCCCCTGATCTTCATTGCCCTGGGTATCATCTTCTCCTATGCCTCCATGGCCTCCATGGGGGAAGCCGCAGGTCTCTTTGGCCTGTCCCTGGCTGCCCTGGGCATGCTCTCCACCTGTGCCATGACCATTGCTGTTGATGCCTACGGTCCTGTCGCTGACAATGCCGGCGGCATTGCCGAGATGGCCGGTCTGCCCGAATCCGTCCGGGACATCACCGACCACCTGGACTCCGTGGGCAACACTACCGCTGCCATCGGAAAGGGCTTCGCCATCGGGTCTGCCGCCCTGACCGCCCTCTCCCTCTTCGCCTCCTTCACCCAGGCTGCCCGTTTGGAAGGCCTGGATATCACCAGCCCCCAAGTCATTGCCGGCGCCTTTATCGGCGGCATGCTCCCCTTCCTTTTCTCCGCCCTCACCATGACGGCAGTGGGCGATGCGGCTAACCATATGGTCGAAGAAGTTCGCCACCAGTTCCAAGCTGACCCCGGCATCATGCAGGGGACTTCCCAGCCGGATTACGGCCGCTGCATTGACATCTCCACCCAGGCCTCCCTGCGGAAGATGATTCTCCCGGGCGCTATCGCCATTGTTGCCCCGGTTGTAGTCGGCTTCCTCCTGGGTGTTTCCGCCCTGGGCGGCCTCCTGGTTGGGGCCCTGATCACCGGCGTCCTCATGGCCATCTTCATGTCCAACGCCGGCGGCGCTTGGGACAATGCCAAGAAGTATATCGAAAGCGGACAATACGGTGGCAAGGGATCCGATGCCCATAAGGCCGGCGTCATCGGCGATACCGTCGGCGACCCTCTCAAGGACACCTCCGGTCCATCCATCAACATTTTGATCAAGCTCATGACCACGGTCTCCCTGATCTTTGTTCCGCTCTTTTTGGGATAATTTTTCCAAAGAAAAGACGGTTTGGAGGGGAATTTCCCCTTCAAGCCGTCTTTTTTTTGCTATAATTAATCCATTATTTTTATTTTTATTGAGAACAAAGGAGGCCGGTTTGGAAGTCATCTTAAAGACTATTGAAGACTTTGTCTGGGGACCACCCCTCATCTTCCTCATCCTTGGAGCGGGGACCCTCTATACCTTCCGCTTGGGGGCCCTCCAGTTTCGGAAGTTCCCCTTCATCATGAAGAACACCTTTCTCCGGATGTTTGACAAGGTGGGGACGGAGGAGGGGGCGGTCAGTCCCTTCCAAGCCCTGTCCACCGCCCTGGCGGCTACGGTAGGCACCGGGAACATTGTGGGCGTCTCCACGGCCATCCTGACCGGGGGTCCCGGGGCGGTCTTTTGGATGTGGTTGGCGGCCTTCCTGGGCATGGCCACCAAATACGCCGAGGTCACCCTGGCCCTGGCCTACCGGGAGAAGAACGCCAAAGGGGAGTATGTGGGCGGGCCCATGTACTACCTCCAGAAGGGCCTGGGTTTCACCCACCTGGCCGGCCTCTTTGCCCTTTTTGCCGCCTTTGCTGCCTTTGGAATCGGAAACATGACCCAGGCCAACGCCATTGCCGGGGTCTTGGAAGGGAATTTCGGCCTTCCCCGGATCGCCATGGGGATCCTCCTCCCTGTCCTCGTTTCTTTCGTTATTTTAGGGGGGATCCGGTCCATCTCCCGGGTAACGGAAAAGCTGGTTCCCTTCATGTCCCTCTTTTATATCCTGGGCGGCCTGGTCCTCCTGGTCATTCACGCTGAAAATATCCCCGCCGCCCTGGCTGCCATCTTCACCTCAGCCTTCTCCTCCCGGGCGGCCCTGGGCGGGGCCGCCGGCTTCGGCTTTATGCAGGCCATCCGGTCCGGGATTTCCCGGGGGGTATTCACCAATGAGGCCGGCCTCGGCTCATCGCCCATCGCCCAGGCCACAGCCCAGGTGGACCACCCCTGTCGTCAGGGGATCTGGGGGGTCTTTGAAGTCTTTGTGGACACCATCCTGGTCTGCACCATCACCGCCCTGGTCATTTTGACCGCCGGACTTTCGGACTTTGGAACCGATGCCTCCACCCTGGCCTCCCGGGCCTTCTCCACCGGCTTTCCCCTGGGATCCTCTATCGTTACCATCGGATTGGTCCTCTTCGCTTTCTCCACCATCCTGGGCTGGGAATACTACGGAGAGACAGCGGCGGCCTATGTCTTCGGCGACCGGGTCCGCCGTCCCTATAAGGCCCTCTATGTCATCCTCGTGGGCCTGGGCGCCGTCATCAGCCTGGACCTGGTCTGGGCCCTGGCCAACATCCTCAACGCTCTCATGGCCTTCCCCAACCTCATCGGCCTCCTTGGCCTTTCGGGCGTTGTCGTCCGGCTCACCAGGGACTTCTTTAAGGACCCGGACCGGGTCAGGGAGGATCCCCGGGAATACCTGGACCTGGTTACCCTCCGGGAGTAAAGATGAGAAAAGAAAAAGCTCCGGTTTAGGCCGAAGCTTTTTTTATGGACACGATGGGGATGGATCAGACGTTAAATCGGAAGTGGACGATATCGCCATCCTGCATGATGTAGTCTTTTCCTTCCAGCCGGACCTTACCGGCCTCCCGGACGGCGTTCATGGATCCGTAGTCAACCAGGTCATCGTAGGAGACGATTTCGGCCCGGATGAAGCCCCTTTGGATGTCGGTGTGGATCTTGCCGGCCGCCTCCAGGGCGGGGGTCCCTTTTTTGATGGTCCAGGCCCGGGTTTCATCTTCCCCTGTGGTCAGGAAGGACATGAGGCCCAGGAGGTCATAGGAAGCCACAATTAAGCGGTCCAGACCCGAGCTTTCCACCCCCAGCATGTCCAAAAACTCCTTCTTTTCCTCATCGGGGAGGAGGGCAATTTCCTGCTCGGCCTTGGCGGAGATGGCCAGGACCCGGGCATCTTCCCCTTGGGCGAAGTCTTTGATCTTTTGAACGTGGGGGTTGGACTCTCCCTGCTCGCTGATTTCTTCCTCGCCGACGTTGGCCACATAGATGATGGGCTTGAGGGAGAGAAGCTGGTAGTTCCGGAGGAATTTTTCCTCCTCATCGTTGAGGTCCAAGACCCTGGCCGACTTACCTTCAGATAGAACTTCATCCAAACGGCGGAGGAGGTCCAGCTCGGGCCGGGCCGACTTATCCGCCTTGGCCACCTTCTCCTGCTTGGCCAGGAGGCGTTCAATCTGCTCCAGGTCGGCTAAGATCAGCTCTAAATTAATGGTTTCAATGTCCCGGAGGGGGTCCACCTGGCCGTCCACATGGGTGACGTTGGGGTCCTCGAAGCAGCGGAGGACTTCAACGATGGCATCGGTGGACCGGATGTTTTCCAGGAACTTGTTGCCCAAGCCCTCTCCCTTGGAAGCCCCCCGGACCAGTCCGGCGATGTCCACAAATTCCACGGCGGCCGGGATGGTCTTTTTGGAGTGGAACATTTCCGTCAGGGTGGGGAGGCGGTCATCCGGCACTTCGACCAGGCCCACGTTGGGGTCGATGGTGCAGAAGGGGTAGTTTTCGGCCGGGGCTGCGGACTTGGTGATGGCATTAAATAAAGTGGACTTGCCCACGTTGGGCAGGCCGACAATTCCGAGTTTCATAAAGGCTCCTTTATCTGTCAGGGTCTGTTTTTGACAATAGTCCCCTCCATTGTACCACTAAGTTGATTTTGCAAGGGAGGTCCGCCGGAAAAAGGAATGAGAATCCTCCTAGCAAATTCGTCATTGGGGGCCGGGTCAGGCCCGGGGACGTGGTATAATAAAAATGACGTGCTTTGACTTTGACGACCGAATTTCACGGTCGCTTTCCCTATAGAAAGGAGGAGCCCATGAGTCTGGAGACCTTAAAAAAGCCCAACCTCCATGAGACGGACTATGGGGCCCTCATGGACAAGCCGGCGGAAGATATTGCGGAAGCCATCCGCGACTGGGAGCCGGAAGAACGGGTCCTTTTCCTCAACCGCTTAGACAAGGAACGCTTCGCCGACGTCTTCTTCCTTTCCGACCGCGACATCAAGTCCTCGATCTTGGGCACACTGACCAACCCGGAGATGGTTGAACTTCTGGATGAACTGGCCTCCGACGAGTTGGTGGATACCCTACAGGAGATGCCGGCCAATGTCGTGACGGCCCTTCTGAAAAAGATCGAACCCGACCGACGAAAAATCACCAACCACCTCCTCCGCTATCCGGAGGAATCGGTAGGATCCCTGATGTCCGTGGATTTCGTCAAGGTTCCCCCGGGATCAAGTCGGAGCCAAATCCGAAAGAGCCTGTTAAATATTAATTTTGACGCCGAGCACCTGGTAGACATTTACATCGTCGACAAGGCGGAGAGGATCCAGGGGATCATCTCCCTGGGTGACTGGGTCCAGGACAACCGGGAGGATGTGGACGACCTGATTCGAACCGACTTCATCACCGTGGGCGCCAAAGAAGACCAGGAAGTGGCGGCCGACCTCTTTACCAAATACCACCGCCTGGTCCTGCCTGTGGTCGATTCAGAGGACCGGATGGTAGGGATTGTGACCGCCGATGATATCTTTGAAGTCATGGAAGACGAATTCTATGAGGATTTCACAAGGGTACAAGGAATTACCGACCAGGAAGAGGAGGACTACTTGGATACTCCGGTAAAATCCTTCGTCAAGAACCGGATCGTCTGGCTCCTCATCCTCATGGTTTCCGCCTCCCTGACCGGCATGGTCATCTCCCGCTTCGAAAGCGTCCTGGCGGCCAATGTCCTCCTGGCCACCTTCATCCCCATGCTCATGGGGTCGTCCGGGAATGCCGGCAACCAGGCCTCATCCACCGTCATCCGGGCGGTCTCCCTCCAGGAAATTGAACCCAAAGACAGCCTGGAGGTGGTCTGGAAGGAGCTCCGGGTGGGCTTGGTCTGCGGCCTGGTACTGGGCCTGGTCAACTTCCTCCGCCTGGTCCTTTTCATGAAGGTTGACCTCATGACCTCCCTTGCCGTCTCCCTGACCCTGGTCGGCTGCGTCACCATCGCCAAAATCATCGGAGGGGGACTCCCCCTGATCGCCACCAAGCTGGGCCAAGACCCCGCCGTCATGGCCGGTCCTCTCTTGACCACGGTCGCCGACACGTTGACCCTCCTCCTTTTTTTCACCATTTCCTCTTCACTGATCGGCTTATAAATAGCCCCGGTCCCAGGTTGGATGCCGGGGACGCTGCCTTTCAGGTTCAATAACCCATTAGAAATGAGCAAGGTATGTCCTTAAAAACACAAAACCCAGGACCTACAACAAGTTCAAAACGCCTCCTTAGCGAAGAAGACCGGGAATTACTCAACAAGCCCGCGGAGGATATTGCGGAGGTCCTGGAGGACTGGGATCCCCAGGACCGGGTTTTCTTCCTCAACCTCCTGGACAAGGAAAAATTTGCGGACGTCTTCTATCTTTGCTCCAAGGAGATGAAAACCTCCATCCTGGCCACCATGAGCCAGCCCGAGACCGTGGACCTTTTGGATGAGCTGGCTTCCGACGAGCTGGTCGACACCCTCCAGGAAATGCCGGCCAATGTCGTCACCGGCTTGCTCAAATACATCCCCGGTGACCGGAGGCAAGTCACCAACCGCCTCCTCAAGTACCCGGAAGAATCCGTCGGCTCCCTCATGTCCGTGGATTACGTCAAGGTTCGTCCGGGCGCCCGCCGGTCGGAGGTCCGGAACAAGCTCCTTACTGTCAATGTGGACCCCGAGCACCTGGTTGAAATCTATGTTGTGGATGAAGCCCGAAAGCTTTTGGGGACCATCCCCCTGGGCGACCTGGTCCAGGACGATGATGAGGACATTGACAAACACATCAAGAGGGACTTCGTTACCGTCCGGGCCACGGAAGACCAGGAAGTGGCGGGTGACCTCTTCGGTAAATCCCACCGCCTGGTCCTCCCGGTTGTGGACTCGGAAGACCGGATGGTGGGCATCATCACCGCCGACGATATCTTCGACGTCCTCTCGGACGAGTTCTTTGAAGACTTCACCCGGGTTCAAGGTATTACTGATCAGGAGGAAGAGGACTACCTGGACACCCCCGTCTTCTCCTTTTTCAAAAACCGGATCGTCTGGCTCCTTATCCTCATGGTATCGGCCTCCATTACCGGCATGGTCATCTCCCACTTCGAGGAGGTCCTGGCAGCCAACGTCCTCTTGACCGCCTTTATCCCCATGCTCATGGACTCTTCCGGAAATGCCGGCAGCCAGTCCTCCTCCACCGTCATTCGGGCCCTTTCCTTGGAGGAGGTCGACCCCGCCCACACCATGGGGGTCGTCTGGAAGGAGTTCCGGATCGGAATTGTCTGTGGCCTGGTTATGGCCATCGTCAACTTCCTCCGCCTGATTATCTTCACCTCGACGGCGGTACCGGTTGCCTTAGCCGTTTCCCTGACCCTGATCGCCTGCATCACCATCGCCAAGGTCATCGGAGGCGTTCTCCCTCTCCTGGCCGTCAAGATCAGCCAGGATCCCGCTGTCATGGCCGGTCCACTCCTGACCACCATCGCCGACACCCTGACCCTCATCCTTTTTTTCACCATCTGTAAGGCCTTCCTGGGCATTTAACCGGGGGCCATGAATATAACCCAAGCATTCGGGGGAGGCCCCGGATTAGTCATCGGGGAGCCCGCTCCCTAATCGTAGAAATTGCGAGGTAATGATGAACATTCAAGAACGCGTAGAAAAACTCAGAGAGAAGATGGCGGAAAGAGACCTGGACGCCTACATCGTCCTGACCTCCGACCCCCATTCTTCGGAATATGTCCCTGAATACTATAAGGGACGGGAATTCATCACCGGCTTTACCGGGTCGGCCGGAACCGCCGTGATCACCAAGAACAAGGCCGGACTCTGGACGGATTCCCGCTATTTCCTCCAGGCCGAGGAGGAGTTGAAGGGGACCCCCTTCAAGCTCTACCGGATGTACACCAACGATGGCGATCCAACCTGGCAGGAATTCCTCTTGGCGGAAACCTCTGAATTTGCCAAGATCGGCTTTGACGGTTTTACCATGCCCACCTCGATTTACCGCCAGCTTTCCCAGTCCATGGGCAACCGCCTCCTGGTGACCGACGTGGACTTTATCAGCGAGATCTGGGAGAACCGCCCCTCCCTGCCCAAGCGGCCGGCCTTCTACTATTCCGTAGAACATTCCGGGGCCTCCATGGAAGAGAAGATCAAAATCCTCCGCTTCATGATGAGGGAGAGGGAAGTTGATTACACTTTCCTGGGCTCTCTTGATGACGTCTGCTATCTCTTTAACATCCGTGGCTTTGACGTGGAAGACACTCCGGTAGTCCTCTCTTTTGCCCTGGTTTCCCAGGACAAGGTCATGGTCTTCATCCAGCCGGAGAAGCTCTCCGATGAGATCCGCCGCCCCCTCGATAAGGCCGGCGTGGAGATCTATGCCTATGACGATATCGCCAACAAGCTCTCCGCCATTCCGCCCCAGAAGACCGTCTATCTGGATCCCAACTACACCAACATCTCCCTCTACCAGGCCATCCCGGATAATGTCCGGATTGAAAAAGGGATCAACCTGACCACCCTCATGAAGGCGATCAAAAACGAGACCGAGATCGACAACATCCGCCAGGCCTTCATCAAAGACGGGGTCGCCCTCATGAAGTTCTTTAACTGGGTGGAAACCGGGGCCAAGACCGGGTCTGTCTCTGAGCGGGCCGCTGCCAAGCGTCTCAACGAATTCCGGGCGGAGGGAGAGGACTTCCTCATGGACTCCTTCCCCGCCATCATCGGCTACGATGCCAACGGGGCCATCGTCCACTACAACCCCATGCACTCCGACCACCCGGCCACCATCCAAAACAGGGGCCTCCTCTTGGTGGACTCCGGCGGCCAATACCTCCAGGGGACCACGGACATCACCCGGACTTACGCCATGGGGGAGACCACGGAGGAGGAGAAAATCGATTATACCTTGGTTTTGAAGGCCCACATTGCCGGCATGGCCGCCAAATTCCCTGAAGGAACAACGGGCTCCTATATCCACGACGTAGTCCGCTACCCCCTCAACCAGGCGGGCAAGGACTTCAACCATGGGACCGGCCACGGGGTCGGCATGCTCCTCTCCTGCCATGAGGGTCCCCAGACCTTCTCTTCCAAAGACCGGGGGGTCAAGATCGTTCCCGGCATGGTCACCTCGGTCGAGCCCGGCCTTTATGTCACCGGAAAGCACGGGATCCGGACCGAGTCCATCACCCTCTGCGTGGAGGGGGAGAAGACGGACTTCGGGACCTTCTATGAATTCGAGTCCCTGACCTGGGTCCCCATCGACACCCGGCCCATCGACATCGACCTCCTGACCGATTTCGAACTGGATTGGGTCAATGCCTATAACCGGACCTGCTATGAGAAGTTGGCTGACCAGCTGGATGGGGAAGTCCTGGCCTATCTCAAGGAGAGAACCCGGGCCATCGAAAGGCCCCAATAAGCGAGAAGCGGTTTTGGAATGAAGGATTTCACCAACCAACTCAAGGAACTCCCCCACAAGCCCGGGGTTTACCTCATGTTCAATGCGGACAATGAGGTGATCTATGTCGGCAAGGCCATCGACCTTTTTCGCCGGGTCCACTCCTACTTCACCCCCTCTCAAAAGGGAAAGTCCCCCAAGGTGGTGGCCATGGTGGAGAAGGTGGACCGGTTTGAATACATCGTGGTGGGAAATGAGGTGGAGGCTCTGGTCCTGGAATCCAACTTCATCAAAGAACACGATCCCTACTACAACATTCTCCTCCGGGATGACAAGCAGTATCCCTATATCCATATCCCCAAGGAGGCTTTTCCCCGGATCCTCAAGGTCCGACAGGTGGGGGAGGATGGGGGGGACTATTTTGGCCCCTTCCCCAATGCCTACGCGGTCAATGACATCATCCGCCTCCTCCAGCGGGTCTTCAAAATCCGAACCTGCCGACTGGACCTGGGTGGAGGCCAGCGACTCAAACGCCCCTGCCTGAACTACTTTATCGACCAGTGCCCGGCCCCTTGTGTAGACAAGGCGGATGAGGATAAGTACATGGAGGCTATCGAGGAAGTCCGGAACTTCCTCAAGGGTAAGGATGGAGAAATCCGAGCCTACCTTCAATCGGAGATGGAGTCGGCAGCGGCGGACTTGAACTTTGAGCGGGCCGCCCGCTTCCGGGATGACCTTTTCCACCTGGATGACCTCCAGGAGCGGCAAAAGGTCACCTTCACCCGGAGGAAGGATGCCGACGTGGTGGCCTTCGCCAGGGGGGTCCACCAGATCACCATCCAGGTCTTCTTTGTTCGGGACGGGAAGCTGGTGGACCGGGAGCATTTTGAAATGAAAGAAGCCTTCCAGGAAGAAGGGGGGGAGATTATCTCTTCCTTCCTCAAGCAGTTTTACCTCCAGGCCACCTACGTGCCTTCGGAGGTTCTGGTGGGAACCCTTCCGGTCGACCAAAGGGCTATTGAAGAATTCCTGACCGACCGCCGGGGGACCAAGGTCTCCATCCTGGTCCCCCAAAGAGGGGACAAGCGGGCCCTCCTCCAGATGGCCCAGAAAAATGCAGAGGAGGAGCTGGTCAAGCTTGAGCGGAGGGCCCAGCGGAAGAACCGGTCCAAGGACCGGGGGATCAAGGAGCTGGAAGCCCTCCTGGGCCTGGAAAACCTGGGCCGGGTGGAGGCCTATGATATCTCCAACATTTCCGGGGTCCAAAATGTGGGCTCCATGGTAGTCTTCCAAAGGGAAAAGAAGGTCCCCAAGGAATACCGGAAATTCAAGATCAGGACAGTGGAGGGGCCTGATGAATACGCCTCCCAGCGGGAGATGGTCTCCCGCCGCTTCGACCACGGTCTGAAGGACCGGGCGGAGGGGAGGTCCCAAAAGACCGGCTTTGGGGCCTTCCCCGACCTCATCCTTATGGACGGGGGCCTGGGCCAGGTCCACCTGGTCGGAGAGATCCTCAGGGACCGGGACCTGTCCATCCCTGTGGTGGGCATGGTCAAGGATGATAAGCACGTCACCCGGGCCCTGGTCTACCGGGACAGGGAGTACAAGCTTGCCTTTACCTCCTCCCTGTATAAGTACCTCTATGCTGTCCAGGAGGAGGTCCACCGCTTCGCCATCAATTACCACCGGAAACTCCGGTCCAAGGATATGGTCCAATCAGTCCTGGATGAGATTCCGGGGATCGGCCCGGTCCGGCGCCAGACCCTCCTCCGGGAGTTCGGGTCAGTGGAGAAGATCAAAGAAGCCTCTCTGGAAAGCCTGGTTGGGCTAGGGGGGATGGACCGGCGGTCGGCCCAAAATGTCTATGACTATTTTCACCCTGAAGAAGTAGAGAAGGAGGAAGGATGAAGGAAGTGCAGAAATCAGTTCCCTTATCGGAACTTGTGGAATCGGTAGGTTTGGAAGTCGTTCACCGGTCCTCCGACTACGATCAGATTCAAATTACCGAAGTTGACGTCAACCGACCGGGCCTCCAGCTTTCCGGCTTTATGCACAATTTTGCCTGGAAACGGCTCCAGCTCATCGGCCGGGTGGAATACGTCTACTATATGCAGATGGAACCCGGTCTCCGCTATGAACGCTTCCGGGGGATTTTTTCCTACCCCCTCCCGGCCCTGATCTACGCCTATAACCAGTCCATCACCCGGGACATCCTGGACTTGGCCGATTATTACGATAAGACGGTCCTCCGGACCCCCTGGCCAACCACCCGCCTCATCGCCAAGCTCAACACAGCCCTCGAAAGCTACATGGCTCCGGAAACCACCATCCACGCCGGCCTGATGGACGTCTTCGGCATGGGGGTCCTGGTTCGGGGAAAGTCCTCCGTCGGGAAGTCGGAGACCTGCCTGGACCTGGTTATCCGCGGCCACCGCTTGGTCGCCGACGATGTGGTCCACATCAAAAAACTGGACCAGAGTCTCCTGGGGGAGGCTCCGGAGAACATCCGACACTTCATGGAAATCCGGGGTCTGGGCATTCTGGATATTCGGAGGCTCTACGGGATCGGCTCAGTCAAGGAGGCGGCCGAGGTGGAGATGGTCATCGAACTGGAGGATTGGAACGACGATGTGGAATATGACCGCCTGGGCATCACCGACCACTACACGGAAATTCTCGGCGTTCGGATTCCCTCCATTACCGTCCCGGTCAAGCCCGGCCGGAACATCGCCATGATCATCGAGGTGGCAGTCCGGAACACCCGTCAGAAAGAGATGGGCTATAATGCAGCCATCGAGCTCAATGAGAAGTTGATTCGAGAAGCCAACGAACAAAATCAAAAATCTTGACCGGGAAAAGCTTGTCCGTTTGACGGGCTTTTCATGAAAGCTTATACTTTTATAAGGAATGCTTTGAATTCCTTTTTTTGAATGGCAAGTCCGTACATAAAGGTCCTTTCCTTTATCTGTGCGATTCATTGTTTCTATCTTTTATAATAGGAGGCAATATGGCTAAAATGTTCAAAACGATGGATGGTAACGAAGCGGCCGCATACGTCTCGTATGCCTTTACTGAAGTCGCGACCATTTACCCCATCACCCCATCATCCCCCATGCCGGAGCATGTGGACACCTGGTCCGCTAACGGCAAGAAAAACCTCTTCGGCGAATCCGTCCATGTGGTGGAGATGCAGTCGGAAGCGGGTGCAGCCGGCGCCATGCATGGTGCTTTAGCATCCGGTGCCCTGGCCAGTACATATACCGCATCCCAGGGTCTCCTGCTCATGATCCCCGACATGTACAAGATCGCCGGCGAGCAGCTCCCCGGTGTCTTCCACGTCGCCGCTCGTGCTGTGGCATCCCATGCCCTGTCCATCTACGGTGACCACTCCGACATCAACTCCGCCCGGATGACCGGCCTGGCCTTCCTGGCTTCCGGTTCTGTCCAGGAAGCCATGGATCTGGGTGCTGTGGCCCACCTGGCAGCGATTGAATCCAGCCTGCCCTTCTGCCACTTCTTCGACGGTTTCCGGACCTCCCACGAAATCAACAAGATTGACGTCTGGGACTTCGATGATCTGGCCGAAATGGTCAACCAGAAGGCCATCGACGAATTCAAGGCTCGCTCCCTGAATCCCCACCGTCCCCACACCATGGGTACAGCTCAGGATCCTTCCATCTTCTTCCAGAACTTGGAAGCGTCCAACCAGTCCTACATCGATGTCGTTCCTGTTGTCGAGAAGTACATGGAGAAGGTTTCTGAAAAAACCGGTCGCTCCTACCACCTCTTTGACTACTACGGCGACCCCGATGCGGAAGATGTCGTCGTCCTCATGGGCTCCGTTGGCGAAGCCATGGAAGAAGTCATTGACTGGATGAAGGTCAACCGTCCCGAACAGAAGGTCGGCATGATCAAGGTCCGTCTCTACCGTCCATTCGCCACCGAGAAGTTCCTGGAAGTGGTCCCCAAGACGGCCAAGAGAATTGCCGTCCTTGACCGTACAAAGGAAAAAGGTGCTATCGGCGAACCTCTCTATATGGATGTTCAGTCCGCCTTCTACAACACCGACCGTCATCCTCTGGTTATCGGCGGCCGCTACGGCATGGGCTCCTCGGATGTGACTCCCACCGCCCTCCTGTCCGTCTGGAACAACCTTAAGCAGGCCGAACCCAAGAACCACTTCACCATCGGCATTGTTGATGATGTGACCCATACCTCCCTGGATATGTCCGAGGACCTCTTCATCCGTGAAGAAGGAACCACCCGCTGCAAGTTCTGGGGCTTCGGATCTGACGGTACGGTCGGCGCCAACAAGCAGGCCATCAAGATCATCGGCGACAACACCGACATGTACGCCCAGGGTTACTTCGACTATGACTCCAAGAAGTCCGGCGGCTTGACCGTTTCCCACCTCCGTTTCGGGAAGAACCCCATTCGGTCCACCTACCTCTTGGATGAATCCGACTTTATCTCCTGCTCCAAGCAGGCTTATGTCCACCAATATGACCTCCTGGAAGGCCTGAGAAAGGGCGGCCGCTTCCTCCTCAACTGCATCTGGGATGAGGATGAGCTGGATTCCCACCTGCCCGCATCCATGAAGCGCTACATGGCCCAGAACGACATTGAGTTCTATACCATCAACGCTTCCAAGATTGCCCAGGAAATCGGCCTGGGGAACCGGACCAACATGATCATCCAGTCCGCCTTCTTCAAACTCTCCGGCGTTCTGCCCATCGAAGAAGCCACCGCCCACCTCAAGGACTCCATCGTCAAGGCCTATGGCCACAAGGGCGATGACATTGTCAACATGAACAACCAGGCCGTCGATGCCGGCATCAATGCTCTGGTGAAGATTGACATTCCTGCAGAATGGGCCAATGCGGAAGATGAGCCTGTGGATAAGAAAGACGTCCCCGAGTTCATTGAGAACGTGGTATTCCCCATGCTCCGCCACCAGGGCGACAAGCTCCCTGTCTCCGCCTTTGCGGACCGTCCGGATGGACATTGGGACCAGGGAACCTCCGAATATGAGAAGAGAGGAATTGCTCTCTATGTTCCGGAATGGCAGCCCGACAACTGCATCCAGTGCAACCAGTGCTCCTACGTCTGCCCCCATGCTGTCATCCGTCCCTTCCTCCTGGATGAGGAAGAGGCCGCTAATGCTCCTGAAGGCATGACCCTCTTGGATGCCAGAGGCAAGGCCCTCGCCGGTCTCAAGTTCAAGATCCAGGTCTCCCAGCTCGACTGCACCGGCTGCGGTAACTGCGCCGATGTCTGCCCGGCTCCGGAAAAGGCCCTGGTCATGAAGCCCTTCGAGGAAGAATACGAGAAGGAAAAAGGCTATTGGGACTATGCTTTCAAGGAAGTCACCAACAAGCCCGACCTCATGGACCGGACCACCGTCAAGGGATCCCAGTTCGTCCAACCCCTGCTTGAATTCTCCGGTGCCTGTGCCGGTTGCGGGGAGACTCCTTATGCCCGCCTGGTCACCCAGCTCTATGGCGACCACATGCAGATTGCCAACGCCACCGGCTGCTCCTCCATCTGGGGTGCTTCCGCTCCGGCGACTCCCTACACCTGCAACAGCGAAGGCTGCGGTCCTTCTTGGGGGAACTCCCTCTTTGAAGACAACGCCGAGTATGGCTATGGTATGCTCCTGGCCAACGAAGCCAACCGCGACCTCATCTCCGGCAAGATGAAGGCCTTCCGCGACCTGGGCCTCGATTCCGAGTACAATGCCCTCTTCGAAGCTTGGGAAGAAGGTAAGGATGACTACAAGGAATCCAAGGCGGCCACTGCGGAGATCCTCAATGCCAAGGCTTCTGTTTCCGACAAGGAAGGCCAGAAGCTCCTGGATGAAATCCTGGAACTCAAGGACTATATGATCAAGAAGTCCAACTGGATCTTCGGCGGTGACGGTTGGGCCTACGATATCGGATACGGCGGTCTGGACCACGTCCTGGCCTCCGGCAAGGACATCAACGTCCTGGTCATGAACACCGAGGTTTACTCCAACACCGGTGGTCAGTCCTCCAAGGCAACCCCGCTTGCTGCTGTCGCTCAGTTCGCCGCAGCCGGTAAGCGGATCCAGTCCAAGGACCTGGGCCTCATGCAGGCCACCTACGGCTACGTCTATGTCGCTCAGATCGCCATGGGCGCCAACCAGAACCAGACCATCAAGGCCATCAAGGAAGCCGAAGCCTATAAGGGACCCTCCCTGATTATCGCTTACGCTCCCTGCATCAACCACGGTATCCGCATCGGCATGGGCCGGTCCCAGTACCGCGAGAAGCAGGCGGTCGAAGCCGGTTATTGGCACCTCTGGAGATATGATCCCCGTCTGGCTGAGGAAGGCAAGAACCCCTTCCAGCTGGACTCCAAGGAGCCCACTGCGGACTTCCGCGAGTTCCTGGCCGGCGAGGTTCGTTACTCCTCCTTGCAGAGAAACTTCCCTGAAGAAGCCGAAGAGCTCTATGCGGCGGCAGAGAAGATCGCACAGGATCGCTATAAGACCTATAAGAGATTGGCCGACCAAGACTAATCTTCCTTCGTTAAAAAGACCCTTCCTTTTGGAGGGGTCTTTTTTTGTCTGAAAAGGTGGTCAAAAGGGCGGACTGGGGTATAAAAAAGGCGAAGCGAGAGGAGATTTTTATGCTAAAAGCCTATCAGATTGACGAACTCACCAACGGGGCCTATGGTTTGACTAAAGAAAACGCCCCTTTATCCCACTATACCACCTTCCATATTGGGGGACCCTGTGACCTTTTGGTTGAACCCACCGGGGAGAAGGAACTCCTCCGCACCTATCGCTACCTTCGATCAGAAGAGATTCCCTACTATATAATAGGAAGAGGATCCAACCTCCTGATTCGGGATGGGGGGATTCCTGGCGTGGTCATCCTCCTCAACCGCCTTTATTCAGACGTCACTATCGAAGGAAGCAAGATCACGGCCCAAACGGGGGCCGGCCTTCGGGATGTCGCCCTTCTTTCTTTTGAGGCCGGCTTGACCGGGATGGAGGAAATCTCCGGGATCCCGGGATCCGTCGGCGGCGGTGTCTATATGAATGCGGGAGCCTATGGGGGAGAAATGAAGGACGTGGTGGAGTCCATTCATGCCGTCACCAAGGATGGACAATTGATTACCCTGACTATTGATGAGATGGAGATGGGCCACCGGACCTCCCGGATGATGACGGAAGGGATGCTGGTCACAGAAGTGGTCTTCCAACTCAAGGAAGGCGACCCCCAAAAGATCCGGGCGGCTTATGAGGACTTTACCCACCGGAGGACGACCAAGCAGCCCCTGGATGACTATTCCGCCGGCTCTGTCTTCAAGCGGCCCAAGGGAGGCTATGCTTCAGCCTTGATCGACCAGGCTGGTCTCCGTGGTCTTTCTGTGGGGGACGCCCAGGTGTCGGAGAAGCACTGTGGATTTATGATCAACCGGGGCCATGCCAAGGCATCGGATGTCCTGGCCTTGATCGAAAAAGTCCAAAAAGAAGTCAAGGATCAGTTCGACATCAACCTGGAGCCGGAAGTCCGGATCATCGGTGTCGACAAGCGGGACGACTAGGGAGGGGGAGCCTTGAAGATTGTCATAATTACCGGCATGTCCGGGGCGGGAAAGTCCTCCGCCCTCCGGATCTTCGAAGATATGGGCTACTATTGCATGGACAATCTTCCACCCCAGCTCATGGACCCCTTTTTAGACCTGGCCCAAAAATCTTCCGACCCCATCTCCAAGGTGGCGGTTGGGGTGGATATCCGGGGGAGGGAGTTCTTCGACCAGTTGAGAAATATGCTGGATAAGCTGACCGACCGGGGTGCCGACCTATCGGTCCTCTACCTGGAGGCCAGGGATGAAATCCTCATCCGCCGCTACAAGGAGAAGCGTCGTCCCCATCCCTTGGATAAGATGGGGAATATCTACGACGGAATCCAGCGGGAGAAGGCAGTCCTGGTTCCCCTCCGCCGGCGGGCCGACCTCATCATCGACTCTTCCGACTTGACCCTGGGAGAGCTCAAGCGGAAAATTGACGGACACTATCTGGAAAACAGGGAGGAGGCTTCCCTCCTCATCTCCGTCACCTCCTTTGGCTATAAGCACGGGATCCTCCTGGATGCGGACCTGGTCATGGATGTCCGCTTCCTCCCCAACCCCTACTATGTCCCGGAACTCAAGGGAAAAACGGGCCAAGACCCGGAGGTGGAGTCCTTTGTTATGGCTTCGGAAGAGGCCGGCATCTTTATCGAAAAGTTCACCGATCTTTTGGAATTTTTAATTCCTTATTATATAAAAGAAGGAAAGAGAACCCTGGTTGTCGGCATCGGCTGTACAGGGGGTCAACACCGGTCCGTGGCCCTTGCGGACCTGGTGGGGAAAATTTTGGAGAAGAAGGGCAAGAAGGTCAAGGTTTACCACCGGGACCGGATGTTCTGGAAGACCGACAAGTAAGGGATCCATTGGTCGGGGTTTTGGAAGATAGGGAGGCTATAAATGAAGGAGATATCTGCCGGCGGAGTAATTATGCATGACGGGTCCACCCTTCTCCTTCGGAGCTTCCGAGGGGATTGGGTTCTTCCCAAGGGAAGGGTGGAGGAGGGGGAAACCCTCCAGGAGACCGCTCTTCGTGAAGTCAAGGAAGAATCCGGTTTAGACTGCGAGATCATCAAGTACATCGGCTTTGTCCGCTATAATTTCCGCCTCCAAAACAAGGAGGTCGTTCATAAAAAAGTCCACTATTATTCCATGCGTTGGACCGGGGGTAAACCCCTTCCCCAGCAGGAAGAGGGCTTTTGCGTATCCGCCTTTATGCCCTGGAAGAAAGCGGAAAGCCTCCTTAAACACGACAGCGAGCGGTCCATGGTCCGGTCGGCTTTTAAGGAAGAGAGGTGACGGCCTTGACTTTCTCTTATGATGTGAAAGAGGAACTCTGCCACCTTAAGGTTCCTTCAAAAATCCAAGCTCTCCTGGAGCTTTCCGCCTTAGCCGGATTCAATGCAGCCGTGGCCCTGACAGCAGATGGTCCCCAGCTGCGTTTTTTTTCCGAGCATCCGGATGTGATTACCCGGGTCACCCTCCTGATCCGCATCCTCTACCGACAGGACCTCCCGGTCGTCGTCCAACAAAACCAGGGCCTCCAGCTGAAGCCCATCTACCTGACCCAGTTCGGCGACCCCATTCTCCAACCCTTCCTGGAGGAGTCCGGCTTCGATCTCATGGGCGGGGAAATGGAGACAACCGAGGATATCCTCTCCCGCCTATCCAACCCACAAAATGCCAAGGCCTATCTCCGAGGGGCCTTCCTGGCCGCCGGATCCATTGTCGACCCGGAGAAATCCTATCACCTGGAAGTCCTGATCAGCCGGACCAAACAAATTGAGATCTTCCGTCACGTTGCCGGGGTCCAGGGTCTGGACTTCAAGTGGACTGACCGGAAGGATGACACCGTCTTCTATATGAAGAACTCGGACGATATCTCCGACTTTCTGGTCGACATCGGAGCAAACAAGGCCATGCTACGCCTGGAAAACGCCAAAGCCTTTAAAGAAGTCAACAATGCCATCAACCGCCAGGCCAATGCCGAAACCGCCAACTATGACAAGTTGGTGGAAGCCTCCGCCAAGCAGATCCATGCCATCGACCTCATCTCCAAAACGATCGGCCTGGATAACCTGGACTATCCCCTTCAGCAAGTGGCCATGGCTCGACTGAGAAATCCCGGAGCCTCCCTAAAAGAACTCGGGGAAGGTCTCCAGCCCAAGCTGGGGAAGTCGGGCGTCAACCACAGGATGAAGAAAATTTTGAAGATGGCAGAGGAATTGGATGCCGACAAGTAAAAAGGCCTGACCGGAAAACCGGCCAGGCCTGATTCATGAAAACCTGTAGTCATTTGTATTATTTATTAAGTAATGTCGAATCCTCAATGAAATGATTTTCACTTTCATCCGGAATTAAGCTTGCTGTGATGTCCAAGGGATCTTCACCGGTCTTTGCCCTATCTTCCAGGAAGAGGAGGTTTACAGCAAAGGACTCCATTTGATCCAAGAGCTCTTTATTATCTGTTGTGAAATAGAGTTCCAAGGGCTCATTTTTTTCTAAATCAATGGTCACCTCTTCCTCGGTCGATTTCAGTGGATAAGGCGAACGATCATCTTTCAGGTTGATCATTGCTGCCACCTTTGCCTTGATGTCTTTTGGGACGGAACCATCTTTAATAAGATCTTTCATGGCTTCCGGAATCTCAATAAGCATTTTAGCCATGAAAGTATCCTTAGCGGGACTATACCGGACCTCCTCTAAGGAAATTTGCGACACCAGACTTCGTACAGGAAAGGCACCGGGATCATCGGACGAGCTTGCCTGGCCTGATGGATTTTTTTCACTCCCTGATTCTTCAGACAACTTGGGAGCGCCATCGGTGGTATGGACCAAGTCAGCGATATAGTAGTAAGCATCCTTTAGGGGTTTCTCCAGGTTTTCCTCAAAATCGAACTTGATTTCAAAGAATCCTAGTTCATTCAGGGGGAAATCAGCTTCATCATTTTTAAAGGAAAGGTCGAAGGCTTTTTCTTCTGAGAAATCCAAAACCATGGTCTCTTCAGTGGGTTTGAGGACATAATCTTTATCCTTGTTTTTTTTCCTCATTATACCGCTCACTTTAACCTTAAAACTTCCGTTCACCTTCCCGTCCCGGATCAACTTTTCCATAGCCTTCACCGGGGTGGTTTCAACCCGTGCTGTGTAAGTTTTTCCCTCTTTATCTGTATCAACCTCCAAAATACGAATCTGTGAAACGATGGATTTTGCTGGGAGAGGAGCACCAGGATTTTTTGAGGGGTCAGCATTCACTTGACCGGAAGGGCTAGATGTACATTTTACGAGAAAGGGCCCTCCCAAAATCAGGAGAAGAGCTATGAGAAGTAGAGATTTTTTCTTCATAATTTTCTCCTCTTTATTTATACCATTCGGCAAACTGGCCTGTAGTAAGACTAATATTCACGTTCTGATAATTTTTATTACATTCATTTTTGACATAAACTGGATTCGCACTGAAAATAGTCACAATCAAACAAGTGGAGAGTAGAAAAGCAAAGAATTTTTCATGGGAGTATCTCCTTTCTCCTTGAATGTTATCAAGGTTTCTTAGCGGGATCCGAATCTTTAATTTAATTGTACTCTAATTAAGGGGAATGTAAAGGATTTCATAAAATAATATTGACCATCATGTTAGGACGTTAATGACTTAATAACGAAAATACACGTCTGTTGCATTAGAAGTTAGAATTTACTACAGTCAATAAAAAATCAAAAAAAGTTTGACAGGACTGAGATGGGGTGGTAGTATATACAAGTCGCGCTTAGAGATCCCTCAAGCAAGGCATTTAAAGGATTGATGAAAATCGAGTAAATTAAATGTTAAAAAAGCTTGACAGAGATTAAGAAGCACGATACAATATACAACGATCACTTTAAAAGTGGTCACGAACCTTTTACAATCGAATACGTGAATGACTTTGAGTATCACATTTATATTAATCAACTTTTAGAGTCAGAATATGGCTCTCGAATTTTATTTGAGAGTTTGATCCTGGCTCAGGATTAACGCTGGCGGCGTGCATAACACATGCATGTTGAACGAGAATCTCTTTGACAGATCCTTCGGGTGACGACAGGGAGAGGAAAGTAGCGGATGGGTGAGTAACACGTAAGGAACCTGCCACGCACAGGGGGATAGCAGCCGGAAACGACTATTAATACCCCATGACACCTCAC
>QWCE01007557.1_pt1 | contig 25295 bp, 26 predicted proteins | sample 1972531 | NCBI WGS metagenome assembly QWCE01 (sample SAMN09866716, study PRJNA288562) | Human gut metagenome isolate term4_stool, whole genome shotgun sequencing... | reverse complement strand
TTTATGATTTTACAGATAAACTTGTTGGAATTTTTTCTATAAAAGTTTATGGAAAAGAAATTTCTCCTGATTTCATTTATAATTTTGATGAATTTAGGGAGAATATAAAAAGTGATATTGTAGATGAAGAAGTTTTTGAAAAACTTATAAAATCTGGAATTTTCGGAGATTTTTGCGGAGAAAAATTTATTTTCTTTAACCAAGCTGATAGAATTTTTGAGAAAAATCAGGCAAAAGGGGTAATAAGTTATTTAAGAGAGAAAATAAATTTGAAATATTTTTATGGATCAATTTTAAAGGAGAAATATTATGAAAATTAGTGCAATTATTATGGCGTCTGGACTTTCTAGGAGAATGGGAGAAAATAAACTTTTATTGGATTTTAAGGGCGACAAACTTTATGAATGGGTTCTTGATTTGGTAGAAGAAATTGATTTTGATGATGTTATCCTTGTTTCATCTTATGATGAAATTCTTGAATCTGGCAAAAAAAGAGGATTTAAGACGGTTTTCAATGACAACAATGAAGTTGGCAAATCTGCATCAATTAAGCTTGGAGTTTTAAATTGTGATAAGGATTCTGCTATGATGTTTTTTGTAGCTGACCAACCATTATTAAAAGTTGAAACTGTAAATAAATTAATTGAAAAATATAAGGAAAATCAATTGATTACCTATCCAAGAACTGAAAAAAGAAGGGGAGCTCCTGTAATTTTCTCGCCAGAATACAGGGAAGGTCTTTTGTCTTTAGATTTTGACCAAGGCGGAATGATTTTGGTTAAGGATGATAATAAAAATGAAGTTAAAATTGACGATATTAAAGAATTGTGGGATATTGATACCTACAAAAATTTGGAGGAATTAGAAGATGCCTCTAAATAATATAGTAGTTTTTAGGGGCGGCGGCGATGTTGCAACTGGTTCTATCCAAAAATTATTTAGGACTGGATTTAAGGTTTTGGTTTTGGAGATGGAAAAACCACTTTGTATAAGAAGATATGTTTCAACTGCCCAAGCAATTTTTGATGGAGAAGTTCAAATTGAAGATTTTACTGCAAGAAAAGTGGAAAATCTTGACCAAATTAAAAAAGCTTGGGATGAAAATGTAGTTCCAGTTTTTGTTGACCCAAAGGCTGAAATTTTAGAAGAAATAAAACCAATGGCTGTGGTTGATGGAACTCTTGCAAAAAAAAATATTGGAACAAATAAAAATATGGCAGATATTACAATAGCACTTGGACCAGGATATGAGGCTGGTGTTGATGTTGATTATGTAATTGAAACAAACAGAGGCCATGATCTTGGTAGATTAATTTTTGAAGGCTTTGCTGAAAAAAATACGGGAATTCCTGGAAATATTAAAGGCTTTACAAGTGAAAGAATTTTAAGAGCAGTAGACGATGGACAAATCCAAGTTATAGAAGATATTGGTTCTGTTGTAAAAAAAGACCAAGTTGTCGCTCTTGTAAATGGAAAAGAAATAAAATCACAACTTGATGGAATGGTTAGGGGCATGATTGGAAATGGCTCTTATGTTACAAAGGGTTTAAAAATTGGAGATGTTGATCCAAGAGTTATTCCAAAAAATGCAAAAACTATTTCTGATAAGGCAAGACTTATTGGTGGAGGATGCCTTGAGGCTATTCTTATAGGAAAAAGGAGAATTGAAAATGGATATACAAATTCTTAAAAAAATTGTTGAAAAACTTGATGGGGGAGAAAATGTTGCCTTGGTAATTCTTACAGAAACCAAAGGCTCTGCTCCTGGCAAGGACAATTCTTCTATGGCAGTTTTTGAAAATGGAGAAATTTCTGGGACAATCGGTGGAGGTCCTATAGAGTTTGATCTTATTAAACAAGCAAAAAAAGCTCTAGAAGATGACGAAGAAAAATCTTTTGATTATACTTTAAATGAAAAACAAGAAGTGAAAATGTCTTGTGGGGGAAGAAACAAGGGATATATAAAAATTTTTAGGGCAAATCCCAGTTTGATTATTTTTGGGGCAGGCCATGTTGGACAAAAGCTTGCAAGAGTTGCTGTAAATACAAATTTTGACGTGACCGTAGTTGACCAAAGAGAAGATTTCGAAGACAAAAAAGATTTGGAAAATATAAAAGAATTTGTAATTTCAAATCCAAAAGATTTTGCTTCAACCTATAAATTTAACAAAAATACCTATATTTTAATTTGCACACCAGATTATGACGAAAAAGTTTTGGAAAATGTAATCGACAAAGATTATAAATTTCTTGGAATGATTGGTTCAAAAAGAAAAGTAAAAAGAGTTTTTGATAATTTGAAAGAAAAAGGAGTAAGTGAAGATTTACTTAAAAAAGTTCACGCTCCAGTAGGATATGACATTGACGATGGAAGCGTTGAGGAAATTGCAATTTCAATTCTATCCTTGATGATTTCAATTAAAAACAATAAAGTAATAGAAAATTAAAAATTACAAACCATTAAATATTTAATGGTTTGTAATTTTTTGGAAAAATTTATAGACAGGAGAATTTATGCTAAAAAAAATAAAAGTTGAAGATGCAGTTGGGCATGTGCTTTTTCATGATTTAACTGGAATAAAAGCAAGTGGCTTTAAAGGCGTACTTTTTAAAAGAGGACACAAGATTGAAAAAGACGATATTGAAAAATTAAAAGATATTGGAAAAGAAAATATATTTGTAGGAGAGCTAGACCAAGGTTTTGTTCACGAAGAAGATGCAATAAGAGAAGTGGCAGATGATTTGATTGGAGAAAATATTTCCTATACCAATCCATCAGAAGGAAAAATTGGTTTTAAAAGTAAGACTTATGGACTTTTTCTTATAAACAGAAAGGGACTTTTTGACCTAAATATGGAAGGCGACTACACCTTTGCAACAATTCCTTCGTATTCAATTGTAAATGAGGGAGATAATTTGGTTGGGGGAAGAATTGTTCCGCTTTTTACAGAACAAGAGCAAGTTAATAATATTAAAAAAATTGCCAAAAAATATGAGCCGATTTTTCAAGTAAAAAAATTTCAAAAATTAAAAGTTGGAGTAATAATTACTGGAAATGAAGTTTTTACAGGAAGAATAAAAGATATGTTTGAGCCTGTAATTAGGGAAAAATTATCTCATTTTGACCACGAGCTAATTGGAATTGAAAAATGTCCAGATGACAAAGAATATATAGAAAAAGTTTGTAAAAAATACCTAGAAAAAGACGCAGATCTTGTAGTATTTTCTGGCGGAATGAGCGTAGATCCTGACGATATTACCCCATCAACCATAAAAGATTTATCCGATAAATTTATTATCCAAGGCATGCCAGTTCAACCTGGAAATATGCTTACAGTTGGAATGAAGGGAAAAACTTATTTGGTTGGAGTGCCAGGAGCAAGTATGCACGCAAAATTTACAAGTTTTGATATGTTTTTGCCAAGATTTTTTGCAAAAATTGACCTTAAAAAAGAAGATTTTATTGAACTTGGAGAGGGAGGACTTTTAAATAGATAATGCTTGAAATTTCGAAAGAAGAATTAGAAGAAATAATAAAAATTAGACACGATATCCACATGCACCCAGAAGTTTCAGAAAATGAATTTAGGACAACAAAAATTATTAGAGAATTTCTAGAAAAAATTGATGGAATGGAAATTATAGATTTTCCAATTGAAACTGGTTTGATTGCAAGACTTAATACAGGAAAAAACGGAGAAGTCATTGGAATAAGAGCGGATATTGACGCTCTTTTACAAAAAGAAGAAACAGAAATTTCCTACAAATCAAAAAATGATAAGGTCATGCACGCTTGCGGCCACGATTATCACACATCAGTTGTCCTTGCTCTATCAAAACTTTTATCAAAAAATAAGGAAAAATTAAAGGGTGATGTGGTTTTTATTTTCCAAAAATCAGAAGAAATAACGACAGGAGCCAAGGAATATTTGGACAAGGGACTTTTTGAAAAGGTGAAAATTGATAAAATTTTGGGCCTTCACAATTGGCCAGAAATTGATTATGGCAAGGTAATTTTAAAAAAAGGTCCTCTTATGAGCACAAAGGTTAATTTTAAAATTGAAATTATAGGAAAAGGCCAACACGGGTCTATGCCACATTTAAATATTGATCCAATTGTGTGCGCATCAAACATAGTTATGGCATTTCAAACAATAATTTCAAGAAATACAAATCCATTCGATTCCACAGTTTTGTCCGTAAATTCCATAAATGGAGGCTCAGAAAATAATTTGGTTGTAGATAAAACAAATCTTTCAGCAACAATCAGATCACTTTCAGAAAAATCCTTGGAAAAGTCCGTAAAAAGAATGGAAGAGATTGTAAAAAATGTGGCTTGTGCCTATGAATGCAAGTACGAAATAAAATACACAGAAAAAATTCCCCTTCTATATAATCCAGAAGAAATGTACGAAAAAGTTTTAAAATCAGCAGAAAAAATTTTGGGAGAAGAAAATATAATAAAAGAAGGACAAACCATGGCAAGCGAAGATTTTGCCTTTTATATGAAAAAAGTCCCAGGATTTTTCTATTGGTTTGGAAGCGGAGAAGAAAATCATAAAAAAGAAGCCCTCCACAGCAAAAATTTCTACTGCTCAGATAAGGCGATAAAGCCAGCAGTAGAAGTTATAGCAAATGCAGTTTTGGATTTACAAAAATAGGAGGGATCATGTTAAAAAACAAAAAATACTACAATCTAGTAAAAAAACAATTAGAAAAAGATAAAATTTTAGAAAATTTTGAAAAAATAAATGGAAAAATTACAAATGTAATGGAAATAGATGTGGTAAGTCTTCCAAAAAATTTAAATATAGACCAAAAAGAAGACCACGAAAATGGAATCTATGCCTTTGGGGCAAGTTTTTTAAATAGGGAATATGAAGTGGGAATCCTTATTGATATAGAAGAAATAAAACCCATATCCCCATTTTGGCTTGAAAAAGAAAAGAAAAATATAAACAAAGAAGACATGAAATTTTTCCTAGAAAGCCTAGGAGAAAACTTAGAAGAAGGCAAAACAAACTTTCCAATCTTTGTTTTCTACAACAATAAAAACAAATTATCCATAAGCCCACAAGCAATTAATCCTTTGGATATACTAAAAAAATAAGAGCAAAAGCTCTTATTTTTTTGCCCTTTTATCCAAAAAATATCTGATTTCCTTGTAAAGTAAGGATAAAATATAAGCTCCGGTTAGCATATATAAATTAAATGAAATAGATTTAAATCCTTTAAAATCATTGACATCCATATCCAAAGAAACCAAAACCATAGATAAAAATAATATTAAAATAATTGTAAATACTACGGTTATTAAAAACTGATTTTTATATTTTTTGGACTTATACAAGTCAAAATGATCTGAAAAAAGCAAGGTAACAAAAATAAAAAGTAAATCTCCAATCAAAAGTACAGCTCCACTCATATTCGTTGCCAAAAATACTCCGCCCATAGCTAAAAATAAAATTAGTAAAATAAAAACCCTAAAAAGATTAGGTTTAAAATTCTTAATTAATTTTTTAATCATAAAATCCTCCTATATAAATAATATCATAATAAAAAGAAATTTATTTATATTTTTTATATAGGGTAAAATCATTATATAGATTGGAGGATGACATGGCGATTTTTGATAGGAAAAATGAGAAAGCGTTTGAACAAATTGTTGATTATTATGAACTAGAAGAAATAAAGAAAGAGGATTTGGAGCTTATTTTTAATAATTCTACTATGTTTGCTAGTGGTGGAATCAATGCCTTATTTGCACAAAATTGGCTTATGATTAAACAACTTGATAGGCTTAATAAGAATATTGAAAAATTAATTGATAAAGAAAACTCTTGATTTATATAAATTTTTCAAAAATTTGAAAAATGGGTATTTATATATAATTAGGAGGATAAAATGAGATTTGTAGATATAATTGAAAAAAAGAAAAATAAAGAAGAATTAACAGATGAGGAAATTAAATTTTGGATTGATGGTGTAACGGATGAATCAATTCCTGATTATCAAACTTCTGCTCTTCTTATTATCAAACTTCTGCTCTTCTTATGGCTATTGTTTTAAATGGCATGACAGATCATGAAACTGCAAAACTTGCAGAGTGTATGATGAATAGTGGCGATGTTATTGATTTGTCCGATATAAAAGGAATAAAGGCTGATAAACATTCAACTGGTGGGGTTGGAGATAAGACTTCTCTTGCTCTTGGCCCAATAATTTCTGCGTGTGGCTTAAAACTTGCAAAGATGAGCGGACGTGGTTTGGGTCATACTGGTGGAACACTTGATAAATTGGAATCAATAGAAGGTTTCAATGTATTTTTAAAAGAAGAAGATTTTAAAAAACAAGTTAATGAAATTGGCTTTGCAATTATTGGTCAAACGGGAGAATTGGTTCCAGCTGATAAAAAACTCTATGCCCTAAGAGATGTTACAGCAACTGTCGATTCGATTCCGCTTATTGCTTCATCTATAATGAGCAAAAAATTAGCCTCTGGCTCTGACACAATTTTACTTGATGTAAAATATGGAGAAGGTGCTTTTATGCACACAATTGAAGATGCCAAAAAATTGGCTAATGCAATGATAAATATAGGTAAAAAACTTGGCAAAGACACCAGGGCAATGATTACTGATATGAACCAACCTTTGGGAAATACAATTGGCAATGCCCTTGAAGTGAAAGAGGCAATTGAAACTGTTAAAGGAAATGGGCCAAAAAATAAAAATGAAGCAAGAGCTATGCTTGAAGATGCAATAAATTCTGGAAAAGCCTTTGAAAAGTTAAAGAAAATGGTTGAATACCAAGGCGGAAATGTAAAACAAATAGAAGATCCAGACCTTTTGCCTCAAGCAAAATTTAAAACTCAAATGAAATCCCAAAAAGAAGGTTATATTGATAACATTCATTCCATGAATCTTGGAATTTTATCAATGAAACTTGGAGGAGGACGCGAAAAGAAAGAAGATAATATAAATTATGCAGTAGGACTTGAAATGAAAGTAAAAAAAGGCGATAAAATCAAAAAAGACGATATTCTCGCAACAGTTTATCACGACGATAAACTAACAGATGAATGGATAGAAAGTTTTTACAATACATTTTCCTACTCAAATGAAAAAACAAATCCAATTCCAGTTGTAGAAGAAATTTTGGAATAGTTTTGAAGTTAAAATAATAAAATTTATAAAACAAAAAATCCTAGCAAAAAAAGCTAGGATTTTTTAATTTTATTTTTCTTTAATGAACTTAAAAATATAAATTGCGACAAGGCTTGTCATTATAAATAAAACAACCGCTCCAATAAATATAATATAATTAGAATTTTGAAAACTTGATGATGGTCTTTGTTTTCCTATTATTCCAATCAAAGAAAATAAAAATCCAATAATAAGTCCTGAATTTTTGTTTTCTTTAAAAACAAACAAAACCACAGCACTTGCAAGAATTAATAAAATTAGGCTTATAATTATTGCAAAAGTTGAATATGAATCTTTTCTATTTTCGAAAAGAACCATCATTATATTTGTAAAAACCGAAAAAATAATCCATCCTGCATGAATTCCTGTAGGAAGAGTAATAAGATATTTGTATTTTTTAGAAAAATCCTTATTTTGGTCTATAGTTTTTACAAGATTAATCAAAATCAAAGCATAAGCCATTGCTCCTATAAGGGCGGGCATAAGATAATTATTGTTTACCATTACTACATAAATTCCATTTGCCATATTCCAAAAAATAAATAGTGGCATCAATTTTTCGTAATAAATTTCCTCATTTGTCATTGAAAGCTTTTTAATAAAAGGCAAAAGCAAAAATAAAAGAGAAAAAATATAAATGAAAATCCAAATATAAAAAGTAAAAAAGTCGGGTACAAGTGGATTTTCATACATTTCTAAAATATCTTTATATTTGTGTAAAAAAAATACTCCAACATAAGCCATATAAGAAAAAATCAATGTCAAAATGAACATTATTAATCCGATTAGGTAATTTTTATTTTTTAATTTCTTTTTCATAAGTCCTCCTAAAAATCTCAATAGATATTTACCCATTTTTAAAATAATTTGAATTTTTAATTTTTATTTTTAGAAAATCACAAAATTTTGAAAAAATCTTATAAAAAATAACTTTATTTCGCTAATAAGCTATTGACAAAGAAATGTTGTATGTAGTATAATACAGAAAACGTTATCTTAATTGTCGACAAATGATAAGTTTTGACTAAAAGCGATATAATCTCATAATTGGTTGAGAGTTTCTACGACTTACCGTAAATAAGTGGCTATGGCTTTTAAAGATTAATAGTTAATCTTAAAATAACTATAACTATTAAATTAGAAAAAAATTATGAAGGAGGATCCTTATGGACTCAAAAACAAATGGTTTTCTAAATAGGTTTTTTCATCTTAATGAAAATAATACTAATGTAAAAACTGAAATTATCGCTGGAATCACTACTTTTATCACTATCGCATATGTGTTGATAATTAACCCTCAAGTTTTGTCTTCGCCTTTTGAAATTATGGGTGATAGCCAAATGGCTCAAAAAATTTCAAACGGTGTATTTATCGGAACTTGTCTTGGTGCCTTTATTGGTACAATTTTAGTTGCTTTTTATGCAAAACTTCCTTTTGCTCAAGCTCCCGGCATGGGCTTAAGTGCATTTTTTGCTTATACTACTATGCTTGGTATGGGATATTCTTATGCCCAAGCTCTTGTAATTGTTTTTATCTCAGGAATATTATTTATTGTAATCACAGCTCTTGGAATTAGGGAGGCAATTATTCGTGCTATTCCCGATTCTATAAAACTTGCTATGACACCTGGAATTGGTTTGTTTATTACCATAATTGGTTTGAAAAACGCAGGTCTTGTTGTAGGTAATGAGGCTACCTTGGTTTCCCTTGTAGATTTTGCAAAATGGAGAGGCCCTGATGCAAATGTAGAACTTGTTATGGGTGCAGTCCTTTCACTTATTGGACTTTGTTTGATAGCAATTTTATCTTACAAAAAAGTTAAGGGAGCAATTTTGATTTCTATTTTAGCTTCAACTCTTTTAGGTATTCCAATGGGACTTACTCACATTTCAAATTTAAGTTTAAATTTAGGATCACAAGTTAATGACTTTTTTGAAGTTTCATTTTTTAATTTAGATTTCGCAGGACTTTTTGCGGGAGAAAATATTTGGTCATCAATTTTTACAGTAACTATGCTTGTTCTAAGCTTTTCACTTGTAAATATGTTTGACTCACTTGGAACTTTGCTTGCAGCAGCAAAACAATCTGGTCTTGTTGATGAAAAAGGAGAAGTTATTAATTTGAAAAAGGCTCTAATGAGTGATGCAATTTCTACTGCAGCAGGAGCTTTGGTTGGAACAAGTACAGTAACTACAGTTGTAGAATCATCAGCAGGTATTGCAGAAGGTGGAAGAACAGGACTTACAAGTCTTACAACAGCACTTTTATTTTTACTATCAATAATATTTGTGCCAATTATTTCAATAATCCCAGCACAAGCTACAGCACCAGCCTTAATTTTCGTAGGAATTTTGATGCTTAGTGGCGTAAAAGACATAGATTTTAACGACATAACAAATGCACTCCCAGCATTTTGTACAATAGTTTTCATGCCATTTACATATTCAATAGCAAATGGTATAGCACTTGGCTTAATCACATATTGTATAGCAAAATTCTTTACAGGACAAAAAGATCAAATAAAACCACTAACACTAATAATTGCCCTTACCTTTGTATTTAGGTATGCCTTTATAACCTTAGGGTAGGTGGACAAATGACAAAAACTTATGCCCTAAAAGGAAATATAATTTATAGCAAAAATCAAAACGAAATAAATTGTTTTGAAAATTCTTATTTAATTTGCCAAGATGGAAAATCAATGGGAGTTTTCGAAAAATTAGATGAAAAATATAAAGACATAGAAGTAATAGATTTTGGAGAAAAAATAATTTGCCCAGGTCTTACAGATCTTCATATCCACGCCCCTCAATATAATTTTAGGGGTATGGGCATGGATTTGGAATTGTTGGATTGGTTAAACACTTACACATTTCCAAGCGAGGCAAAATTTAAAGACGAAGATTATGCCAAAAGATCTTACCAAAGATTTGTAGATTATTTAAAATATGGACCAAATACAAGACATGTAATTTTTGCAAGTCTTCATGTAAAATCTACACAAATTTTGATGGATTTGATGGAAGAATCAAAAATGGTTTCATTTGTTGGAAAAGTTAATATGGATAGAAATGGTGGAGTAGACCTTGAAGAAAAAGATGCAAATCAGTCGGAAAAGGCTACACTTGATTGGCTAGAATCCATTAAAGGAAAATACAAAAACACCTATCCAATTTTAACACCAAGATTTATCCCATCATGTACTGACGAATTGCTTGAAAAATTAAGAAAAATAAAAGATGAGTACAATCTTCCTATCCAATCCCACTTATCAGAAAATTTGGGAGAGATAGAATGGGTAAAAGAATTAGTTCCAAAGGCTAAATTTTATGGAGATGCTTACAATATTTTTGATTTATTTGGCAAAAATAACAAAACTGTAATGGCTCATTGTGTATATTCAAATGATGATGAACAAGATTTGATAAAAGAAAATAAAGTTTTCATTGCACATTGCCCAGATTCAAATACAAATTTAACATCAGGAATTGCTCCAGCAGGAAAATATCTAAGAGAAGGACAAAAAATTGGACTTGGTTCGGATGTTGCAGGAGGAACTCACGCATCAATTTTTAAAGCCATGGCAGATGCCATAAAAGTTTCAAAATTAAGATATAGATTAGTTGACGAAAAAATAAAACCATTAAGCCTTGAAGAAGCATTTTATATGGCAACTTTGGGCGGAGGAGAATTTTTTGGAAAAGTCGGTTCATTTGAAAAAGGCTACGAATTCGATGCTATAGTAATAGATGATGAAAAATTATTAGAAGAAGATAAATTCAACTTAAAACAAAGACTTGAAAGAATAGTATATTTGTCAAAAGATGAAGATATAGTTTCAAAATTTGTAAGAGGAAATAAAATATTTTAAAAAACTTCGCCTGTTTTAAAGCAGGCGGAGTTTTTTTGTTGATAAAAACTCTTTATAAATTTTAAAATCGGAAGGATTTTTATGGATTTATTTTAATCTTTTTTACAAAGTTATAAAACTTACTTGCCTACTTTTTTAATATTTATTAAAATAAAATAAAAATTATTATTTTCTGTTATAATAATACTAGGAGTAAATTATGAAAGAAAAGAATTTAAAAAGAGATGGATTTCAAAGTAAGTGGGGCTTTATTTTAGCTTGTATAGGTTCGGCTGTTGGGATGGGAAATATTTGGAGATTTCCAATTCTTGTTTCTCAATATGATGGGATGACTTTTTTAATTCCATATTTTATATTTGTAATTTTAATTGCATCAACAGGAGTTATAAGCGAGATGGCTTTGGGAAGATTTACAGAATCTGGAACTGTTAGAGCTTTTGGTAAATGCACTGAATTAAGATACAATAACAAAAAAATTGGAGAAAGACTTGGAATAATTCCAGTTGTAGGTTCGCTTGCCCTTGCTATTGGCTATACTTGCGTAATGGCTTGGATTTTCAAATATACTTTTATGGCTTTTTCTGGAGATTTGAAAGCTATGGGAAATAATATGGACCTTATTGGCGAAACTTTTTCAAAAACAGCAAGCGGGGCAAATCTTTGGATAGTAATAGCCATAATTGCAAGTTTTTTTATTATGATTTTGGGCGTTTCAAAAGGAATAGAAAAATCAAATAAAATAATGATGCCCACACTTTTTATTTTATTTGTATTTCTTGCAATTTATATTTCAACAATGAAAGGCTCATCAAAAGGATACGAATATATTTTTACCATCAACAAAGATTTAATAAAAAATCCAAAAGTTTGGATATATGCCTTTGGCCAAGCATTTTTTTCACTATCAGTAGCAGGATCTGGAACAATAATTTATGGCTCATATTTATCAAAAAAAGAAGATCTCATTGCATCCGCAAAAAATGTAGCGATTTTTGATACAATAGCATCACTTATGGCATCTTTTGTAATAATTCCAGCCATGGCAACAACAAATACACCGCTTGATACTGGCGGGCCAGGACTTATGTTTATATACTTAGTAAATGTTTTAAATTCTATGCCAGCTGGAAGATATTTGGGAATAATTTTTTACCTTTGCGTTTTATTTGCAGGAATTAGCTCAATTATAAACCTATACGAATCATCAGTAGCCTATTTGCAAGAAAAATTTAATTTTTCCAGAAAAAAATCAACCCTTGTAATTCATATTTTTGGTTGCATAATGGCAATATTGATTCAAAGAATTGTAGGAGAGTGGATGGATGTAATTTCGATTTATGTTTGCCCATTGGGAGCAGGACTTGCTGGAATAATGTTTTTGTGGGTAGGAGGAAAAGATTTTGCCCTAAAAGCAGTAAACCAAGGAGCAAAAAAACCAGTCGGAAATTTTTATTTTTTACTTTCAAAATATATATGTAGGAGCAGCACTAATAGCCTTGATAGCAGGAGCAATTCTTGGAGGAATAGGCTGATAAATTATATAAAAGTAAACGAGATAATTATTTTATCTAGTTAGAGCGTAGACAAAGTATGAATTTAGATAATATTTTATTTTGAAATAAAAATTAAGCTAAGTACCATCTCGACTAAGTGAGTGAAACGAACGCATGGAGAGATCCCATGAGATTTCTCCGCTCGTTGCACACGATAAATCGGGATAAACAACCGAAATCAACGATTGTTTATCTGGTCGAAATGAGTAATTTTTTAGTTTGTCAACAATCTGACGAGATAAATATTTTATCTCGTTTTTTTATTGCGAAAAATTAGTTTGTAAAATCTTATTAAATTTTTATTTTTTATCTAAAAAATATTTTAAAGCATAGTAAATTTTTAATAGTCTTTTAGCAAATGGTTTTAAAAATATTACTTTTAATGAAATTAATTTCGTAAAATTTAAAAATCATATATTGGAAAACGGGAAAACGAATTTTGTGGATTTGTTTTGTGAAAGTTATTTCAAAATAAATTAAAATCTTGAAATTATATTTACGATGTAATATACTGTAACCATCAAGGAGGTAGATATGGCTGATATAGAGGAAATAAGTTCTATTAAAGGGAAATTAATAGTGTCATGTCAAGCCTTGCCAGATGAGCCTTTACATTCATCATTTATAATGGGAAAGATGGCAAAAGCTGCTAAGCAAGGTGGAGCAAAGGGTATCAGAGCTAATACGTGCGAAGATATTAAAGAAATAAAAAATGAAGTTGATTTGCCAGTTATTGGTATTGTAAAAAAAGATTATGAAAATTCTAAAGTTTATATTACACCAACTATGAAAGAAGTTGATGATTTGATTTCATCTAAGGCAGAAATAATTGCAATGGATGCTACAAAAGATTTAAGACCTGGTGGAATTGGAATTGATGAATTTTTTAAGGAAGTTAAGAAAAAATATCCTAATCAATTATTTATGGCTGATTGTTCTACTGTTGATGAGGCTATAAATGCTGACAAACTTGGATTTGATTTTATTGGAACAACTTTGGTTGGATATACTGACCAATCTAAAAATGATAAAATCGAAGAAAATGATTTCAAAATTCTTAGAGATATTTTAAAAAATGTAAATAACAAAGTTATTGCTGAGGGAAATATTAATACACCTGAAAAAGCCAAGAGAGTTCTTGAACTTGGTGCTTATAGTGTAGTTGTTGGTTCAATTATTACAAGACCACAAGTTATAACTAAAAATTTTGCTGAAAAAATTAATGAATTAGAGAAATAAAAAATAAAAATATAAAGGAAGGGAAAAATTATGAGAAATTTAGACAAATATAAGGGAGTTATTCCAGCATTTTATGCTTGCTATGATGAAAATGGAGAAATTAGCCCAGAAAAAGTAAGAGAGCTTACAAAATATCACATAGAAAAAGGTGTGAAGGGTGTTTATGTAAATGGTTCTTCTGGAGAATGCATTTACCAAAGTGTTGAGGATAAAAAAATTGTTCTTGAAAATGTAATGAAAGAAGCTAAGGGAAAACTTACTGTTATAGCTCACGTAGCTTGCAACAATACAAAAGATTCTATGGAGCTTGCAGCTCATGCAGAAAGTTTGGGTGTTGATGCTATTGCAGCTATTCCTCCAATTTATTTTAGACTTCCAGAATATTCTATTGCGTCATACTGGAATGATATTTCTTCTGCTGCACCAAATACTGATTTTGTAATTTACAATATTCCACAACTTGCTGGAGTTGCTTTGACAGGTTCATTATTTGCTGAAATGAGAAAAAATCCTAATGTAATTGGTATTAAAAATTCTTCAATGCCAGTTCAAGATATTCAAATGTTTAAACAAGCTGCTGGAGATGATTACATAATTTTTAACGGTCCAGATGAACAATTTATTTCTGGAAGACTTATTGGAGCTGAGGGAGCAATCGGTGGAACATATGGAGTTATGCCAGAATTAATTTTAAAAATGGATGAGTGTCTAAAAAATAAAGATTTAGAAAAGGCAAGAGAAATTCAATATGATGTTGATGCAATAATTTATAAAATGTGCTCAGCTCACGGAAATATGTATGCAGTAATTAAAGAAATATTAAAAATTAATGAAGATTTAGACATAGGCGGTGTTAGAAAACCTCTTGAAAACTTGATTGATTCTGATATGGAAATTGTAAATGAAGCAGCTAAAATGATAAATGATGCAAAAAATAAATATTTAGGCTAAGGAGAAATGAAATGCAGGGATTTACAAAAATTGATTTAGCAATATTAATTGTATATTTGGCAGCAGTATTGTTTGCAGGTCTTCATTTTTCTAAAAAAGAAATGAAGGGCAAAGAATATTTTAAAGGCGATGGAACAGTGCCTTGGTGGGTAACTTCAGTTTCTATTTTTGCAACTCTTTTAAGTCCGATTTCCTTTCTTTCTCTTGCAGGAAATTCATACGCAGGAACTTGGATTATGTGGTTTGCACAACTTGGAATGCTTGTAGCAATTCCTTTTACTATAAAATTTTTCTTACCAATTTATAGTAAACTTGATATAGACACAGCTTATCACTATCTTGAATAGTTGGTCGTATGTCAATTATAATGTATCTTCCATGTATGGTTTTATCAAAACTTATGGGAATAAATGTAAATATTTTGATTATAATCATGGGAGTTATAGCAATAATTTACTCATATACTGGTGGGCTAAAATCAGTTTTGTGGACAGACTTTATCCAAGGATCAGTTTTACTTCTTGGAGTAACTTTTGGACTATTTTACCTAATGGCAAATATTAATGGTGGATTTGGAGCAGTTGCAAACGAGCTTTTCACAAATCACAAATTTTTAGCAGTAAACGAACCAATATTTGATGCAAATATATTTAAGGATTCAATATTTTTACTAATATTTGGAGCAGGCTTAAACACAATTGGATCTTATGTTTCAAGTCAAGATATTGTACAAAGATTTACAACAACAACTGATACAAAAAAATTAAACAAAATGATGATAACAAATGGTTGTCTATCAATTTTTATAGCAACAGTATTTTATCTAATAGGAACAGGACTTTACGTATTTTATAAAGTTCAAGCAAATCCATTGCCACCAGCAGCTCAACAAGATCAAATTTTTGCATCTTGGATTGCTTTTGAGCTACCAGTAGGATTTACAGGAATTTTACTTGCAGCAATTTATGCAGCAAGCCAATCAACACTTTCAACAGGATTAAACTCAGTTGCATCAAGCTGGGCTTTGGATATTCAAGCAAGCTTAAATAAAGATTTGAGTTTTGAAAAACAAACAAAAATCGGTCAAAGAGTTTCATTAATAGTAGGAATTTTTGCAATAATAGTTTCAATGATTTTGGCAAATGGAGATATAAAATCAGCTTACGAATGGTTTAATGGATTTATGGGACTTGTTTTGGGAATACTTGTAGGAACATTTATCCTTGGAGCATTTACAAAAACTGCAAATAAATTTGGAGCAACACTAGCCTTTATTGCAGCAAGTGGAGTTATGATTTATATAAAATATTTCGTAGATCCAGCAAAAATTTCTTTCTGGTCATATTCAATTATATCAATAGTAGTATCTTTGGTAGTAGGACTTGTTGCATCAGTAATTTACAATAAAGTAAAGGGAAAAGAAACTACACTACCAAAAAATACAACAATTTATAATTAAGATTTGGAGTTTGAAATGATATTTGGAAATATAAAAAATCTAGATGAATTTTCATATCTAAGTGAAAAAATTAAAGAATGTTTTGATTTTTATAAAAATAATGATATGAAAAAAATGGAAAAAGGTACTCATCCTATAAAAGGCGAAGAACTTTTTGTAAATATCGTAGAATATGAAACAACTACTCCTGAAAATAGATTTTGGGAAGCTCATAAAGATTATCTCGACCTTCATCTTATGCTTGATGGAAGTGAACAAATTGATTTAAATTTTATAAATAATATGGACTTGGGTTCTTATAAAAAAGAAGATGATTATCAAGCAATGGAAGGCGAAAAAAATTCATCAGTAATTTTAAGTGAGGGAGATTTTCTAATTTGTTATCCTAATGATGGTCATCGAACAGCCATAAAAGTTAAAAATCCGCAAAAAATTAAAAAAGCAATTTTTAAAATCAAATTATAGGATATAATAGAGGCAGTGTGATGAGCATTTGCCTCTTATTTTTTAAAAGGAGATATTATGAAAAAATATATAAGCATAGATATTGGCGGAACAGCTATAAAATATGGACTAATTGATGATAAGGCAAATATTTTAGAAAATTATGAAATCGAAACAAATGCCCAAAAAGGCGGAGACCATATCCTAAATGAAGTTATAAAAATCGTAGAAAATTTTGTAAAGAAAAATCAAAATGACCAAATAATGGGAGTTTGTATTTCAACAGCAGGCGTAGTTGATACAAAAAACGGCTCAATTTATCACGCATCAGACTTAATACCAAATTATATTGGAATAAATTTTAAAAAGGCAATCAAAGAAAAATTTGATCTTTCTTGCGAGGTTGAAAATGATGTGAATTGTGCAGGATATGCAGAATACAAGTCTGGAGCATCAAAGGACAGCTCAGTTTGTCTTACTCTTACAATTGGAACAGGAATTGGAGGATGTGGAATAATTGATGGGAAAATAATCCACGGGGCAAATGGTTCAGCTTTTGAAGTTGGATATATTAATATTAGAAATGATAAATTTGAAAATCTAGGTTCAGCAAAAACTTTGGTTGAAAAAGTTGCTAAAGAAAAAAATGAAGATATATCATCTTGGGATGGAAAAAAAGTTTTTGAAAATGCAAAAAAAGGCGATGAAATTTGCATAAAAGCAATTGATGAAATGTGTGATGTTTTGGGACTTGGAATTGCAAATTTATCTTATATGTTAAATCCTGATACAGTCGTACTAGGCGGTGGAATTATGTCACAAGAAAAATATTTGAAAAAAAGAATTGAAGAAAAAATTTCCCTATATTTGGAAAAAAGGTTTTTCGACAATATGACCTTAAAATTTGCCAAACACCAAAACCAAGCAGGAATATTGGGAGCTTATTATAATTTTAGAGATTTGGAAGAAGAAAAATAGGAGAATATTTTGGACTATTATAATAAATCCGTTGTAGAAATAATAGAATCAAATTACGATAATTTTACAGAAGTTGAAAAAAATATAGCAGATTTTTTCATTCACAATAACAAAAGAGAAGATTTTTCCAGTAAAACCATAGCAGAAAAATTATTTGTATCTCAAGCCTCTCTTTCAAGATTTGCACAAAAATGTGGATTTAGAGGCTACAGAGAATTTGTTTACCAATATGGAGAAGATTTTGTAGAAAAAAATGAAGATATAAATGGAAATGTAAGCCAAGTTTTAAATACTTACCAAGAATTATTGAACAAAACCTACAGCCTAATCGATGAAAGTCAAATAAAAAAAGTAATAAAATATATAAGCAAGGCTCACAGGGTTGTAGCTTGCGGAAAAGGCTCATCAGGACTTGCAGCAAACGAAATGGAACTTAGATTTATGAGAATTGGAGTAAATATAGATTCCATAACAGATTCTGATCAAATGAAAATGAGAGGAGCTTTTCACGATGAAAATTCTCTAATTTTTGGACTTAGTATTAGTGGAAATACAAGCGAAGTTTTGCTTTTTTTATCACAAGCACACAACAAAAATGCAAAAACAGTTCTTATAACTTCACAAGTTAGAGATTTGTACCAAGATTATTGTGATGAAGTAATCCTTGTTCCATCGCTCAAACATTTGGATTATGGAAATGCAATAAGCCCACAATTTCCAATTTCAATTATGGTTGATATATTATATTCCTACTTTGTAAAAGAAGATAAAAATATCAAAGAAAAACTTCATGGGGACACATTAAAAGCCTTAGGGACTGAATAATTTGTAAAATATTTAACGTATAAATTTCTTGACATTTTTCATTTTAAAAATATCCTAATTATAGGAGATTAAAATGATAAGAGAAAAAATTATAGAAAATGTAGGTATTATTTACCTTGATAGACCAGAAATAATCAATTCCTTGAATATGGAAATGGTAAAAGATATAGAAAAGATTTTGAAAAAATGGGAAGATGACAAAAAAATAAAGACGATTTTATTTGATTCGCTTTGCCAAAAAGGATTTTGTGCAGGCGGAGATTTAAAAGCAATTTATTACGATTACCTTTTAAATGATAAATGCAAAAACAAAGACGAATTTTATGAAGAAGAATTTGTTTTAGATAGGTATGTAAAAGATTACAAAAAACCAATTATAAGCCACTATTTTGGCATAGTTATGGGCGGAGGAATAGGACTTACCGTAAATTCAGATTTTATAATTGCAGATGAGAGCGTAAATTGGGCTATGCCAGAAACAAGATTAGGTTTTGTGCCAGACGTTGGAGTTTGCAAACATATTTCAAAACTTCCCCAAGCCCTTGGACAATATCTAGGTCTTTGTGGAGAAAGTTTATCATCATCAGATTTAATAAAATATGATTTGGCAGATATTTATGTAAAATCAAAAGATTATGAGAAAGTTTTAAATATTTTATTTTCCCTATCAAAAAAATATGATGGAGAAAAATTAATAGAAGAATTAAAAAAACAAACACAAAAATATAAGGTATTAGAAAGTAATTCAAAAATTTCAAAAAATAAAGAAAAAATAGAAAAATACTTTTCCCATTCAAGCATAGAAGAAATTTTAAAAAGTTTAGAAAAAAATAGGGATGATGATTTTGCCAAAAAAAACTTGGAAAATTTAAAAGAAAGAAATCTTTTTATGCTTTTTTTACAATTTGAAAAATATTTTATTTGCAAAAACCTAACCAAAGACCAAGTTTTTGACCTTGACCTAAAAATTTTAAAATACGCAAGAAAAACAGGAACCATGAAAGAAGGAATAAGGTCATTAATAATAGACAAAGAAAGTGCAAATTGGAAAGAAAAATCACTAGGTCAAGTTTCAGTAGAAAAAATAAAAGACTTGCTAGGAATAGAAAAATTATATAAAGAAAGATAAACTTAGGATAAAACCTAGGTTTATTTTTTTAAAAATTTCTAAGTTGATTTAAAAAAATATAAGTTATATACTAATAAAAATACCAAAAAGGAGAAAGTATGGACGTATTATTAGTAATTGATTTGCAAAATGATTTTGTAGATGGGGCGCTAGGAAACAAAGGCAATGATAAGATAGTAAAACCAATAGAAAGCTTGGTAGAAAATTTTGATGGAGAAGTAATTTTTACAAGAGATACACACGATGAAAATTATTTAGAAAGCCTAGAAGGAAGTCACTTGCCAGTAAAACATTGCATAAAAAATTCAAAAGGTTGGCAAATAAAAATTGATACAAAAAATCACAAAATAATTGACAAACCATCATTTGGTTCTTATGAGCTTGTAGAATATTTAAAGAAATTAAATGAAAAAGAAAAAATCCAAAATATCTATATGGTAGGAATTTGCACAGATATTTGTGTACTTTCAAATGCCATACTCATAAAAAACGCTCTATTAAATACAGAAGTAACAGTAATAGAAGATTTGTGCAAGGCAACAAACGAAAAAAATCATAAAATAGCCCTAGAAGCCATGAAGTCTTGCCAAGTAAATATCGTAAATTCTAAAGGAGAATAACTTTAATAAGCGTATAGTAATTATAATAGATTTAAAATATTAGTATCTTATTATAGGTGGTAATATGAAAACAAAAAAGTATTAATACAGTTGAATATTTTTGTTTACAAAAAGAAAATCAATTTTTTGATAGAAAAAGCCGTATAGGAGCAAAAACGGGGTAGCAGAGGCAAAAAGCTACGCAGAAAAAGCCAGGGGAAAAAGATTTGCAAAAATTCTGGAAGAAAAAGAAAAGGATGAATAATGGGGACAAAAAAAGAAGAATATTTAAGTAAAAAAAGAGCTGTAGAGCTTTGGGATAAAGGTATTATAAAGGAATTTGAAGTAGGGAATTTTAAAGGTTTGCAGCAAATACACAGATATATTTTCCAAGACGTGTTTAGCTTTGCTGGTAAAATTAGAAGCGTGAATTTGGCTAAAGGTAATTTTAGATTTGCTCCTTTGTTATTTTTGGAAGAAAATCTAAAAATAATAGAGAAAATTCCAGAAAATGAATTTGACGAAATTGTTGAAAAATATGTGGAAATGAATGTTGCGCATCCGTTTAGAGAGGGAAATGGCAGAGCGACAAGGATTTGGCTCGATTTAATACTTAAAAAAAATCTTAAAAAGTGTGTAGATTGGCAAAAAATAGATAAAATAGCTTATTTACAGGCTATGGAAAGATCCCCTGTAAATACCTTAGAATTAAAGTATTTAATTAAAAACGCTCTTACAGAAGATACAGAAAATAGAGACGTTTATATGAAAGGAATTGAACGTTCTTATGAATATGAAGAGCAAAACGATATTGACATTTATGATATAAAATAATTAAAAGGAGAAATCTATAATTTAAATAAGTGGTAAGAAAAGTTAAGAAAAAGTTTTGAAATTAAAAAAATATTGTATTTTTTACTTTTTTATTGTTATACAATCTTGAGATTTCAATAAATGTTAAGAAGCGGTAAGAAATTTGATTCGATTCGTTGATTTTAAAATTTCTTATTATAAGATAATTAGTTATATAATAATTCTATATACCTACTTTTTATTAATATAATTATAATATAATCTTACTTGGGAAATTATATAAGTTTTGAGATTGCAAGATTTGTAGTCAAAAAAGTCCCTATTCTCAATCAAATATATTTTGAAATCTTGAAAAAATAGGCTTTTGTGATATAATTTAGATAAGAGAAGAAAACTCTTGTCAAAAAACCCTTGATTTATTCAAGGAATTGAGGTTAACAATGTGGAATCACCACAAAAAAAGACAGTAGGTGCGAACTACTGTCTTTTTATTTACTTGTTTTCGGAATAATATTTTTTTACAAAAAATAATATCAAACCAACCAACAAGGGAAAAATAAAATTTTCCAATATTGAGGTTAACAATTTCATCACCTCTTTTCACCTATTAAGTAATAGGCAAAATTATTATACCACAATAAATAAATGAAAATCATTAGCCTTGAAAAACAAGTCCTTTGTGATATAATTTAGGTAAGAGAAGAAAACTCTTGTCAAAAAACCCTTGATTAATTTCAAGGAATACGGATGTGAAAAATGTGGAATCACCACAAAAAAAGACAGTAGGTCGCAACTACTGTCTTTTTATTTACTTGTTTTCGGAATAATATTTTCTTACAAAAAATAATATCAAACCAACCAACAAGGGAAAAATAAAATTTTCCATTACGGATGTGATCAATCAAATCACCTCTTTTCACCTATTAAGTAATAGGCAAAATTATTATATCACAATGAGATTTTATTTTTGAAATTATAAATTAAAAAGTTAAATATTTATTTAAATTAGATTAAACTTGTAAAAATATAGCATTTATTTGTGAAAAAATTTGTGGATTGAAGAATTTTTTTCCATATTGTATAATAAAACCAATATTATTTTGAGGAGATTAATGATGAAAAATAAAGTGAAAATAATGGTAGGAATTCTTTCTTTGGGATTGATTTTTGGGGGATGTAAAAATGAAAATAGTAAGGAAAATCCTTCATCAGATCCTACAATTCCATATTCTAATAAGGATTCAAATAAATCAAATGAAGATAAAAATAAAAAATCTGATGTTGACAAAAAAGACCAAGGAAAAGTTGTTGATGGGTCAATAAATTCTGAAATTTTAAAACAAAATTGGAAATACAAAGTTTATTTGCCAAATGGCTATGATGAAAAAAGCGATGAAAAATATCCAGTTTTATATATGCTCCACGGTTTTGGCGGAAATTCTTCTTCAATTGTTGAAAAATCAAATACAAAAGATATGCTAGATAAAATTATGAAAGATAAAGAAAATAAAATGATTGTTGTCTTTGCTGATGGATTTTCTTCATTTTTTGTAGATAGCGACTATGATAAAAAAATGGAATCAGCTATAAAAGAGGAACTTATAAAAGAAATTGATGGAAAATATAAAACAGATGCAAACAAAACAAAAAGAGCAATCGGAGGATTTTCTGTAGGTGGATATGGTGCAGCAAGCCTTTCACTAAGAAATCCAGATTTGTTTTCAAAAGCTCTTTTGATTTCCCCAACTCTTTGGGACAAACTTGATGAAGATAGCCTTATTAGAAGAAATTATATGGCGTTTTCAGATGGAAAGCAAATGTGGTCTGATGAAGTTTATAAAGAAAAATTTCCTTCAAATTTTATAAATGAAAATACAAAAGATATTAATTTTTATATTAGAGCAAGCGAAGGCGATTCAAAAATAAAAATTGAAGATGTAGAAAAATTCAACAAAGACTTAGAAAAATCTGAAATAAATACACAATTTAAAAAAGACGGCAAAGAATTCGACCACGATTGGGATTATTGGAATAAAATTACAGAAGAATCTTATATGTGGGTTTTGGAACAATTTAATAAATAAATTTTGAAATTTATATTAATCATTTATTTAAATAATATATCTAAAAAAGATTGACTAAAAAAATATAAAGTTATATAATTAATTATAATTAGAAGTGTGTAAAAATTAAGAAATTTCAACTTTTAATTTAAAAAATTATAACTAATTTCTTTAATTCATTACACTGAAAAAATCAAATTTCAAGGCTAATTAAATAAGATAAAATACTAATTATAAACAAAAATCAAATTTTCAAAAAGGAGTTATTATGAAAAAGATTTTAAGAAAAATGATGTCATTTGTTATGGCTGTCTTTATGGTTTTACAAGTGATGTTGCCAGCTTTTGCAAGCTCATCAAAAGCTGAAGAAGAAAAACCAAATTCTATAAAGGGATTAGAGGAGATGAAAGATGATGACGATGTATATTTTTCAATCCTAAAATCACAGGAAATTTATGACAAAAGCAAAAAGCAAAAGGACGAAGATAAATTTTCTATAGCAATTTCTATGCCCGATACAACTTCGCAATTTAGGCTTATAAAAAGAAATGACCTAAAATTGTATGAAGATGGATATTTTGATACAAACGAAAAGGCAAGCAAGGAATATTGGCGAGTAAAAGATATGCTAAATTCCCAAGGTCTTGACCTTGATTTGGAAATAATAAAAGAAGATGAAGGCTATAAAATTGTAACAAAAGACCAATTAGAAAAGCTTGAAGAAGACGAAAATAAGAATATTTACGGTCAAAATTATTCCTACATAGATTTAAAAATAATGGATGATTTTGATTTTAATGAAAAAGGAATTCAAAAATTATTTGATGAAGATAAATTATTATTTAACTTAGAATTTATCAAATATACAAGCCTTGATCCTAATTTCGAACTATACGAAAAAGACGAAAATGAAAATTTAAAAATCAAAAACCAAGGGGATATTTTTGCCCTAATTCGTGAAGATAAAATAAAATTATATAATACAAACTCCTTAGAAGAAGATTACAATAAATTAAAAGCTTACAAAGAAGAAAAACAAACCGAACAACAAAAGGATAAGGATGAAAAAGAGCAAGAAAATGCTCCAAGCCAAAGTCAAGAAGAAAAAGTACAAGATGAAAAATCTTCTTCTAATAAAGAAAATCTTTCACAAGATAAAAAAGAACAAAAGATTCTACACAAGAACCAAAAAAAGAAGAACAAAAAGAAAAATCTTCACAAAAAACTCAAACACAAGAAAAAAGTGAAGATAAAAAAGAAAACAAAACTACAGAGAAAAGAGGATTGTTGCCAAAACTTAGAATGTTATTTTTAGGTCAAGATGAACCAGCAAAAGCCCTAAGAGCACCACAAGAAAACGGCGAAGAAAAACTCAATCTTGATGGAAAGAAATTTACAATAAATACCCGTTTTGATACATCAAATAGACAAGGTCCAATAAAAGCAGGACAATCTTTTACAATCTATTTAGATAAAAAACTTACTGTAAAGGATGAATCAACTCTTCCATCTATAAAATACAATGGCGAAGTTATTGCTACTCCAAAATACAATAAAGATAATACAATTACTTATACTTTAACAAGAGATATTGACGAAAGCATCCAAGTACCTCTAAATATACCTGTAGATTATAATATAGGTGAAATTACTCTTGACGATGATGGAACATTTACAGTAATCAACAAGGTAACTGGAATTGGAGTAAACAACCCACCAAAAGACCTTGTACCACAAAAGATTGACAAAAATGGTAATCCAGCTGGTTCAATAATAGAACCGGGTAGGGATGATGTAACTCAAATAGTTGACTCAAGCAGAAACTATAGATTAGATATTGACTCAGTAGGTAATCCGGTCATAAAAAATGGCGAAATGGTTGGAATAAACTGGGTAGTAGAAATTAAATCTGACAAAGATTTAAAAAATGACCTAGGAATGAAGATGAACTTCACTCTAGTAGAAGGTTCAGGTCTTGAAAAAATTGAAAGTATAACTTCCAGTGATGCTACTGAAGATATACAAGACAATGCTATTAAAGGAAAAACAGGAATAGTTGATTCAAAGCACTCTACAATAAATCAATCAACAAAATCCTATATGTATACTATCTATACACCTGTAAGTAATAGACAAGCTGCCTATGTTTTAGATATATCTACTGTC
>QWCE01002203.1_pt1 | contig 25335 bp, 23 predicted proteins | sample 1972531 | NCBI WGS metagenome assembly QWCE01 (sample SAMN09866716, study PRJNA288562) | Human gut metagenome isolate term4_stool, whole genome shotgun sequencing... | reverse complement strand
CCTTACGGCGGACGCTGGAAATTTTGACCGCGGCCACTCGCTCACTTCGCTGCTTCTGCCACTGGCAGCGCTCAGTTCGCTCCCCACATCGGCCCGCCCCACTGCACCTCTTGTTACCCCTCTGTAGGGGCGGGGTGCCCCCACCCCGCCGCCCAGCCTTGCACCGCACCCCTTGTAAAACCCATGTCATTGCGAGGGCGCAAAGCGCCCGTGGCAATCCGTACCCCCCGTCCCCAAGCTCCCCAAAACGCAAAAAAACAAGGCCCCCGCAGGGACCTTGCCATAAAAAATATTCAGCTTCTATCAAACCCTCAAGCCTTCGCCAGCTCCTCCGCCACAAATGCCTCGCAGGAGCGCATGGCCTCCAGGGTTTTCTCCATCAGCACATCCAGCTCCCAGCCCAGTCGCTCGGCCCCGGTGATGATCACATCCCGGGAACACCCGGCGGCGAACTTTTTATCCTTAAACTTTTTCTTAATGCTCTTGAGCTCCATGTCCTGCACGCTCTTGCTGGGCCGCATCAGCGCCGCCGCGCCGATAAGCCCCGTCAGCTCGTCGGCGGCAAAAAGCACCTTCTCCATCTCCTCCGTAGGCTCCACATCGCAGCAGATGCCGTACCCGTGGCTGCACACGGCGTGAATAAGCTCCTGGCTGCACCCGGCCTCCTGCAAAAGCTCCGGAGCCTTCACACAGTGCTGCTCCGGCCACTGCTCGAAGTCGATGTCGTGGAGCAGGCCCACCGTGGCCCAGAAATCCGTGTCCTCGCCATAGCCCAGCTCGTTTGCATACCAGCGCATAACGCCCTCTACGGTCAGGGCGTGCTGAATGTGAAACGGCTCCTTGTTATACTTCTTCAGTGCGGCCAGAGCCGCGTCTCTGCTGATACACTCTTTCATAAAGGGCGTCCTCCTTAAGTAAAAACTGTCGAAAATTCCTTTGGAATTTTCCGACAAATGGCTTGCAGTCTGCCGCGCGCATAATTTTGCCGCAGGCGACAAAATTCCACACTTGCAGCCTGAGAGGTATTTTTCCCCACGCACATGTCGCGGTGAAAAATGATTTTAATTTTTCGCGTCTGCGGACGCGAACTCTGCGAGGCTTTTTTCACAGTCTGCCCATTTGTTATGCGTATTGTAGCAGTTTCTTCCCCATAACGCAAGACCTATTTATTGAATCGGTATTAGTTTTTCCAAAAGTCCCAGCACCTGCCGTGCGTGTCGGTATTCGTCCTTGGAAAGCTCCGAAAATATCTCCCCCAGGCACTCGTCCGTAGTCTCGTCCCCGGCCCGGCGATAGTTCAGCCCCCCGCAGCTCTCCTGGTGATACCGCAGCCGCAGCAGCTCCCGCCAGGACCCCGGGCATTTCTCGCACCCGCCGCTCACCGCCGGGCAGTACACCTGTCCCGTCATCAGATAGTATACCCCCATGAGCTTCCGGGCGTGTCCCCCCTCCTCCGCCGCCAGCCGCCGCATCACCTGCCGCGCCGCGGCATTCGGGGCCATTCCTGCGCAGGTCAGATAGCTCCGCCGATCCGCCAGCTCCTCCTCAATAAAGCCCTGTATGACCTCCACATCCTCCCGGGCGTTCACCCCCATGCAGCACACATTCACCGCGTCCGCCTCCGCCGGGTAAGGCTGCAAGGTAGGGTTCACCCTCTGCCAAATGGCCCTTTTCTGCTCCACGGTCTGTTCCGTATCCATACCGCATCCCCCTTTCCGTTTTCCGTACAGTGTATGCGCCCGCCCCGAAATGCTTTACATTTTTCCGAAAATCGGTTACACTTATTTTATACATAAATGACGGCATGGAGCAGGAGATCATAAAGATGTGGAAACAATACAAAACATTTTTCGCTCGTTTTCGATTCATAGGCTATGTGCTGATGATCGTAGGCATCTACCTGATCGTGAACGGGATCAAGGACTATACCGAACAATCCCGTCAGAACGACTGGCTCACCACGCAGGCAACGGTCACGGATGTCTCCAGCCATGTCGTCCGCTCCCACGGGAGCGGTAACAGAAGCAGTACCTATTACACCCTCGTATACGAGTATACAGTGAATGGGGAAAACTATACCGGCAAATCGGGACAGCTGTCATCGCCCCGTTTGGTGGGGGATGTCATCACCGTGAAATACGACCCGGAGGCGCCGGAGGAGAGCACGACCACCCTCTCTCCCCATACCCGTGATCTGGTGGTTCTTCTGGTTTTGGGAACGGCCATTGCGGCGGTGGGGGTTTACCTCTCGGGAGTGATCGGTCTGGTTCGTGAGCTTCTGCGAAAGAAACACACAGAGAAGCCGAAGGAATCGGTTCCGGAAACCGACACAGGGTTTGATTCAACGGACATTGCAAAGATTCCGGCGAAGCAGTGGGTCCCCCGGCTTGCGGCTTGGCTTCTTGCGTTCATCGTCGTTGTCCTGTTCGTGAAATTTTTCCTCACATCAAATATCGCAAGCCCGGACGAGTTTCGCAATGCCGCCGTGTCTGCCGGGTACGCCGCCGCAGACTCCACGGAGGATCTCCGTGAGAGCTGGGGCGTCGGTTCCCTGCTGAGCCGCTCCGTGTCCGTGTACGAGAGCTCCCTGCGGCTGGATCTATGCAAGATGGATTCCGCAGACAGCTGCCGCCGCTTATATGCCGGCATGACCCTCCCGATTACGGGCGAGGTGACGGAGAGCAATGCCCTTTCCCGTCAGGTCTATGCCGTTGACACCCCCACGAATTTTTCGGCGAAGATCTGCATTGGGCAGATGCTGCTCTATGTTTTTACCACGCAGGAGGACAAGGCCGATGTGCTTGCGTTTCTAGAATCCGTGGGCTATTGGGACGAATAAAAAGTATAGAAAAGGAGCGCCTGCCGGAAAGCTCCGGCAGCTCAAATACGCCGTCCCCGTCTCCGCGTGTAGCACCATCCGCGCCGCCGTCCCCAAAACCGCCTCCCTCTCCTCTCATAAATCCCTCTTCCTCCGGGAAAAATAGGTAAAATACCCCTGCGTCCATTGCTTTTCCCTGCGCAGTCTGTTATAATAATGAAACCAATTTGTCGATTTTCGTATTTTGTTGCAATTATCACATCCATTTTGCGGCAAAAATTGGTATAGTATCCCCGAGAAAACCTCAAAAGGAGGAATTTTTTCATGTTAGAGCTGAAAGACATCTGCTATCGTGTCTCCACGCCGGAGGGTGAAACAGACATCCTCAACCACATTGACCTGACCATCCCCGACCATAAGCTGGTGGTGTTCACCGGCCCCAACGGCGGCGGCAAGACCACTCTGGCCAAGATCATCATGGGCCTGGTCCGCCCCACCGGCGGTCAAATTCTCTATAACGGCCGGGACATCACGGATCTCTCCATCACCGACCGTGCCCGTCTGGGCATCAGCTACGGCTTCCAGCAGCCCCCCCGCTTCAAGGGCATCACCGTTCACGACCTGCTGCTTCTGTCCGCCGGCAGTGAAAAGCTCTCCAAGGACCGCTGCTGTCAGTACCTGACCCGTGTAGGCCTGTGCGCCAATGACTATCTGGACCGGGAGGTAGATGTCTCCCTCTCCGGCGGCGAGGTCAAGCGCATCGAGATCGCCACCATCCTGGCCCGGAACAGTCAGCTTATGATCTTCGATGAGCCCGAAGCCGGCATTGACCTCTGGAGCTTTGCCCGCCTCACCGAGACCTTCGAGCAAATTCATAACGAGGGCCGCTCCACCATGATCATCATTTCCCACCAGGAGCGCATCATCCAGCTGGCGGACGAGATCATCGTGGTCTCCGGCGGCGCCATTGCCCACCGGGGCACCACGGAGGAGATCTTCCCCCTGATCCTGGCGGACACCCTGGGCAGCTGCCCGGTACTGGAGAAAAAGGAGGCCAAGCTATGATTACCGACATTGACGCCAAGCTGCTGGAGAAGATCGCAGACCTCACCGGCAAACCCGTAGGCGCCTTCAATATCCGTAAGGACAGCGGCTGCGAGGCCCGCCAGTCCACCGAGCACATTGAGATCACCCCCAAGACCGACGGCAAGCAGGGCATCGACATCCGCATCAAGCCCGGCACCAAGGGTGAGCAGTGCCACATCCCCGTCATCATCAGCAAGACGGGCCTTTCCGAGCTGGTGTATAACGATTTCTATGTGGGCGATGACTGCGATGTGGAGATCGTCGCCGGCTGCGGCATCCATAATTCCGGCTGCAATGAGAGCCGCCACGACGGCGTGCATACCTTCTATATCGGCAAAAACAGCCGCGTCCGCTATTCCGAAAAGCACTATGGTGAGGACGCCCCCGGCGAGACGGGCCGCAATGTGATGAACCCCCAAACCATCGTCCACCTGGGTGAAAACTCCACCATGCAGATGGATACCGTCCAGATTCGCGGCATCGACTCCACCAAGCGCGACACCCGTTTTTACTGTGATAAGGGCAGCGAGGTGGTGGTCACGGAGCGTCTGCTGACCCATGGCAGCCAGGAGGCCGAGAGCGATATGCATATCGAGCTCAACGGCGAGGACGCCAAGGGCCGTGTCATTTCCCGCTCCGTTGCCCAGGACGATTCCCGGCAGGTGTTCCACCCGGTCATGGTGGGCAATAGCCAGTGCTTCGGCCATGTCCAGTGCGACTCCATCATTATGGGCCACGCCCATATTGAGTCCATCCCCGCCATCACCGCCAACTGTCCCGACGCCCAGCTCATCCATGAGGCCGCCATCGGCAAGATCGCCGGTGACCAGCTCCTGAAGCTGGAGACCCTGGGCCTCACCCCCGAAGAAGCCGAAGAAACCATTCTCAAGGGCTTCCTGGCCTAAATAGCATAAAGGCAGCGCCTCCGCGCTGCCTTTTTTGCACCTCTCCCCATCGCACCATCAATAACCCATCCGCCCACCCGGATTTGCCCCGCACCCCTTGCAAACCCCCCTGTCATTGCGAAGCCAGTGCGCACACTGGCTGTGGCAATCCGCCTCCCTCGTCCCTCAAAACCCATTCCCTCTTCTCTTAATCCCCCTGGCCCCCTTGCACCGCACCCCCCAAAAAACGCCCTCGGAGGTATCCGCCTATGCCATTCCCCCGCCTGAAAAATCCCCTGCTCTGCCGCATCCTGGTCTATGTGACCGTCCTGGGTGCAGCCCTGGTCCCCATGCTCCTCATGATGCACCTGCCCCTCCCCGAAGGTCTCCAAGCCTTTGCCATCCTCGCCCCACTGGCGGGTCTGGCGGTTTATGTCCTCAAAAATTTCATCTGCCTCATGACCGTGGACTTAATCCTGGCAACCCTCTGCTGCCAGCAAAAAGCGCGCAAGCACTTCGCTCTGCCGCCGGGCTTCTCCCCCGAAAAGGTCACGCGAAGGCTTTCCCATTTCGGCCGGGAATACCACCCCGTCCTCTGCCCAGTCCCGCCTCAAATGCTCCTCTATAAAAGCATTTATCCCCTATCCATCACCGCTTGCAGCATTGAAAAGCTCGTGGCCCTCTACCGGGTCCCCCTTCTGGATAAAAACCTATACCGCAACCTGGTCACCTCCGCCGCCATCAACGCCAAGGCCCTGAAAGGCTCCCGGCCGCACCGTTTCCTGGATAAAAACCAGCGCCGCGCCCCCATAAACCAGGTCATGGTTGTCCTGATCCTCGCAGACCGGGTGGAGGAAAAACTCCGCTCTACCCTGTCCGAGGAAGTCTGCAAAGGCGGCGGCGAAATAAACACCTCTCTTCTCCCCTGCGTGGTGGACCTGGAGCAGCAGATCTGTACCTTCGACAGCTTCCGCGTCCCCTATACCGGCTTCGTTTACGCCGCCAAAAACCGTGGCATCAACCTCCTGCGCCGCTATGTATTCGGTGGTCGCTTTCCCTATTCTCGCTCCCCGGACCGCCCGGAGCCGAAGGATGCCGACTATTTAGACCAAACCCTGTGGCAATTCTGGCGCGCCACAAAAAGAGAAACCAGCTCCGATGAAAAGCGATTCCGCATAATGTCCCACGGTGACCTGTGCCTCCAGGACAACTTCTTATATGTAAAATGGAAAGGCCACGGCGTCCGCCTCGCTACCACCCTAGACCCCGAGACCCGCCGCGCCCAAGTAGATGAACCCGACCTGTGGTATTATCCCAAGGCCAATAAAATTTCCCAACAAACCGCCGCTGCACTCAAAAAACAAATCACCACCTACTTCGCCCACCACACCTACACCGTAACCTACACCCCACCGCACCACCAATAACCCGTCCGCCCACCCGGATTTGCACCGCACCCCTTGCAAAACCCCCTGTCATTGCGAAGCCAGTGCGCACACTGGCTGTGGCAATCCGTCCCCCTCGTCCCTAAGCCTTCCCGCCTAACGGCGGATTCCCCTGCCCCTGCAAAAAATCCGCCCCGCACTCCCGTGCGAAGCGGATATTTTCTTTCACCGGACCGTCCGATTAAAGGTCATATTGTTCTTCTGCATATGCACATCCAGCGTCACCCGGTCGCCCCGGATATAGCTGCAGGTGTACTCATAAATGCGTCCGTCCTCGGTTCGGGTACGGCGCTGGTGGTAAAAGGCGCAGCTCCCCTGGGGCACCCCCAGCAGGTTCGCCCGCACCTCATCCAGCACCACCGCCTCGTAGGTGTCCTCCGCCGCAGCGGGGGTAATGCCCACATGGTACAGGAGACTGTAAAAGCTGTGGGTCTGCACCAGCTCCCGGGTCAGGTTGGGATAGATGTACTGGGGGTAATAGCTGGTCTCCAGGATCAGCGGCTCCCCGTCCACATTACGCACCCGGGTAAAGCAGTAGACCTTGGTGCCCTCCTGCAGCTGCATTTTCCGGCTCACATCCGGAGGCGGCACCTCAATGCCGAAGTCCACCATGGTAGACGAGGGGATCTTGCCCATGGAGGAAATCTCCGTGGTAAAGGAGTATCGCACGCATTTGGCCCGGGCATTGGGGTCGGCCACGAAGGTTCCCTTGCCCCGCTTGCGCACCACCAGCCCCTCCTCCTCCAGCTCTCCGATGGCCTGCCGCACGGTGTTGCGGCTGATGTTCATAGCCCGGCACAGCTCCGCCTCTGAGGGCAACAGGTCCCCCACGCCCAGCTCACCGGAGGAAATGCTCTGCTTAATAATGCCCACCAACTGGCTGTACAGGGGGATATTGCTGTCCATACTCAGCCGGTTGGTCAAAATGGAATGGTTCTGCATAGCGGTTTCCTTTCCTGCGCTCAAAAGTTTACTGAACCCTGGATGGCGGCAGAGCCGCCATCCAGTCTAAAAAAGCCTCGCAGAGTTTGCCGCCCGCAGGCGGCAAAAATTTGGGATCATTTTCTCTCGCGACATGTGCGTGAGAGAAAATACCTCTCAGGCTGCCAGTGTGGAATTTTGCCGCCTGTGGCAAAATTATGCGCGCAGCAGACTGCAAACCTTTTGTCGGAAAATTCCGAAGGAATTTTCGACAGGGATTTTTATTTGTGGTCTACGGAATACATATGCTCAATGAGGCACAGCAGCTTGTCGGAGTAGCCCATCTCGTTGTCGTACCAGCTTACCACCTTCACAAAGGTGTCCGTCAGGGCGATACCGGCCTTGGCGTCAAACACAGAGGTGTGGGGGTCGCCCAGGAAGTCGGAGGACACCACCGACTCATCGGTGTAGCCCAGCACGCCCTTCAGCTCACCCTCGGAGGCCTCCTTCATGGCGGCGCAGATCTCGTCGTAGGTGGCGGCCTTCTTCAGGTTCACCGTCAGATCCACAACCGACACATCCAGGGTAGGCACCCGCATGCTCATGCCTGTGAGCTTTCCCGCCAGCTCCGGGATCACCTTGCCCACGGCCTTGGCCGCGCCGGTGGAGGAGGGAATGATGTTGCCGCTGGCCGCCCGGCCGCCCCGCCAGTCCTTCAGGGACACGCCATCCACAGTTTTCTGGGTGGCGGTGATGGAGTGTACGGTGGTCATCAGGCCGTCGGCGATGCCGAACTTGTCGTTAAGCACCTTGGCGATGGGTGCCAGGCAGTTGGTGGTGCAGCTGGCGTTGGACACAAACTGCATATCGGAGGTATACTTATCCAGGTTCACGCCCGTCACAAACATGGGGGTATCGTCCTTGGACGGGGCAGACATCACCACATGCTTGGCCCCGGCGGCAATGTGGCCCTGGGCCTTCTCCTTGGTCAAAAACAGACCCGTGGACTCAATGACATACTCTGCGCCCAGGTCCTTCCAGGGGAGGTTCGCGGGGTCACGCTCGGCGCTGACAGGGATGCGCCTGCCGTTAATGATAATGACGCCGTCCTCCGCCTTCACCTCTCCGGCGAACTTGCCGTGCATAGAGTCATATTTCAGCATATAGGCCAGGTAATCCGCCGGGCACAGGTCATTGATGCCCACGATCTCGATTTCCGGGTGCTCCAGGGCCCGGCGCACCACCATGCGGCCGATACGGCCAAAGCCGTTGATACCAACCTTAATACTCATTATAAAATTCTCCTTTCGGGTGGAATATCCTAAACATATGGTACATTCTGTATTATATTCGATTTTTTTTAAAAATGCAATCCCCACTTTGTAAAAAATAATGCCCGCCCTTTCAAAAAATTATTCGTAATTTCGTCAACATTTCTCATCAATGTTCTTGCCTTTTCGGTCTCTTTTTGTTATGATGTGTTAACGGAAACCGCGATGTGTTAACGGAAACTATACACAAGCCCTTTTCCCTGTGCAATTTCCCACGCCCCCGCACGGGATATTTTCCTCTTTCCCTCAAACACTACCTATGAAAGGAGGCTTGGTATGGACTACACACCCCAGGAGGTGCAGCTCCTCACCAAAACGCTGCCCGGCATCGCCGCCCAGCTGCGCGGCACCCTGGCCAATATGCACGCAGCCCTGTCCTCGGGAGATACCCCGGACACCTGCATTCTGCGTCAGAGCTATTACCGCCTGCTGCGCACCGTCACCAACCTCACCGACGCCTCCCTGCTGGCGGAGGATTTCCCCCTGCCCAAGCAGGACATGGATCTGGTCCTTTTTATAGATGACCTGTGCCGCCAGGCCCAGCCCCTTTTGGAGCAGTGCGGCCTGACCCTGTGCGCGGATCTCCGTCCCCGGCACCTCATCATGGGCTTCAACGGGACCTATACCGCCCGCATTTTCTGGAACCTGCTGTCCAACGCCGCCAAGTTCACCCCCGCCGGGGGTCAGGTGCGCGTCACCCTGCTCCAGCAGGGGAGCCAGGCCCTTTTGCAGGTGTCCGACACCGGCTGCGGCATTGCTCCGGAGCTTCAGGACACGGTGTACGACCGCATTTTCCACGGGGGCCGCATGGACCCTCCGCCCCACGGTTTGGGTCTGGGCCTGGCTCTTTGCCGCTGCTTTGCCCAGCGCCAGGGCGGGAGCCTCCTGCTCCGTTCCACCCCTGGCCAGGGCACCTGCGTCACCGTGTCTCTGCCCGCCCGGCGCTGCGGTGCTGCCGTGCAGGATGTGCCCTTCCACTATGCCGGCGGCTTCCAGCCGGTGATGATGGAGCTTTCCGATGCCCTGCCCTACGCAGGCTTTGCCGAAAAAAATCTGAATGAATAGAGCGTGCCGCAATATGAGCAAGAAAAAAGTCTTAGTGGCCATGTCCGGCGGGGTAGACAGCTCCGCCGCCGCCCTCCTGCTCCGGCAGCAGGGCTATGCCTGCGACGGGGCCATGCTGCGCCTGTACAGCGGAGAGACGGAGGGTACCTGCTGCTCTGCCGACGATGCCGCCGATGCCCGCAGCGTTGCCTACAGTCTGGGCATGAAATTCTATGTTTTCAATGAGACGGAGCGCTTTGCCCGGGATGTCATGGACCGCTTTGTCTCCGAATACTGCGCCGGGCGCACCCCCAACCCCTGTATCGACTGCAACCGCTGCCTGAAGTTCGGCGCCCTGCTGGAGCGCGCCCTGCTCCTTGGCTACGATTACCTGGCCACCGGCCACTACGCCCGGGTGGACTTCGATGCAGCCACGCAAAAATACCGCCTCCTCCGGGGCCGTGACCGGCACAAGGACCAGAGCTATGTCCTCTACCAGCTCACGCAGCACCAGCTTTCCCACCTGCTGCTGCCCGTAGGGGAGTACGATAAGCCCTCTATAAGAGACAGTGCCCGTCAGGCGGGCCTGCTCAATGCCGACAAGTCCGACAGTCAGGACATCTGCTTCGTCCCCGACGGGGATTATGTGCATTTTCTCCAGGAATATGGCGGCGTAGACCTGACCCCCGGCGACTTTGTAGACCGGGACGGCCATGTGCTGGGCCGTCACAAGGGTCTGCCCTGCTACACCACCGGCCAGCGCAAGGGTCTGGGTGTCAGCGCCGGGAAGCATGTCTATGTTCTGCGGAAAAACGCCGCTGATAACACCATCCTGCTGGGGGATGATCAGGACCTCTTTACCTCCGACCTCACAGCAAACCGGGTGAATTGGATCAGCGGCGAGCCTCCTGCCGCCCCCCTCCGTGTCACGGCCAAAACCCGTTATAGCCAGACCGAGGCAGCGGCCACCGTGACCCCCCTTCCCGACAGCCGCATCCGGGTGACCTTCGACACTCCCCAGCGCGCTATCACCGCCGGTCAGGCCGTAGTCCTCTATCAGGACGAGGTCACCTTGGGCGGCGGCACCATTGAATGAAAGCCGCGTGTCAAAAAGCCTCACAGAGCCCGCCGCCTGACCACCCCTGTAATATCCCCTGCCCTTGCCACACCGGTGACCCGTTCACCGGTGTGGCAAGCTGTCTTTTTTCCTCTCCCCCATCTTGCTCCCCGGGCCTCCCCATGCTATACTATCCCCGTAAACTTAAAGTTGCCCCCGAAAATCAGCCTGTGCAACTTCAAATAGGTGTTAAACCCACCCTGCGTCCTGTATGATAAAGGAAAAAGAGAGGAGGACTGAAATATGCCGACCATCCGCTGCGCCGCCTGCGGCAAACACTACGACTATCACCGGGAGGGCTGCTGCCCCCGCTGCGGCGCCTATAACCGCCCGCCCCGCCGGGAGTGGGTGGCAGCCGACGGCTCCGTCCACCACGGCACCCCCTCGGAAAAGGTGTGCTACGAAAAAAAGGTCTGCTTCGAGGAGCAGACCCGCAAGCTCCGGAAAAAGCCCTCCGCCCCACAGGCGGCAAGCGCCGCCCCAAAGCCATCCCAGGTCCGTTATTCCAAGGGCAACCCCCGAAATAACAGCCTTGCCTTTGTTATCATCGTCATTGTTTTCCTGCTCATTTTCGCCCTGGCTAAGGGGGGTCTGCTACATAAAACCATCTGGGATCATGAATTCCGGGAGGACAACGACTGGTCTGACATCGACTGGGATGATAGCGACTGGTCCGACACTGACTGGGATTCGGAGTCCACCACACCGGCTGTCCATTACCGGGACATCGACGCCGACTGCGGCGACATCATCGACATCAGCGACGACCTGGCCCTCCAAATTTTAGGCTATGTCTCCGGCGATAACGGACAGGTATATGTCCTCTATTGGGCCAGCGATAATGACCTCGCCAAAGCCCTGCTGGAAAGCGGCTCCCTCCTGCTCTGGTCCGACACAGGGGGCTTCGCCTGCCCCCCTGATGAAATAGGCAACGGCTATATCTATTTCAGCACCTACTCCCCGGACACCCGCTGGCAGACCCTCACCATTTCCGACTGCACCGCCGGCAATATCACCATCCGCAGCCTCCTCCCCCATGAGGGTGCCGATATACCCGACTACGGCCTCCCCCCAGCATAACCCCCCGCACCTCTTGCAACCGTCCGTAGGGGTCGGCCTCCCGGACGACCCGCCCACCGCACCTCTTGTAACCCTCCGTAGGGGCGACCCTTGCGGTCGCCCGCGGGAGGGGCAGAGCCCCTCCCCTATGCACCGCAAGATACGCTTTCGTAGGGGCGGACGCCTCTGTCCGCCCGCCCGTTGCGCCCCTTGTAACCCTCCGTAGGGGCGACCCTTGCGGTCGCCCGCGGGAGGGGCAGAGCCCCTCCCCTACACACTATAAGGGAACCCACCGTAGTCCTTGCAAAACCCGTGTCATTGCGAGGCCAGTTCGCAAACTGGCCGTGGCAATCCGCATCCCCCGTCCCCTTGGCCCCCTTGCCTAAAAAGGGGGCTGGCACGGCGAAGCCGTGACTGGGGGATTCTTTTCCGCACCCTCCCCCCACACGCAAAAATACCGCCCGAAGCCATGGCTTCGGGCGGTATTTCTACACAGCACAATTATTCACTTCATGCTCCCGGCCAATTATAAACCGGCGGCAACCATGCAGTCCAGCACCAGGGTCAAAATAACAAACACAGCACCCACCCACTTGGTAGCCTTCGCCAGCTTGGCGTCTACGGTGCGAGCCTTGCCCTTGGACATATAGGAGTCGGCAATGCCGCCAATGGCGCCGGACAGACCCTGGCTCTTACCGGACTGGAACAGCACAATCAGAATCAAAACAAGAGCAGCCAGCAGCTGCACGATGGTAACAGCGATCAACATAATCTTTCTTCCCTCCGTATTTTTGGATGCCATATGGCATAATATCCATTAAGTAATCATCATCATAGCATATCCTTTCCCCAAATGCAAGTACAAAACCAAAAAAGAATTCAAAAAAATAATCGAACAGTTGTTGCAATCTCCGGAAATATGTGCTATACTATTTGCGATATAAGGCTGCCGATAAAACGGCAGGGTTACAGCAACGGTAAGGAAGGGTGTGTGAGGGAAACCCAAGAGGGGTGTCCCTCACCATTAAAATCAATAGTTTTTGAAACTTTTTCAGAGTTTCAAAAACTTAGACAGCGGGCCGAAAAGGCTTTTTGGGCCCGCTGGATATAAGGCAGGAGGGGATCGTATGCAGAAATTGACCGCCATGCAGCAGAGAATCTACGACTATATCGCGTCCTTTATCCGCGACCAGGGCTACCCGCCCTCCGTCCGGGAAATCGGCGAGGCCGTGGGGCTGAAGTCCCCCTCCACCGTGCATTTTCATATTAAGCACCTGGAGGAGCTGGGCTACCTGAGCAAGGACGGGCGCAAGGGCCGGGCCCTGACCTTGGTGGAGCGGCCGGATGCTGCCCCCGTCACGCAGCAGATCTCGCCGGTGCAGGAGGCGGCCTATGCTCCCGGCCGGGTGCCGGTGCTGGGCGATGTGGCCGCCGGTACACCCATCTTGGCGCAGGAGTGCATTGACGATTATATCCCCTTCGACACCCAGGGCCGGGACGGGGAGTTTTTCGCCCTGCGTGTTCGGGGCGAGTCCATGCTGAACGCAGGCATTCTCCCCGGTGATCTGGTGGTGGTCCACCAGCAGAAAACCGCTCAGAACGGTGAGATCGTGGTGGCGCTGCTGGAGGACGAGGCCACGGTGAAGCGTCTCTCCCGCCGCAACGGGCAGGTCTGGCTCCTGCCGGAAAACGAAGCATACAGCCCTATTGATGGCCGCCACGCCTCCATTTTGGGCAAGGTGGCCGCCGTGGTGCGTACCTATTCTTAATTCTTTAAAATAATTCAAAATTTATAGCAAAGCATCCTGAAACCACGGGGTTTCAGGATGCTTTTGTTTGCTTTTTTACAGGCCGAAGCCGGGGAAATTCAGCCCGCCGGTGAGGCTCTGCATGCTGTTTTCCAGGGCGTCCTCCGCCTGGCGCATGGCCTCGTTCACAGCGGAAATCACCAGGTCCTGGAGCATCTCCACATCCTCCGGGTCCACGGCCTCGGGCTGAATGGTCAGCTCGGTGAGCTGGCGCTTGCCGCTGACCGTTGCTTTTACCACACCGCCTCCGGCGGTGGCGGAGAAGAAGGCGCTCTCCACATCGGCCTGGGCCTTCTCCATTTCCTGCTGCATTTTCATGATTTTCTGCTGCATTTGCTGCTGCTGGCGCATCATTCCGGCGCCGCCGGTGAAGCCGCCTCTTGCGCTGTAACCCTTTGCCATACTTATGTTTCTCCTTATTTTATAATTATTACTTTATATTGAAATTATCCAGCCGTCCGGCTTCTTCCAGCAGCTCATCCATCCGGTCCGACGCAGGGGGTGGGGCCTCCCAGGGGGGCGTTTCGGCGGGCTTTTCCGCCGGGACAGACGGTGCCGATTCGGTGCCGTTTGGTGCCGGTTTGGTGCGCTTTGGCGGTGCCGATTCGGTGTCAGACCGGTGCAGCGGGGCGGGCTTTCCGCTCCCCAGGGTAAACACCACCCGGACCGGGCTTCCGCACTGGGCCTCGGTGACGCTCTGAAGCACCCCGTTTACCTCGGGGCAGTCCAAATATCTTTTGACCATATCGTCCGGGCAGGTGACGGTGAGCACGCCGCCGGACAGGACGCCGCTGGCCCGATTCAGAAACACCCGCTTATCCGTCCGCAGCCCGGCCTTATACTGATTTTGCAGGCGGGCCCAAATTTCGCCGTCCTCCCGGGCGGAGGCCGCCGCTTTCGGCTCGGACGGTGCCGGGGCTTTTTCCGCCGGGGCGGGCTGAATTTTCGGCTCCGGCTTGGCCGGGACAGGCTGGGCCTTGGGGGTCGGAGCGGAGGGAATGGGTTGGCGGATTTCCGGCTGCGGCACGGCCGGAGCCGAAGTGCTTTCCGAAGCCGGGGCCGCAAAGCCCTTGGCCGCCGCCTTTTCCAGCCGCTCCAGGCGGGTGTTCAGGGCCGAGAGATCTCCGCAGAGGCTTTCGTCGCAGAGCTTCAGCAGGCACAGCTCCGCCTCGGTGCGGAGGGAGCCGCTGTCGCTGAGGCGGGCCAGGGTCTGCCCCAAAACCTCCGCCATGTAGAACAGGCGGCTGCCCGAAGCGTTCGCGCCCAGGGCCGAGAGGGTCTTTTCCTCATACAGTCCCGTCAGCAGAGCCGCGCCGCCCTCCGGGGCCGTGTGCAGAATCAGCAGGTCCCGGCACAGGTCCGACAGCTCCCGCAGCAGGGCGGCGATGTCCATGCCGTCCCGGTAGAGCTGATCCAGCAGCAGCAGGGCTTCCCGGGCGTCCCGCTTCAGAAGCAGTTCCATGAGCCGGGCGGTCTGCACTCCCCCTGCCAGACCCAGAAGATTCAAAATAGCCGAAGCGCTCAAGGTCCCCTCAAAGCTGCGGCACTGGTCCAGCAGGCTCAGCGCGTCACGCATGGCGCCGCCCGCCATCCGGGCCAGAATATCCGCCCCGTCCGGGGTCAGGTCGATCTGCTCCTCCCCGGCGATATAGCGAAGCTGACGGGCGATGTCCCGGGGCAGGATACGCTTGAAGGAATAGCGCTGGCAGCGGGAGAGGATGGTGGCCGGGACCTTATGCAGCTCCGTGGTAGCCAGGATGAACACCAGATGCTCCGGCGGCTCCTCCAGGATTTTAAGCAGGGCGTTAAAGGCGGGGGTGGAGAGCATATGCACCTCGTCGATGATATACACACGCTTTTTCAGCACCGAGGGGGTATACACCGCCTCCTCCCGAAGGGCCCGGACGCTGTCCACGCCGTTGTTGCTGGCGGCGTCCAGCTCGGTGATGTCCAGCAGGCGGCCCTCGTCGATGCCCCGGCAGGCCTCGCACTGATTGCAGGGGGCGCCGTCCACAGGGTGCAGGCAGTTGATGGCCTTGGCCAGGATCCGGGCGCAGGTGGTCTTGCCGGTGCCCCGGGTGCCGGTGAAAAGGTAGGCGTGGCCCGTGCGGCCCTCAGCCACCTGACGCCGAAGGGTATCGGTGATATGCTCCTGGCCGACCACCTGGGAAAAGGTGATGGGCCGCCACTTGCGATAGAGTGCCTGATACATGGGCCTGCCTCCCTTATAAAAATCGGTTTCCCAAAAACCGTTTAGCCCGCCGGTGTGGAATTTTTGCGCTTTGCGCAAAAATTATGTGCGCGATGGGCTGCAAATCTTTTCGTGAAAATTCCTTGGGAATTTTAACGAAAAGAGATAGTCCTCCCCATGAAGCCACAGAGCCGGCGCCCTTGCGGCACATGAATGATCCCTCTTAATGCTGCTCGGTTCCCCGCCTGACATGATTCGTGGGCATCCATTGCGCAAGACCGGCTCCGCAGCTTCACACGGAGGACTGTCAACAGAGTTATTTTACTACAAGTCGGGGCGTTTGGCAACAGGAAAAAAGCAGATGTGGCGCGTATCACAAAAAATTCACAGGGGAAGCCTTGCTTTTTTCGGAAAATGGGATAAGATAAATAGGATAAGAGGGATGCCCCGGCCCAAGAAGTGCGCCGCCCAGTGGAATCCCCCAGTCACGGCTTCGCCGTGCCAGCCCCCTTTAGGCAAGGGGGCCTTGGGACGGGGGTACGGATTGCCACGCCAGTGACATCGGTCACTGGTTCGCAATGACACATTACAAGGAGTGCGGTGCGTTGTCGGCGGGCGGACAGAGGCGTCCGCCCCTACGGATAACAAGGAAATTTGTGCAAGCCCGGGAGCGGGACGATGTAGGCATCGTCCCCTACGGAGCGTTTACCGATAGAACTTTGTAGGGGGCGGCGTCCCCGACGCCCCGCTTCGCCATAGTTCTTGTTACGCTTCCGTAGGGGAGGGGCTCTCTTGCCCACCGTTGTGCCGACCGACTGACGGGCACTGTCGTACCCGCCAATCGGGGCACTTCCTCGAAACCGGCTCGCTTCATCCGCCACTGGCGGCGCTTCGCCGATTTCCCCTCCCACGGGTGACCGCAAGGGTCTCCCCTGCGGATATGGATATAGTTTACACATTATATTTTTATATACTAAAGTCAGAAAGGAAGCACGAATTATGACTAAAATTGATATTGTGTCCGGCTTTTTGGGCGCGGGAAAAACCACGCTTATTAAGAAGATGCTGGCGGAGGCCTACAAGGGCGAGAAGCTGGTGCTCATTGAAAACGAGTTCGGCGAGATCAGCATTGACGGTGGGTTTTTGAAGGACGCCGGGGTGCAGATCAGCGAGATGTCCTCCGGGTGCATTTGCTGCTCCCTGGTGGGCGACTTTGGCCGGGCGCTGGTGGATGTGCAGAAGCAGTTTGCCCCGGACCGCATCCTCATTGAGCCCTCGGGAGTGGGGAAGCTCTCCGATGTGATCCTGGCGGTGGAGAACACCGTGAAGGATGTGCCGGAGATGAAGCTGAGCAGCTTTGTCACCGTGGCGGACGCCTCTAAGGTAAAGGTCTACATGAAGAACTTCGGCGAGTTTTACAACAACCAAATCGAGACCGCCGGTACCATCATCCTCAGCCGCACCCAGAAGGTGAGCCCCGAGAAGCTGGAGGCCGCCGTGGCCCTGCTGCGGGAGAAAAACAAGGACGCCGCCATTATCACCACCCCCTGGGACGAGCTGGACGGCAAGACCATCCTGGCGGCCATGGAGAAGGTGTCTCTGGCGGACGAGCTGATGGAGCGCATCCGGGCCGAGCATGAGGCCGAGGAGGAAGAGCATCACCATCATCACCATGACCATGATGACCATGATGACCACGATGACCACGACCACGAGCATCATCATGACCACGACCATCACGACGAGGACGAGGACGAGGAGCACCATCACCACGACCACGACGAATGCTGCCATGACCATGACCATGACCATGAGCATGAGCATCATCACCACGACGGCGAGTGCGACGACCCGGCGTGCGCCTGCCACCACCATCATCACCACGCCGACGAGGTGTTCACCAGCTGGGGCGCGGAGACGCCCAAGACCTTTACGGAGGCGGACATCGACCGCATTCTCACGGCTCTGGACGGCGGCGAATACGGCGCGATTCTCCGGGCCAAGGGCATCGTTCCCTGCGAGGGCGGAAAGTGGCTGCACTTTGACTATGTGCCTCAGGAGCACGAGGTACGGTTCGGCCCGGCGGACTATACCGGGCGGCTGTGCGTTATCGGCTCCAAGCTGGACGAGAGCAGGCTGGCAGAGCTGTTCGGCCTGTAAGGGAGAAGAAGTATGGATATTCCTGTATATCTCATTGCCGGGTTTCTGGATGCCGGCAAGACAAACTTTATAAACGGCATCCTCAAGGACGGCTTTGCCGCCGAGGACAAGACCCTGCTCATTTGCTGCGAGGAGGGGGAGGAGGAATACGATCCCCACGGGCTTTTCAATGTGTTCACCTACACGGTGGAGGACCAGGCGGAGCTGACGCCGGAGCTTTTTAAGAAGCTGGAAAAGCAGTACCGCCCCAAGCAGGTCATCATCGAATATAACGGCATGTGGATGATGGAGCCCCTGTACCGGGACGGGCTGCCGGGAAACTGGGTCCTGTATCAGATCATCTGCCTGATGGACGCCCGGACCTTTGAGCCGTACCTGAAGAACATGGGCCAGCTGGTGATGGAGAAGGTCTCCAACGCCGATATGCTTATTTTTAACCGCTGCAACGAGCAGCTCCGGGCCGACCTGCGCTCTAAGAACCTGCGCATGGCCAACCGCCGGGCGGACATCTATCTGGAAAACGAGGACGGCACCAGCGAGGAGTATGTGACGGAGGACATGATGCCCTTCGACCTGTCCTCGGGGCACCTGGAGGTGGCGGACGAGGACTACGGCATCTGGTATGTGGACCTGATGGACCACCCGGAGCGCTACGAGGGGGTCAGCGTCACCTTTAAGGCGCTGATGTGCCACTCCAAAAAGTTCAAGGGCGTGGACTGCCCCGGGCGCTTTGCCATGGTGTGCTGCGAAAACGACATGCAGTTTTTGGCCTTGGTGTGCAAGGGCCAGGGCATGGACCGCTTTAAAAATCGGGACTGGGTGAAGATCCACGCCACGGTGAAAAAGGAAAACTGCGAGGCCTACCAGGGCGAGGGTCCGGTGCTGTATGTAGACCGCATCAGCGCCTGCCAGAAACCGGAGCCGGAGACTGTCTCCTTCTGACTGGCTAAAATTCCTTCGGAATTTTATGCCAAAAGGCTTGCAGTCTGCTGCGCGCATAATTTTTGCGCCTGCGGGCGCAAACTCTGCGAGGCTTTTTATGTGGGCCGCCGCGGCGCTGTGGGGCGCTGCGGCGGCTTCCCTTTTTAGGGGGGCTTCCCTTTTGCGGAAAAATCTGTTATAATCGGGGAAATTACGAAACAAGGAGTCGAATCCTATGAAGAAAATACAGATCCTTGCGGGTGCCTTGGCGCTGGCGGTGCTGGCCTGTGCGGGCTGCGGAAAAAAGGTGCCGTCCGACCCCACCACGCTCAACGATACGGGGCTGGTGAGCAGCTCCACCCAGGAGCTGATCTACAAAAACTCCAGCTACACCCTGCGCTTTAACCACAACGACGCAGGCGAATGGCAGTGGAAGGATGACACCACCATCCCTCTGAATCAGTCGAAGGTCCAGGAGCTTTTGGACCAGGTGAGCGCTCTGAATGTGCTGGTGCCGCTGGAAAATCCCGGTGACATCACCACCTACGACCTGGACGCCCCGGACCGGACCCTGGAGGTAAAGGACGCCGACGGGTCGGGCATTTCCCTGCAGATCGGCAGCGCTGCCGAGGGCGGCGGACACTATATGTGCCGGGACGGCGACACGACGAAAATCTATGTGGTGCCGGACGCCCTGGTGCAGATGATGGACCGCAACATCTATGAGCTGGTGCAGATACCGGCGGTGCCGGTATTGGCAGCGGAGCAAATTACAGCTATTGAGGCCCAGGGCGGCGGCGCAAGTGTGACCGTCAGCCGCAGCGACGATGGCCGCTGGCTGCGGGAGGGCACGGATGTGTCCGGGCAGCTGGAGGGGCTGGTGAGCCTCCTGGGGCAGGGTCTGACGCTGGAGTCCTGCGTGGACTATAACCCCAGCTCCGGGGCGCTGCCCATCTGTGGCCTGACTGACCCCACGGTAACGGCCACGGTGCATTACACCGCCGCCAACGGCAGTGCCGGGAGCTTCACGGTGAAGGTGGGGCTCAGCTACGAGGACGGGTATTTTGCCATGTACAATGAGGTGCCCGCGATTTTCAAGGTGTCCGCCGCAACAGCCCAGCTTTTAACGGGGCTTTTGAGCCTGGCGGCGTGAGTATAACAGAATCGGTTCACCGGGAGGCTTCGTCCTCCCGGTTTTTTCATGGAGTGAGGGAATGCGGCGGTTTTTGCGGAAACAGGCTCTTTTTTAATGTTTCTTAAAGCCTGGCGGGGTACGATGCTCTTACACGCCGGGGCTTGTGTCCGGGAGAATTTCGGTATACAATAGAGAAAAACGGAGCCGGGAGGGTATGGTCATGCGAATTCTTGTGGTGGAGGACGAAAAGCGGCTGGCGCAGACCTTGCGGGACCTGCTGCACCGGGAGGGGTACACGGTGGATGTGTGCTATAGCGGCACCGAGGGTCTGGACAACGCCTTATCGGGCATTTACGACCTGATGCTGCTGGATGTGATGCTGCCGGGGCTGGACGGGTTCACGGTGCTGGAGCGGCTGCGGGGGAGCGGGAGCCGGCTGCCGGTTCTGATGCTCACGGCCCGGGGCGAGCTTTCAGACCGCGTCTGCGGGCTGGACCGGGGTGCCGACTACTATCTGACCAAGCCCTTTCAGAGCCCGGAGCTGCTGGCCTGCGTGCGTCTCCTGCTGCGGCGGCAGGCCGGGACGGCCACGGTGGACGACACCATTCGCTGGGGCGACCTGCAGCTGCAGCCCGGCTCCTTTCAGGTGTGCTGCCAGGAGCGCAGCGCTCGGCTGAGCCGGAAGGAATACGACCTGCTGGAGATGCTCATGCGCAACGGCGGACAGATTCTCTCCAAGGAGCAGCTTCTGCTCAAGGCCTGGGGCTATGACTCCGATGCGGAGGACAATAATGTGGAGGTGTACATCTCCTTTTTGCGGCGAAAGCTGGCGCTGATCCGCTCGGCGGTACAGATCAAGACCGTGCGGATGGTAGGATACTATCTGGAGGAAGCAAAATGATTCGGAAATTGCGGCTGAAGATCGTGGGCATCAGCGTCATTGCGGTGGCGGTGCTGCTGGTGAGCGTGCTGGCCGCGGTGGCGCTGTCCACCCGGAGCCAAATGGTGCGCGCCAGCGAAAGCCGCCTGCAGGAGGCCCTGGCGGGGCATATGCTCTCCGGCGCCCAGCCCGGAAGCGGCGGTGGCCAGCCCTGCTTTGTGGCGGATATTTATGCCGACGGCACCGTGCGTCTGGCGGGCAGCGGGTACTACGATCTGGATAACGATGCGCTGATATTAAGCATTGTGCAGGATGCTCTGCAGCGGGAGAGCCGGGAGGGCGTCCTGCAGGACTACGCCCTGCGATATATGCGCCAGACCGGGACACTGACGGTGCGCCTGGCCTTCACCGACTGCTCCCAGGAGCAGGCCACCATGCGCAGCCTGCTGCTGCGGATGGGCGGGGTATCCCTGGCGGCGCTGCTGCTGCTGACGGGGGTAAGCTACTGGCTGGCGGGCTTCGCGGTGAAGCCGGTGCAGCAGGCCTGGCAGGAGCAGAAGCAGTTTGTCTCCGATGCCTCCCACGAGCTGAAAACGCCCCTGACGGTGATCCTGTCCTCGGCGGAGCTGGCGGCAAGCGAGACGGACGGAGAAAAAAGCAGGCAATACCTGGACAACATCCACGCCGAGTCTCTGCGCATGAAGGACCTGGTGGAGGATATGCTGACCCTGGCCCGGACCGAGAGCGGCACAAGGCTGCCGGAGGAGGCGGTGGACCTGTCCGACACGGTGCTGGAAAGCGCACTGGCCTTTGAGCCGGTGGCCTTTGAAAACGGGAAGCCCATGGAATACACCGTGCAGCCGGAGCTGACAGTCTCCGGCCGGAGCGCACAGCTAAGGCAGGTGGCGGACATCCTGCTGGACAACGCCGTAAAATATGCCGAGCCCGGCTCCCCCATTCAAATGGGTCTGCGCCGGGAGGGGCGAAACGCCGTGCTGTGGGTGGAAAACCGCAGCGCCCCCATCCCGCCGGAGAAGCTGGGGCACCTGTTCGACCGGTTTTACCGGGTGGACGAGTCCCGCACCGGAGGCGAGGGCTTCGGGCTGGGCCTGGCCATTGCCCGGACCATTGTGCAGAGCCACCGGGGCAGCATCGGCTGCACCAGTGCCCAGGGCGTGACCCGATTTACTGTGACATTGCCCCTGGCCAAAAATGAAGTGACAAAAAGAGGAAGCGAAGTATGATCGATCTTTTGATTCGGGACGGCACGGTGGTAGACGGCACCGGCCGGACCCCCTACGCCGCCGATGTGGCGGTGGAAAACGGAAAAATCGTCGAGGTAGGGCAGCTGCCCGAGGCCCACGCAAGGCGGGTCATCCGTGCCCGGGGAAAGCTGGTGACGCCGGGCTTCATTGACATCCACCGCCACGCGGACCTGGCGGCCTACCGGCCCGGGTTCGGCCAGCCGGAGCTGCGCCAGGGGCTTACGACCATTGTAAACGGCAACTGCGGCCTCTCCGCCGCGCCTATCCGCCGCAGTCGCCGGGCGGAAATCGCCGCCTATTTGCAGCCTATATGCGGGCAGATGCCCGCGGCCGTGGCCACAGACTCCCTGGCGGCCTATTTTGAAAACCAGCCGGACTCCCCGCTGCACACCGGGATGCTGGTGGGTGCGGGGGTGCTGCGGGCCGGTGCGGCGGGCTACGCCTTGGAGCGGCTGGAGGAGAAGCACTATAAGGCCATCCACAAGGCCATGGAGCAGGCTCTGGGAGACGGGGCCCTGGGGGTATCCCTGGGCCTGGGGTACGCCCCGGAATGCTTTTACACCACCGAGGAGCTGATACGGGCTCTGGCGCCCCTGGCGGGGCAGAGCATCCCCGTGACGGTGCATATGCGTCAGGAGGGCAGCGGTGTTTTGGAGGCCCTGGGGGAGATGCTGACGGTGGCGCGGAAGCTGCGCATACCCGTTCACATCAGCCACCTGAAGGCCATGGGCCGGGACAACTGGGGGGTAAAGATCCCCAGGGCCCTTTCCATGCTGGAGCAGGCCCGGCAGGAGGGCCTGGAGGTGGGCTGCGATGCCTACCCCTACACGGCCGGGTCCACCCAGCTGATTCACATTCTGCCGCCGGACCTTCTCACCGGAGGCATGGAGGCAGTGGTGAAGCGGCTTCAGGACAAGGGCGTGCGCCGGGAGCTGGCAGCACGCATTGAGGAGGGCGGCGGCTTTGACGACATCGCCAAGCTGGCCGGGTGGGACGGCATTCGCCTCACCAGCCTCCACTGCCCGGAGGACCACCCGTACCAGGGCAAGAGCATCGCGGAAATTGCAGCTCTGTGGGGGCAGAATCCCCTGGACTGCTGCTGCGACCTGCTGGTACGGGAGCACTGCGAGATCACCATGGTGGACTTTATGGCCTCCGAGGAGGACATCGTGACCATTTTGCAAAGTCCCCTTTCCAATGTGATTTCCGACGCCACCTACCCCACGGAGGGGCTGCTGCACCCCCGGGTATACGGTACATTTGTGCATATATTGGAGCATTTTGTGCGGGAGCGGGGCGTGCTGACGGTGGAGCAGGCGATACACAAGATGACCCAAAAGCCGGCGGAGGTCCTGCACCTGCCGGGCAAGGGCGTGCTGGCGGCGGGCACGGACGCGGACATCAATGTGTTCGCCCCGGAAAAGCTGCACCAGCCCGGCACCTATGAAAACCCCTGCTGTCTGGCAGAGGGTATGGACTATGTGCTGGTGGACGGTGCGGTGGCCGTGGAAAAAGGAAAATGCACCGGCACGAAGGCCGGGCGGATTTTGCGCAGATAGCAAGGAGAAACGCTATGTACGAACTGATACAGCTCACGGAGCAAACCTACTACATCAAAAGTCCCGCCAACATCGGCCTGGTGCGGCTGGAGGGGCAGGAGGTCTGCCTCATCGACAGCGGCAGCGACAAGGACGCAGGGCGGAAAGTCCGGCAAATTTTGGACAGAAACGGCTGGACGCTCAAGGCCATTTACAACACCCACGCCCACGCGGACCACATCGGCGGCAACCGCTATTTGCAGGGGCAGACCGGGTGCAGGATCTACGCCCCGGGTATCGACTGTGCCTTCACCCGGCATCCGATCCTGGAGCCGTCCTTCCTCTACGGAGGCTACCCGCCCAAGGACCTGCGGCATAAGTTTTTGATGGCCCAGGACAGCGGCGCGGAGGTGCTGACGGCGGAGGCGCTGCCGGAGGGCTTCGAGAGCATACCGCTACCGGGGCACTTCTTCGACATGGTGGGCTTTCGCACGGCGGACGATGTGGTTTTCCTGGCGGATTGCCTGTCCAGCCGGGAGATTTTAGAGAAATACCAGGTTGGCTTTATCTACGATGTGGCGGAATACCTGCACACCCTGGAGATGGTGAAGGACCTACAGGCGCGGATGTTCGTCCCCGCCCACGCAGAGGCATCGGAAAATATAGCAGACCTGGCCCGGTACAACATCGACAAGGTGCTGGAGGTGGCGGAAAAGATTTTGGCGCTGTGCCCGGAGCCCCGGTGCTTCGAGGAGATTTTACAGGGGCTGTTTGCGGCCTTTGCCATGAAGATGGACTTCCAGCAGTATGTGCTGGTGGGTAGCACCCTCCGGTCGTACCTGGCCTGGCTGAAGGATGCAGGCCGAGTGCAGGTAGCCTTTGCGGACAACCGAATGCTGTGGCAAAGGGTGTGCAGCCTGTAAGCTGCAATGGGCGCATAGGCAGGACACATCGCCGCTGCGCTCCATCATGATGACCTGGGTGTGTTCATCCAGACGGCGGATGCGGGCGGCAGAAGCTCCGCCCGCCACACCGCCTGCGATCACTGCTTTTATCTTGCGCCCTCCACCATTGCGGCGATCTCTGCCTTTGACCGGTAGCCCACCGATTTGGCAACGATCTTTCCATCCTTGAATACGACCAGCATCGGGATACTGGACACCTGAAAACGCATCGCCAGCTCCATTTGCTCGTCCACATTGACCTTGCCCACCTTGAGGGCACCGCTTTTTTCTTCGGCAAGCTCATGCAGTACGGGAGAGAGCATTTTGCACGGCCCGCACCAGTCGGCGTAGAAGTCCAGCAGGACGGGTTTGTCGGAATGCAGTACCTCGTTTTCAAAATTCGCAGCAGTAATTTTCAGTTCAGTCATGAGAATGACTCCTTTCTGTTATCCTTAATTATTCTTTGTTTTTCAGCTTGCAAATATCCTGCGCCACCCAATCAGCGACTGTACCGGCTGTATAAGTCCAGCCCCACGGCACACGGGATGGCGGCCAGTTTCTTTGGCAGCATAGCTTTTCCCCCTTAATCCTGCAAGGATTTGTAATAGAGCATACAGTGGCAGAATCCCTCGAAGAGCGGATCTGCAATTTGATCCTTAAATTCCTGACACATACATCTGTTTTCCTCCGTGCGCTCCCTGCGGCAGGGACAGTATCCTCCGGTGCGCTTGAGTCCTTCCCGGATGGTATTGACAATCTCCTGATCGGGATTGAGCTTGATTTTCATG
>QWCE01002888.1_pt1 | contig 25381 bp, 20 predicted proteins | sample 1972531 | NCBI WGS metagenome assembly QWCE01 (sample SAMN09866716, study PRJNA288562) | Human gut metagenome isolate term4_stool, whole genome shotgun sequencing... | reverse complement strand
TCCTTTATAAAAACTGCCATCTTCACACTCAATTACATATGTAAACCAACACTCCTTACCTTTATCTCTTGGTTCAGGGTTCGTCATTAGAGTCTTGCCTGCTTGTCGGCAGACAGGCGGTACAAGTTTTCCCTGTATCGCCCATTGTAATATGCTATTCTTTAATTGTTTTCCGTTCATTGTTCTTTGCTTTGCGAATAGGGTAACCGGTGGTTAGCCAATTCATAAATTATTCATAGTCTTCACCTCTGACACCTAACTCCCCTTTGCTCATCGCATTGGCAATGTCTATCTTTAATTCCTCATCGTAATCCTCACCATTCATGAAACAAGTCATTATGCGGAGAAGCAAGTTTTGGTCGATGTAGGATGCAGCAACATGATAAACGATTGACTCCATCTGACGCATAAACGTTGTCGCTTGCCAAAAGTAGGAGTTTTTGTATAGAAAATATGCTCCAAGTGTCAAGGCAATACGTTTGTTACCGTCATTAAAATAATGACCAGAACAGAACTTGAATACCAAATAACAGAGTTTATCGGCAAAGTCGGGATAATACATATCATTCTGCACGAAATCGAGAGAGGCAAGAATGCCGCCCTCGTCTCTCACCCCAACTAAGCCACCATCACTGGCATCTATCATTTTCGCATAGATACTTAATGACTCTTCGTAACTTATATATTTCACTTCCTTATTCATTGTCTGCTTGCTTCAATCGTTTCAATACATCCTTGTTCTCTGCAAGGATATTGTCAAAATCAATTGATTTTTCACCGATAAAACGCTCATACTCCTCTGGCGTTACTGCTTTCAAGTATTCAGCAATATTTCCATGATAAGCGTCACGGAAGCAGAAATCGCGAGAGGACATTTTTGTACGAGCATCATTGAGATATGGTTTCTGAATAGGATTCTCTGAAAGCTCGTTTACAATGCGCTCCACTTCAGCCATAGATAGCCTCATGCCTCCATTCTCTTTGAATCTTTGTTGAATTGCTGCACCTACACCATTTTCAAATGATGAGATAACAAGCAACACCTCTGCATAAAGTGTGTGTCGAACATTGTCTTTGGAGTCAAGGCTAAGAACTCTACGATACTCTTTCGCATTTTCTTTAAACACAGCTTTGTATATATAGTCGGTTACTTGGGAATACTTGTAGGTATTGTGTCCTGCTACACACTGGTTCATAGCCGAAGTAAGATTCTTACGGTAGTTTTCTTCTGTAATGGCGGCTGGTATGTAGTTCACATCCCGTCGATTGATATACTTTGTTCCACCGCCTGTCTTTGCATTGATTGTTGCTATTACTATGTCCAAGATGGCACTGCGCAAAGCCTTTGCCTTTTCACTCTCAGCCAACAGCATTCCGATATTAAGGAACGAGCGAAAATTGAACAGACCCAGTTGCGTAGTCTTGCTCCCGACATTTATGACGGGAGCAAACTGTAACTTTAAGTTTTTCAGCCGTTTCCCCTTACATAAAAAGTATCCATTGGCAGATAATTCTGAACTATAATTTTCGATATATCGTTCTATTGTTCGTTCTTCAACTTCATAGAAATCTGCTACCATTTTCTTTGTGAAACGATATTCGCCATCGAACATCATTCCTGTAATGTCCAATGTATTTTGTATGTGTTCAATCGCAAAACTGTTGTTCAATACATTTTGGCGTTCTATACTTGATATTGTCAAATCTTTCATCTCTATAATTTATTTTGAATTTGTGAGACGTGTCTCACATTTTATAGTTCCTCCACATTCACATCAATCCCCAAGATACGCTGTATCTCTGCCAAGGTCTTGTCTATTTCATGGTCGAGAGCCTTGCGCTTCTTGAAATAATTGGCAAGCAATTCGGCTGGAGGCAAGATTTCTTCATCCTCTTTCGGGAACTTACATAAGTCGAAGTTACAATCAGAATCTATCAACTCCTGTACAGGATAGCAGCGTGCCTTCTCGTCACCGTCGGCAATAATCATCTCCTTGCGGTCGTTCCACCATTCACGAATAGGATCGCAATGCTCCGACTTCATGGATTTTGTCTTGGAGAAATGCTTATAACCTTCTGGCATGTCGAGACGATAGAACCAAGTGCCTTTTGTGGAGAAACCTTCGGGCGCACCGTCTGCGCAGGTGTTGTCGAAGAACAGTATGTTTGTGGCAATAGAAGTATAAGGAGCGAAGATGCTGCCTGGCAAACGGATGATGGTGTGCAGGTTGAAATCTCGAAGCAACTTTGTCTTGATGGCAATCTTTGTGTTGTCAGCACCAAAGAGGAAACCGTCTGGCACAATGACCGCCGCACGCCCATTCTTCTTCAGTCGGTACATGATGAGTACCATAAACAAGTCGGCAGTCTCGCTGCTGCGCATGTCGGAGGGGAAGTGTGACTTGACATCAGACTTCTCGTTTCCACCGTATGGTGGGTTCATCAACACAACATCAAACTTGTCTTCGTCTGTATAGTTGAGTACATCTTTTGTAAGCGAGTTGTCGTGAAACACCACTCGATACCAAATACAGATTGATTGTACTCCTTACGGTCTTCCGCTGTCTTTACCTTTTTATCCAGTTCGCCCAGCCAACTCGTAATAAATCCACCTGTACCACAGGCGAAGTCTGCCATCTTTTCGCCAATCTGCGGATTGATGATTTCTGCCATAAACTCGGTTAAGGCTCTGGGAGTGTAGAACTCACCAGACGAACCAGCCGACTGCATTTCTTTCAAGATGGTTTCGTATATCTCACCGAAAGCGTGGCTCTCTTCATAGTCGCCAAGGTTTAATCCGTCAATCACATTGAGCACTTGGCGGAGCTGAACGCCATCCTTCATATACTGGTTGGCATCCTCAAAAGTAGTCTTGACAATCGCTTGACGAATTGGGGTGTCCGGCGTTATCTCTATTCTTTTTAGTTCGACAAACAAGGTGTTGTTGACAAACGATAGTAAATCATCACCTGTCAAGGTATTGCCGCTATCGTCCAATTCCCAGTCGTTCTCTTTCTCGTCATAGACTTTCAAAAACAGCATCCATGCCATTTGCTCTATACGCTGCGCATCACCGTTGATACCAGCGTCATTGCGCATGATATTGCGAACTCGTTTTACGAAATTTGATAAACTCATCTGTTGTTTCTCTTTGTGCGTCTTTTCTTGCCACGACATCGCCCAAGCGAGCTTGGCTCTGTTCGTTTGACTTATCGAAAAGATTCTATTTATGCTATATTATATATGTGTTGTTCCAGTTCCTTCACGGCATCAAGATAGCCTTGCTTGCCACCGAAGAATTTCACGATGTTTGCCTTGGAGCCCAATTTGCGGAAAGGGTCATTCTCAAGCACGGTAAGACTTTCCAATTCCGAAATACCTTCTTTGATATACTTATCCAATAAGGCTTCAAGCACACCTCGTGCCTGTTCGCCATACTTGCTGAAGATGTCTCGCTTCTTCACCTGCTCGGCACGCTCGTGCCGTGTAAGTGTTTTCTTGCCGTAGGCTATATGGCAGATGAAATCGAAATCATCCACATCATCCATATTTTCCGCGTGTTTCAACGCCGCAAGGTCAATACCACTTTCTTTGAGCATTTCAGCAATGTCAGACTTTTTCTTGGTCTCTTGCCACTTGGATGTGAACGTGTCAATCGTTGCGTATGTGTCAATGATACTTTTCTTGGTATAGTCTGTAATGCTCTCCGTACGAAGCAGCTTGCCGTCTGTATCATAGACAGAAACAACCTTGTTGATAATCATCACTTGGCAACCGTCCTTGGCAACTATTGGCTTCGGTTGTGGTGCTGGGTCTGGTTCTTTCACGCCTGTAGGCTCATCCTCCTTTGGAGGTAGATACGGCGTAGGTTCTTTTTCTTTGGGCGGATAGTTCGGGTCTATCTCTATCGGTCCGTCCCAATCTGGGTCTGCGAACAATCGGGTCACGTTGCGGAAGTCCATTACAGTGAAGTAAGTCTTTCCTTCTTTCTCACGAAGACGAGTGCCACGACCGATAATCTGCTTGAACTCTGTCATAGAGCCGATTTGTTGGTCCAGGACAATGAGCTTTGTCATCTTGCAGTCAACTCCTGTTGAAAGCAACTTACTGGTTGTCGCTATGACAGGATATTTCTCCGCAACGGAGATAAAGTAGTCCAACTTGCTTTTTCCGTATTCGTCACTACCAGTTATACGCACCACATAATCGGGATTCTTCTTGCACATGTCAGCGTTGGCATTCGTCAAAGCCATGCGCATACGTTCCGCATGTGTCTCGTCCGCACAGAACACGATGGTCTTAGCCATGTGGTCAGTGCTTTTCAGATAGTTGGTTATCTCCTGCGCCACTTCCCTTGTGCGGTCTTCTATGACAATGTTGTAATCATAGTCACTATTGTTATAAATACGGTCTTCTATCTCGTTGCCGTATATATCCTTTTGTCCTTTTGTTGGTCTCCACTCATCGCCAATGTTGGTTGTTATGTTGATTACCTTGAATGGAGCAAGGAAACCATCCTCTATTCCATTTTTAAGACTGTAAGTATAGACAGGCTCACCAAAGTAGCCAATACTTGACTGATATTTCGTTTCTTTCGGGGTGGCAGTCATGCCAATATGAGTAGCCGAAGAGAAGTAATCCAAAATGTTTCGCCAGTTGCTGTCATCCTTCGCGCTACCCCTATGACACTCGTCAACGATAACGAGGTCAAAGTAATCGGGGTTTGGAAACAACTCTTGGTAATTCTTGGCATCGTTCTGCCCAATTAACTGTTGATAGAGTGCAAAAAACACTTGATACGAACTTAATTCCTCCAAGTGGTTCTTGTCTTTTGAGTAGTCTATCTTGTGGGTTACCTTTTTCAGTGGGTTAAAGTCCTGCTGTATGGATTGGTCTACCAATATGTTGCGGTCGGCAAGATACAACACTTTCTTCTTCAAACCACTTTTAAGTAAACGCCATACAATCTGAAATGCAGTATATGTCTTGCCAGTGCCGGTTGCCATGACAAGGAGCACACGGTTTTGCCCTTTGGCAATGGCGCCAACTGTGCGGTTTACTGCATTGCGCTGATAATATCGTGGCGGAAAGATGTTCTGACCTGTACAGAAAGGCTGCTCAATGACAGACAACTCTTGCTCTTTAAGTCCGTTTCCATCGTTAGCTTCATTTTTATATCTTTCGATAAGTTCTTCTTTTGTTGGAAACTCGTCCATAGCAAAAGTGCGTTCCTTGCCTGTCAAGAAGTCATGTTCGGCAAAGCCTTCACCATTTGAGCTGTATGCAAACTTCACATCAAGCATCTGGGCATAGATATTGGCTTGTTGCAATCCATGAGAAACAGAGTGATTGGCATCCTTCGCTTCTACAATGGCAATGGGCGTTGCCTTGTTCGCATAAAGCACATAGTCGGCAAACTTCGGTCTCTCTCTATGCACAAGATTACCATGAAGGCTAATTTTACCATCTGTAAATTTAACCTTCTGTTCCATGAATATACTATCCTTCGACCATCCCTTGCTTGTGATGGCTTCATTGATATAGCGGAACTTGACATCCTCTTCTGTTAAATCTTTGCTTAAGCCCATCTTCTTGTAAATTTTATTATCGGAAGTTCTACAACATACTTGCTAAGACAGAGAACTACGAGTTTATCACACTCTTTCGTTTTCGTCCGTAATTAAATCCTTGAGGTTAACTTCTAAAATCTTTGAGATTTCAAGAAGCGTCTCTAAATCGGGTTGGTATTTATTCCGAGCATAGCAATTAACAGTACTAAAGCTCTTACCTAACTGTTTTGCCAGCCAAGTTTGTGAAACACCTTTGCTATCTAAGACTTCTTTAATCTTGTTTAGTTTCATAAATTCACCGAATTTTGCTGTAAATATACATTATATTTTGCGATAAACGTTATAAATTAAGCTATTTTTGTAAATTATTCCAATAGAGCGATTGTTATTTTGTGTAGTTATTGTCCCTTAGCTGCAGAGTAGAGTTGTTTGACGGCAAACATATGCATTGCAACAATTAGAACCGTTGCCAAATCATTGCCTCTATTGAGGTGAGAAACTCATAAAATGCTCATTTTTTAGCTATTCATAAGTTTTAGCAGAATTTTCGACAAAATGAGGGATTGTGGCACGGAAAAAACCTGTCAATCTTGTTGCGATGCCTCAGACTTTCATACCATATATATAAGGTGTTCGGGACGAGAAGTGAGGCTTATCGGATGAGAAATTTGAGCTATTCCGATGAAATGTTGGTGATGTTGCAACGCGAAGGTGGTCCTTTTCGTGCGGTGCGCTGGGTAGGGCAGGCGTCAGTTTAATTAGGAGTCTCTAATTGGTAGTTTACGAGTTTTGAAGTTGCCGAGTGGACTTGTTATTTGTAGCGATAAGCAATAGCTAATTTAATAGATAATGATTTGAAAAATCATTACATACTTTCAGATAATTCCTCTACAAATAATGATAAAAATACGTTTTAAAAGCAAGTTTGCAATCAACAGAGAATCAATTAGTTACCAAACAGTAAAATAAAAGGTGCTTAATTGGGCTTCAAAAGGGCGTTAGTTAGGCCTCAAAAGGGCACCTATTGCAAGTTAATTAGGCATCTTTTAGAAGCTAAAAGAGCATGTATTGGTTTTGAGTTGTCGGAAAATTATTTACAAGTATCGGTAGTGTGCGAGTAAACTGTTTGTAGAAAATGCTGATGTTATTACAATCTCAGCTGTATACGGAGTAGTAATTCACGTCCACGTAAAGGTAGGAATGTGTTGAAAGTATTGATACCTGTATTCTGCGTAATACTGTAAGATTTGCTGTTTAATAGGTTTGTCCCAGATACTCCCAGCTCCCACACATTATTAATTTTGTAGTTGAAGTCTCCATCTAATAGGCTACATGTATGGTAATGTCCATCCATAACTTCGTTTGTCAGATTATAAAACTTCACTTTTAGTTCCAACTTCTTTGTAGGGAAGAGGTAAAGAGCTGCATTGGTTGTATAGGACGAAAGAACATCCAACTTCATGATACTACTCTGTTCCCAGTAATATTTAGCTGTAAAAGCGGCTGATAGGCGCAGCCAAGATATCTTTTGGAAACTTGTGGTGAGCGTTCCTGAAGCGTGATGAGAATGGTTATTGACCATAACACCTGATTGTGAAACAAGATAAGAATCTCTGTTATATGTCGCGTCAAACTTTAAGGAAACGCCTATGGGGATGAAAGTCTTATCCAACATAGCATTTATAGCAATGTTATGCCGGTGGTTACTGCCTCTTACCCACTTCATAATCGTCATTGAATCGTTGTACTCATAGTTGCAATAAGCCTCGCTTCTTGTATCAGAGTAGGAAAGTGAAAGGTTAGCAAAGAGCATCGTTGCGAGATTACGATAGCGGAAATGGAGCGAAGTGTATAGGTGAGTGGACTTATAAACGTCATTTCCTGTAACCTGTATGTTTCTGTATCCCTCTCTTAAAGGCTTCAAAGCATAGAAATCAAGAGAGTTGTCATCTGTAGAGATTGAGGAAGATAGGTTTACTGTCAGTTTGCTCGTCAGTACTTGTTGTAATGTCAAGTAGGGTTTAAATGCTATGAAGTTGCGTGCAGACAGTTTGTTGTTCTTCTCTGAAAGGCTGATTCTTGTCCATTCAATAGGAAGTCCAAAGCTAACATAGCTTTGCTTTGTATATTTCCATGTGTAGCCTGGTTCACCTTGTAGTTTGAATGTACGATGATAGATATCACCTTGATAATTGTACGAGTTTTTCCTGTAATAAGCTCGTAAGGATATGTCCAAATCATTTCCGAGTGTAGGGATTGAAGTTGTGATACTGTTTCTGGTCATAGTTGACCGTGTTGCAAAGCATTCTGTAACATTATAGAGTGGTATGGAATCAGAGGCAGTTGATAGTTCTTCCCTACGGTCAGTGTATCTAAGGAGCGAGTGGATTTGCAGCATACTTTTCCCTAATTTGAAGGAAGAAGACAGATAGTTCTTGATATAAGACGGTTTTATACGTATCTGTTCAGTAATTCCAATACCATTCGTGACTACTTGATTTTCGGTTGTCTGTCGTCCAAAGGAGTATTTAAGTTCGTCAGAAAAGAATCTATGCGTGCTATTTTCTTCGTATTTCAGTGTTGGTACGATGCGAAATATGCGTTGCTTCATCCATTCTGACGTCTCCAACATGATAGGAGTAAGTCCTCCATAATAGTTTGTAGTCGACTGATTATATCCAGCATGATCCTCATAAAGAAGAATGTTACTGCGTAGTGTTATGTCTTTCGATAGTGTAATGATATTATTAAAACCAGCGCTATAAGACTTGTTCTGTAAGTATCGCTCTTGTGGGAGAGCCTCTTGGCTTATATCTTCTTGCAGAACACCTTGTGGAAGTGGCTCGTATGCATCGAGATTATAGACATCAATGTGCTCTTTAGTTTCTTTAGAAAGGTCTTTTCCCGTGTTACTCATCTTGGCAGAAACAAGTGTTTGCGAATGTTTCATCACTTGTGTGAGAAACAACTGATTGTCCCAGATAGTGGGTTTGACGCCTAAGCTACCAGTAATCTCCCCAAAAGGACGAGCCTTGTGGTTCTTGTCAAGGCGGATATTTAATGCTGCTGATTCTGATGGTTTGCGTCCTTGCATCATCTTTATTGGTTGATGATTCTCCAAAACTTCGACATTACGCACCGCATTAATAGGCATATTGCGGGTTGCTTGAGTATAGTTGTTGCCCATCATGTCCTGTCCTTCAATATAAAACCGGTTGATTGCACGACCTTGATAAGACACTGAACCGTTTTCAGAAACCTTGATTCCCGGTAGTTTTTTGAGTACATCTTCTAAATGACGGTCACCCTTCTGCAGAAAAGAACCAACGTTGTAGACCAGTGTGTCACCTTGTTTTCTTATAGGAGAGAGTTTTACGACGACTTCTTTTAGTTCCACCTGCTTGCAAGAGAGTAGGATAATAGCTGGCTGATTTGTAGTCTGATGGATGTCAGCTACGTTTATTTTCCGTTTACTGTAACCAATGAGTGTGAACATTAGTACATCCTCTTGGTGTGCTGTGAGGCTGAGGTTGCCCCTTCCGTCAGCAATTTTATAGCTTAGCATCTTGCCCTTTGGAGTTACTATGCGGCACATTACATCTGCTAACGGTTGGAGGCTGGCAGAGTCCCTGACCTCAATCGTCAGCTTTACCAGCGCTTCATCCTGCTGTGCAAAAAGGGTGAAAGAGGTGGTAAGGAGGTAGAATAAAAGAAGTATCCGTCGCAAGATGTTATTCTAATTCTATCGGATTGTAAGGCTTTGCTTTCACTGTTGCTGCAACATCAGCCGATACGGTAATGCTTCCATCTCCTGTTAAGGCTTTTATAGGGTCGGCACAATAGTTCTTATACATTTGTCTGACAGTCTTTCGAGTGCTCTTCGTCACAGCACTTTTGTCGTACATGTAGATCGGAGTATAGCTCTTTACCTTCTGTAATCCTGTCAAGGTGAAAATGAAGTTGTCTTGTGTGTCCTGTACTTTAAAGATGAGTCCAGGTAATCCATTGAACTTATAGGGTCCGTAAGGCAGTTCTACTTCAGGTGCATACCAAGCTATGTAATCTCGCCCAAAGAGCCTTGTCTTAGCCTTTTGACACTGATATCCGGCAATAGTACTGTCTCCTTGCAGTAATTCCCACTTCAGTTGAGGAGCTTCTTCTTCATATTGATACCTTTGACTTATTCCTGGCTTGCGTTGAATAAACTCTTTTTTAGTCTCTCTATTCAGCAGGATGAGTTCGCGTAAGCCTATGCTTTTCAATGCTCCGAAAAGTTTAGGACACGATGAAGTTGCCTGAGATTCCCCTCTTGCAATTGAGGCGGAGATAGAGTCGAAGGTAAGTTGTCCATAGTCAATGAACATATTGTGTTGCGTACCGATTCTTAGAATTGTTACTGCCGTACGTTTTGCATCAGGATACTTTGCGTCTTTTGCATACTTGTATTCATAGGTTATCTGATATTGTGCAGATTCATATTGCACCGTTTTTGTCGTATCCCATCGCCCTTCTAATTTCGAGAAGTCCAGTGTTTGGGCAGATAGACAAGTCGTGCTGACGAGAAGAATAAGTAAGATTATGTTTTTCTTCATACTTTTAAATGTTTAGAGTTAATAAATTGTTGTTTAGATTTATGTGATTTATTCACTGTATTTTCACTGTATTACAGCTGCAATGTGTTTAATCTTTATAATTTACTTGATTATTTGTTTTCAAATGTATATATTGAGAATGAATATTGCATATTATTTTTTCATTTTTTAATATTGTTTGGTAATCGTTTGCGTAAAAGGTGGCTATTCAGTGGTAGTGACCTATTACTAATTTTAAGCGGGTAATTGTCAAGTCTATTTCTATTTTTCACACTTTAATGATTAATATTATCGTTTGCTAAAACTTAAACAACATATTCCTTATACTGAATCTCTTTTCAATAGATAGTATTGTGTTGTCTTTGTAAAAGTAAGCTTCCTAACCAAATAAGATTTGTTTTCTTATGGTAGTATAGTTCTTTTTAAACCATAAATTACCCGTACACCAGTAATATATTACAAGGGTGTTAGCCCTCCGCACCATTGGTGCTTACCGCTAACACCACACGTGCTGGGCAACAACACATCGGTATAAGTTGGAAAATAAAATCCTGATTGTACTTAAAGATAATAAATAAGGGACAAATGATAAACTTGTATATGGGAAGTATTCGCTGATAAGACTAATTTATTAATTACAGTGGTATTTCTTTATTTCAGGACGATGTTGGAGCGTTTGCGAAGGAAAATCTTGCCCACCTCATAATAAGTTTGTACATTTGCAGTATAATTTCAGGAATTTATGAAAGGAAAAAAGATTATTCAGGAAGAACAGATTTTGATTCGTATCAACGGACAAGACCGTCCGGGACTCACGGCAAGCATCATGTCGATACTGGCGCGCTACAATGCGCAGATTCTCGACATGGGCCAGGCCGACATCCACTCAACGCTATCGTTGGGCATCCTCATACGCACCACCGACGACAATTCAGGAAAGGTGATGAAAGAGTTGCTTTTCAAGGCCACGGAGCTGAATGTGAACATCGGCTTCTCGCCTATTCCCGATGACGAGTATGAGGAATGGGTCGATCAGCAGGGTAAGAACCGCTACATTCTCACCATCATCGGGCGGTCGTTGACGGCACAGAACATAGGCGCCGCCACACATGTCGTATCCGAGCAAGGTATGAACATCGACTCCATCCGCCGTCTGACGGGTCGCCAGAGCATCCTCCGTCAAGACAGCAACGTGCGTGCCTGTATCGAGTTGTCGCTTCGAGGCACCCCCCACGACTACGACGAGATGCAGGCGTCGCTCATGGCAATGAGTCACGAGCAGGGCATCGACTTCTCATTGCAGAAGGACAACATGTACAGGCGTATGCGGCGGCTCATTTGTTTCGATATGGACTCCACGCTCATCCAGACCGAGTGTATCGACGAGCTGGCCAAATGTGCCGGAGTGGGGCAGCAGGTAGCCGACATCACAGAGCGTGCCATGCGTGGAGAGATTGACTTTCGTGAGAGTTTCACCGAGCGTGTGAAGCTCCTCAAGGGCCTCGATGCAAACGTGATGCAAGGCATTGCCGAGCGGTTGCCCATCACCGAGGGAGTTGACCGTCTGATGCGCGTGCTGAAGAAGTGCGGCTACAAGATTGCCATCCTCAGTGGTGGCTTCACCTATTTTGGCGAATATCTCCAACGGAAATACGGCATCGACTACGTTTATGCCAACGAGCTGGAAATCGACGAAAACAACAAGCTCACTGGTCGCTACCTCGGCGAGATTGTAGATGGCCGTCGCAAGGCCGAGTTGCTCAAGCTCATCGCACAGGTGGAGAAGGTGAATCTGGCCCAGACCATTGCTGTGGGCGACGGTGCCAACGACTTGCCGATGATTTCAGAGGCCGGACTGGGCATCGCCTTCCATGCCAAGCCCCGTGTTCAGGCCACGGCCGAGCAGAGCATCAACACCATCGGACTCGACGGCGTGCTCTATTTCCTCGGATTCAAGGACAGTTATCTCGGCGATGAGTGATGTTTCCGATTCGCATCGGTATGATTCCATTTCGTCGTTGCCCACTGAGGGAATGACGATTCATATATCAAGCCTATGACACTACAAGACATTCTGTTACACAGGCGTGCCATCCGCCACTTCGATTCCTCGCAACCCATCGACGAGTTGCGGGTCAGAGATTGTATCAAGCTGGCCGCCCTTGCACCCACCAGTTCCAATATGCAACTGTGGGAGTGCTACCACGTCACCGACAAGGCGGTGCTCTCGAAGCTCGCCGATGCCTGTCTCGGTCAGCTGACGGCTACTTCGGCCAGTCAGATGGTGGTGTTCGTCACCCGGCAGGACAAGTATCGCCAGCGTGCCCGCGCCGTGCGGGAGTTTGAAATCGCCAACATCCGCCGCAACAGTCCGCCCGAAAAGCAAGAGAAGCGCATCAAGAAGTGGAAAGCCTACTACGGTTTTCTCATGCCTTTCCTCTATTCGCGCTGCTTCGGTCTGGCCGGACTGGGTCGCAAGATGCTGGCGCAGGTAGTCGGTCTGTTCCGTCCCATCGTGCGTCAGGTGTCCGAGGGCGATGTCAGGGTGGTGGTCAACAAGAGTTGTGCGCTTGCCGTGCAGACGTTCATGCTGGCCATGAGCGAGGCAGGCTACGACACCTGTCCGCTTGAGGGCTTCGACAGTGTCTTGGTGAAGCGTGCGCTCGGTTTGCCGTACGACTGCGAAATCAACATGTTGATCACGTGTGGCATCCGCCTTCCCGACGGTGTGTGGGGCGACCGCTTCCGCATACCTTTCTCAGAAATCTATCACCGCCTCTGATGGCCCGTCTCCAACGAGACCTTTCCCAACGGCAATCGCCCTCCGCACTGGTGTAAAGCACTGCGGAGGGCGATTGTTGTTGTTATTCTTGCCGTATGATTTCGGGGCTTTTGAGCACTGTCAGAGGTCGCCGACGGTGCTTTCCACGCTGTTCTCCACGTCGTCGGGGAGTGCTGCGAAGAAGTCGATGCCAGTGATTCGTTCTATCTCATCGACGGTTCTCGCCCTTTTGTTGTCGTCTTTGTGGCCCTTGCTGTTGCTGCACAGGAATCCGACGGCCTTGGGGTGTTTTCCTCCGACGAGCACTACCTTGAAGAACGCTTCTGGCACGGTTATTCGGTTTTGCCCAATGGTGGGGTAGTCGGTGTGCGGGTCGATGACGGGTCCGCAGACGATGAATATCTCGCCGTATTTCCTTGCCCATTTTCGGCATTTCATTTCTACGTCGTTCCAATCGCCGCTGTTGACGCTTTGGTCTTGTGGGCACATGTTGGTGAGCAGGAACGACTCGTACATGGCTTGTCTGTCCCATTTGTTGTCGCCGGCGGGGCACATGTGTCCGCGGCTCCACTGGCTGCCTTTGTAGTCGGCGAGTGTGGCACGTGGTTGTGGCACTTCGTCGTCCTCGTGGAATGCGTTGCGTGGTCGCTTGACGTCGCCTTGTGCGTGGTCGGCGGTGAGCCTCCATGCCACCCAGTTGGGCAGGCGTGTCTGTCGGTTGTATGATGTGGTATAGGCCCGTCGCTGCAGCATCTGCTCTTCTGTGTTGGTCATCGGGGCTGGTATCTCCAGTCGGTTGGGGTCCAGTCGTTTGTTGGCGTTTGTGTTTTCGGTGGTTTGTCGTTGCTCGCCATCGGTGCCCTTGGTGGTGAGGTCGTGGGATTGTTCGTCGTCGGCTGGCAGCTCGGTCGGCTGTTGTTGGTGGTCGTCGCGCGGTACAATTTTGTAGTGTCGGTTGAAGACGAGTGCTGTGGCGATAGCCAGTAGTGCCATCCCCCATCTGTAGTTGCTCGTTTTTCTGCGGCGTCTTGTCATTTTGTTGTCGTCGTGTGGTTTCTTTTTCGGTTTTTTGTCGTTGTCGTTTGCCGTCTGTTTTGCGGTCGGCGGTCGTCTGGTCGCCTTGCCACGGCTGTGCGGCGAGGGTGCCGGCGGTCGGTTGTGTCGGCAATCGTGCATGGTCAAGGTAATTCTTGGCAATCAGCACATCAGATTTCATCGTCAGACCATGCCTATCTCTTTTTGGGATTCACGTTGAATCTGTAGGACAGGGTGAGCATCACATATCTTGGAATGCTGTTGCGCCATGTTTCGGTTCTTCCTTGTGCATTCATAAGATACTGGGTGTTCGACAGCTGATGAAGCAGGTCGAAGCCTTGGAGCTTGGCGAGCAGCCTTCCCCTTATTATTTCTCGTGTCAGCTGGGCATTCCATATCCAGTCGGTGGTGTTCATCTCCGATTGCTGGTATCCGGTGCGGGCAAACATCGTTATGTCTGTTGTGAGCTGGAACTCGAAGGGGAGCTGCACTTGTGCGTTCATTCCCACATTATAGTCGCCAGCGTGGATATTGTCGAATCCCTCTCGTTTGCTGCTGATGAGGTAGTAGTTTCCTCCTCCGTGAAGCGTCAGCTCATATCTGTCGTTGGGTCGGTAGTTTATTTTTAGGTTGTCTCCTATCTTCCAGTTGTTCACGATGCTGCGCCGGCTCTCTGCCAATCCGCCAACGCTGGCCATATCAACGTTATGGTTGTAGTCAGCAATGAGTTGGTTGCCGATGGTGAACTTCTGCTTTTTGTCGAGCGACCTGCTGAAGTCCACTCCGAAATTGTATCTCCAGTTGCCATTCACGCTGACGGGCTGAATGGTGGTGACACCTGTCTGCTTGTTGAAGGCCAGTGCATAGGCCGTGGCATTGTCTGTCTTATGATAGCCCATTCTTATGCTAAGGTTCAGTTGCTTTGTCCCTCTGAAGGTTTTGCTGGCATTCACATCGTAGTGATGGATGTCCTTCAGTTCTGGGTTGCCGAGTACGATGCGCAGCGGATTGCTGTCGTCGCGATAGCCCACCATTGCCGTCAGGTCGGGCATTTCCGAATAGATTTTTGCCGTCAGCTCCCAGTCTTTTTCTCCTCTGAGCCACAAGTCTGGCTCGAAGAACCATTTTTTGCGGGTAACGTCATGGCGTCCCATTCTGTCGTAGTAGAGATGTGCGTTTGCGAGGCGCAGTGGCAGGTTGATGAGCACTTCGGCACCGATGAGCTTTGAGTGTAGGTTCATGTAGTGGAAATTGAGTCTGTGCTCGTTTCTGTACTCACGGTATTGATAGGTGTTGCGTTCATCTGCGACTGTTTTCAGGGCGTCGATTGCTGACGGTAGGAGGTCGTAGCGGCTGTTGTCCCTGCCTGATAGCTTGTCGAGCCGGTAGAGCATGTTTTCCGCTTTGTTATAATTGTAGGTGTATGTATAGCCGGGTTGCAAGTGAATGTTGCCGGTGCCATAATCATAGCTGATATTGGATGACAGGGTCAGGTTCTGGTTGAGTGCGTCAAGATAGTTGTTCCGGTAATCCCGCGGCTGTTGGCCTGTCATGCTCCGCAGGTCGTCCATCGTGAATTTCTCCTGTGTGTTCCTGTTCAGCTTCAGGCTTACCCCCCATCTGACCATGTCTGCAATTATCCTGTAGTTGCTTGAGTGCTCCAGGCTGAAGTCGAAGTTATCCGATTTCAGGCTGTTTGCAGAGAGCATGCGATTGATGGGCGATGTTTCATCCGACGTCTCGGTCTCGTCGCTCCCCAGTCCATTCCTGCGCAGATACGAGAGTATCAGGAAGTTGGTGGTTGAATAGACGTCTCCTTTTATCAGCAGGCTGTTGTTGGTTTGCCAGTTGTCGGAGCTGCTCATGAAACAATTCCTGCTTTTCTGATAGGCATCGCCTCCTGTGAGGAATGTCTGGCTGTTTGTGGCTGACTGTATGTCTGCGTTGGTGTGCGTCCAGGTGTTGTCGGTGCTGAACCATGAGAACATATTGCCTAAGAAGCGGATATAGCTCACTCCGGCGGTTTTCGTCGTGAGCAGTCCGTTGCCTACGTCTTGTGGCGACCATTCTCCCGAAAGTGCCGCGCGTTGATTGTCGTTCAGGTTATTTATGTTGACAAATGCGCCGAGTCGTTCCTTCTCTGAGAACTTCATGCCGAAGAGGCGTGCCTGATAGCGTTTCTTCGTTCCGGCTCCGGCCTCAATGTTGCCCATATAGCCTACGGCGTATTCCTTTTTGAGCCTAACGTCCATGACGTATGACTTGTCGCCCATGTCTTGCCCCATCATTCTTGAGGCTGTTCCTTCCTGATCATAGACCTTCACCTTGTTGACTGTGTAGGAGGGCAGGTTCTCCAGTGCGAGTTTGGGATTTCCCGCAAAGAATTCCTGTCCGTTCACAAGCAGGCTCTGAACGTACTTTCCGTTGACGTATATTTCCCCGTCTTTTGTCAGCGTGGTGTTTGGAAGCCTACTAATCAGCGCATCCAGCATGCTTCCCTCCGCAAGGTTGAATGCGTCTGCGTTATAGACTATCGTGTCTCCTTTCATCACCATCTTCACTTTTGTGGCCGTCACCACCACTTCGTCGAGCTCCTTGTGCTGCATCTTGGCCATTCTGATGGGCTTAACGCTGATGGAGGCCTCGCGGCTGCTTCTGATTTCGCAGTTCACGAATGTATCGTAGTAACCCTCGTAGGTGGCTTTTAAAATATACTTGCCTGTCGGCAAGACTTTTCTGAATACATAGAAGGCCACCGTTCCACCCATATACGGATCTTCCTCAACTGATGCTGTAATGGTGTCAACGACCACGCTGTCGGCCGTCATCAGCGTAACGAAGGCGGGGATGGCCTCCCCGGATATGTTCTCAACAACCCTTCCTTGAATGGAGTGCTCCCTGTCTTTGGCATTTGTTGGCAGCGTGAAGAGCACTAAGCAAAGAAACATACCAAATGTTTTTCGAGGGAAATAATTTTTCATATATCAAGCTTTTATGTAGATTTTAAGGATTTACATTTTAAGATTAAAATGTAAATCCTAATTATATTGGTTCGTTATGTCCAGGTTTGACAATTTCAACAGTGAGATATATTTCCTGAATATTATCCGCAGATACATTAATCGGAATAGCTAAAAACAATGCAATTACTATAATGATTTTATTCATAGTTGTTTGGTTCTGATTATTTAAAAACAAAATTAATCTTTTCGTACGAATTTAACAAAAAAAACGATTACAAATTTTACACATTCTTAAAGAAAAAGTGTAAAATGCAGATTATCAAAGACTTGTATCTTGATAGAAAATGGTTTATTGATCACATTTCCCTAATATTTTTATCAATTCCCTTGGCTCCATTTATGCTGAACAGCTTCTTGTTGATAGCAGATCGGATGTTTGATACACGCTGATTCTTCAAATTTAATAAGGTTGCGATTTCCGAAGGACTAAAGTAAAGACGAACAAGGCTGCTGGTTTTAATTTCCTGACTGGCAAGTGCATAACTTGCATCATGTATCTTGGCGTAGAAGTCAGGAAGATGCTGCGAAATAATCTCATTGAGATCTCGCCATTCTTTTTCTGTTGGCGCAGTGACATATGTTGCCAATTCATGAAACCTGATGACGATCTGATGAGAAAGCAAAGCCTGTTCAATATCCCATTCCTTTTCCTTTGCCGTATCTTCCTGATAGAACGACAGCTGTTCTTGCAGGGGCATAATCTCTTGCTCTTTCTGCTTTTTGAATCCTTCCATATCATGTCTTAACGCCTGTACATCGCTGGTGACCTTGCTAAATCTAAATAGCAATGAGGAATATTCTTCGTTGGCCGCCATCTGCTGTGCCTTTCTTTTATCAGACATCTTTTTCCTATGTAAATATCCGATTACCGATATAGCTGATACAAGGAAAAGTATTCCGTAGATGAGGCGTGTCATAGTAATCGGCAACATCGGTCATAAAGGTATCGGCCTTCATTGGGATGAAGAACTGATTGTGGGCATCTGCCAGAAGAAAATGATAAAGCATATAATCTTTCTTCGTAAAATTCCGCTGATTTTTAGAAAGGCTGTCCAATATCGTCAATGCGGCCATGTCCCCCCTCGCAATCAGGCTGTCGATAGTTTCAAGTTGTCCCCGGTAGGTGGATTTGTTGCATGCAGCCAGCAATATGATGAACAGTGTGGTTATTGCGATCGTATGTCTCATTGCATTTGGTTTACAATGCAAAGATAGTATTTCTCGTTGAATCAGCGAAATGATTCGTCAAGAACATTCGGGTGTTTTCCATCAATAGCCCCCGTAATTGCAGCTGGGCTCATCGTGGTTTCCGCTGTCTAAGCCCCGCCATCGGGGGAGGATTATATGGCACTCGCCATCCGCCGGACTCAGAGAAAAATCCTTACAATCCGACATACCCCCAGCCGCATTGTAATGACTTGTGTGCCAGCTTGATGCGGATGAGCTGGCGAAAGGTCATCCTCGGTGTGCCCATTGCTGACCTATCAGCTGGCGAAAGGTCATCTTTTCCGTCGCCGTTGGTGGTTGGTGGTCGAGCCGTGAGGAGGCGAAAAAAAATGATGTGTCCGAAAGGTCGGACACATCATTCTATTGTATGGTTGCTTGCGAGCCGCACCTGTTGTCAGAGTCGGTTCCGCCAGTGCTTGCTTTTGTTTCGTATGGTTTTAGAATCGATCGTCGCTGTCGAAGTCGTTGCAGCGGTCGAATCCATAGTTTCGTCGTTCGTTGCCGTATCTGTTGTTGTTTCTTCTGTCGTAACTTCTTCTGTTCCCGTAGTTTGTACGGTTTCCGTAGCCTTGTCGGTTGTTTCCGTAGGAGTTGCGTGGTGCTCGTTCTTCCCTTGGTCTGGCAATGCTCACGTTGAGTGTTTTTCCCTCAAATTCAGTTCCGTTGAGTGCGTCGATGGCCTTCTGACCGTTGTTTTCGTCGTTCATTTCTACGAATCCGAATCCACGTGAGCGCCCAGTCTCACGGTCGGTGATGATTTTGGCAGACGCTACTTCTCCGTAGGTTGCAAATAAATTGAACAGGCTCTCGTCGAGAGTTGTGAAGTTGATGTTTGAAACATAAATGTTCATTGTCGATTTGTTTTAAATGTATAAAGTTTGATGTTTGAAATTCCACGTTCTGCGGTTGTCTTCCCCTTTTTCGGCCACTGTTGTTCGGTCTGTTTTGCGTTGCCGTGGGGACGGTTGTATGGCGGTGGTCGGAGCGTAATGGTGGTATGGTCACGTTTTCGCTCTTTTCCGCTAATTGCTTACGTTGTGGGAAGTTACATGATTTTTTGTCGTGTTTCCTCCTGCCTTATGCCGTTGGTTTTATCATCTTTTCAATCAGTCAGCCGTGCCTTTTTCGTATTGTGATGTCGGCGTTGGCTCAGAAAATTCATTTGGAGTACAATTCTTGCGATGATAAATCCATTCTCAAGAGAAGGCCGGAGAAAGCATTGCCAGTAATTAGATGCTACAAAAAATTATTTTTCTATGGTGACAAAGGTATGTAAAAAGGTTGAGAAAATCGCCTCTTTTTTTCTTTTTTTTGTCCTTGTGTGATATTTTTTCTCTCCCGTCGTTGTCAGCCTGGCTGTCCTAAAGAGAGATTTTGGCACGTTGGGGCATCTCTCTGCCGGGTGTTCGGACATCGGTGAAAGGGTCAAAAAAATGGTTGGAAGATGCCGTTATCGGCTAATAAATTCCTAACTTTGTGGTCAAAAAGTTCCATGGGCAATATAAAGATTTTCGACAGTTCGTTCAGCCAGTCACGTGAGCTGAGTTTTGCACCAGCCATCAAAGCGGGATTTCCCAGCCCTGCCGAGGATTACAATAGGGATTCGCTCGATTTCAACCGCGATCTCATCCGCCATCCTGAGAGTACGTTCTACGGCCGCGTATCGGGCGACTCGATGTGCGATGCGGGTATCAACGATGGCGACATCGCTGTCATAGACAAGGCAATAGAAGCGTCGAACCATGATGTCGTGGTGGCCTACATCAACGACGAATTTACCATCAAGTTCCTCGACACCACTCACAAGGATGAGGGCTACATAGAGCTGCGACCCGCCAACGAACGCTATCTCCCTATCAGGGTTGACAACCTCGACAACTTCAGGGTGTGGGGTGTTGTGGTCTGGACAATCAAGTGTTGGAAGCGATGAACTGTTTGTCTGGTGTGGCCGTCACGGCTGTTGTGCGTCGTCACGATGTGCCACCATCGGCCCGAAGTGCCATTCATTATCTCTCATAATAAGATGTATTACGCCATCTGCGACTGTGATAATTGCTACGTGAGCTGCGAGCGAGTGTTCCGCCCCAGTCTGAACGGCAAGCCCGTTGTTGTGCTCAGCAACAACGACGGTTGCGTGGTGGCCCGCAGCAACGAGGCCAAGCGGATGGGCATCAAGGCCGGAATGCCCTACTTCCAGCTGAGAGAGCAGTTCGCCGGGGCCGATATCGCCGTCTTCTCAAGCAACTATGAGCTTTACGGCGAGCTGACAGGACGGGTGATGTCGCTCATCAGGAAGGCCTCGCCACGCACATTCCGCTACTCCATCGACGAGAGTTTCTGCCTCTTGCCCGACATGAGCCACGACGAACTGAAGGAGTGGGGCGAACAGCTGCGGAAAGATGTCATGCAAGGAGTGGGAATACCCATCAGCATCGGCATAGCACGGACAAAGACACTGGCCAAGACTGCCAGCCATTTTGCCAAAAAATACAGTGGCTACCGTCACTGTTGCATCATCGACACCGACGAACGGCGCACCAAGGCGCTGCAACTCTACCCCATAGGCGAGGTGTGGGGCATCGGACGGAGGTACGAGTCACGGCTGACCTTGGCGGGTATCAAGACCGCCTACGACTTCGCAAGCCAGCCACGGTCGTGGGTGAAGTCGGAATTCAACATCGTGGGAACACGCACGTGGATGGAACTCAACGCCATCGACTGCATACCCGACGAGGAAATCACACGCAAGAAAAGCATTTGCACCAGCCGAAGTTTCACGGGGATGACCACCGACTTCGAGACTGTGAGGACTCATGTGGTGAACTTCGCCGCCCACTGTGCCGAGAAGCTACGCCGGCAACGCTCCGTGGCATCTGTCGTCACCGTGTTCCTCCATACCAATGCCTTCAGGGATGACCTGCCGCAATACTGGAACACACGAGAGATAACCCTACTCACACCGACGAATGCCACGCAGGAAATCGTGAAGGCGGCCGTCGATGGGCTTCACCACATCTTCATCGAAGGCTATCACTACAAAAAGGCTGGGGTGGTGGTCATGGGCATCACCTCCGACAGACAGATACAGACCAACTTCATCGACTTCGACTCCGAACGGGCGCGCAAAATGGCTGCACTCGGCAAAGTCATCGACCGTCTCAACCGAATCAACGGCAGAGACTCGATCATTCTCAGCTCACAACAGTATGCGCAGAAGGGTGCCGACGGGAAACCAGTGGGCTTCGCCGATGCCATACAGCACAATTTCAGGAGCAAGAACCCTACCACCCGCTGGAACGACATCATCTATCTCTTTTAGCCAGTGGGCCTCGCCCCCCGACTGACACCTGACTAAACGAAAGACGTGGCTCATGTTGCATGAACCACGTCTGTTTGTTATTTAGCTCAAGATATGTTCTTGTTATTTAATCTTGTTGTAGCCGTACTTGGCTGTGCAGCACAGTTCCTCCTCGATGCGGATGAGCTGGTTGTACTTCGCCATGCGGTCTGTGCGCGACATAGAGCCAGTCTTGATCTGGCCAGAGTTTGTTGCTACTGCGATGTCGGCGATGGTTGTGTCCTCCGTCTCACCAGAGCGGTGTGAGGTCACTGTTGTGTAGCCGGCGCGGTGAGCCATTTCGATGGCTTCGAGTGTCTCTGTGAGCGAGCCGATCTGGTTCACCTTGATGAGGATAGAGTTGGCAGCGCCCATCTTGATACCCTTTTCGAGGAACTTCACGTTGGTCACGAAGAGGTCGTCGCCCACCAACTGGCAGCGGTCGCCGATTTTTGCTGTGAGCTTCACCCAGTTTTCCCAGTCGTTCTCGTCGAGTCCGTCCTCGATAGAGTCGATAGGATATTTGGTGATGAGCTGCTCAAGGTAAGCGATCTGCTCGTCTGCGGTGAGTTTCTTTCCGTTAGGATCTTTCGGCATGCCGTCTTTCAGCTCACGGTAGTTGTAGAACCATTGTCCGTTCTCTTGTGTTGCGAACTCTGATGCTGCGCAGTCCATGGCAATCTTCACGTCCTTGCCTGGTTCGTAGCCAGCGTCCTTGATAGCTTTCATGATTTCGTCGAGTGCGTCCTCTATGCCGTCGAACTTGGGAGCGAATCCTCCCTCGTCGCCTACTGCTGTTGAGAGTCCGCGTTTCTTGAGGTTCTTCTGCAGTGTGTGGAACACTTCAGCTCCCATGCGGAGTGCCTCACGAAGCGATGGTGCGCCTACGGGACGTATCATAAATTCTTGGAATGCGATTGGGGCATCGGAGTGTGCACCGCCGTTGATAATGTTCATCATCGGAACTGGCAGTGTGTAGGTGTTGGTTCCGCCGATGTAGCGGTACAATGGCATACCGAGTGCTTTTGCGGCAGTCTGTGCCACTGCGAGCGACACGCCGAGGATGGCGTTGGCTCCGAGTTTGCTCTTGGTTGGTGTGCCGTCGATTTCGAGCATTTTATAGTCGATTGCACGCTGTGCTGTCACGCAGAATCCCTTGAGTGCCGGTGCGATGACGTTGTTGACATTGTCAACGGCCTTGAGCACACCTTTTCCTCCGAAGCGTTTTTTGTCGCCGTCGCGGAGTTCGAGTGCTTCGTTCTCACCTGTTGATGCGCCTGATGGCACACTTGCACGTCCCATTACGCCATTTTCGAGTGTTACTTCTACCTCGACTGTAGGATTGCCACGAGAGTCGATAATCTCACGAGCGTGAATTTTTTCAATCTTCATAATTTTACCTTATAATTTATTAATGTGATTTGAATGTATAAACTTATCTTAATAGGAGTGACACGAGTGTACCATTGTGCTGTGTGAAACAATCTCCTATTGGTTTTCGTCCCCAAAGTTATAAAAAATATTTGAGACTGGCAAAGATTTTCACACAAAATAACTTGCCTGTGAAAAGTTGGATAAGGAAATCCACGACAAGCAGGCGAAAGCCAATCGGGAGAACGGTAGCGTCATCCTGTCGAGCTTGGCCAACCTTGCAGGAAAGGGCTAGTTTGCACAATTGGAAACAGGAAAAGAATAGGCTTCATTGAGATATTTAGCGCGTGATGCAGCGTCATGTTCGGATAAGACTTCATTCTCACGAATCGCATGGGCGAGAACAGAGGGACGGCATTTTCTCATTTCTATATAAAGAGAGTCTATGTATAAGTTATCTTTCAAAGATGATTTCTGCGGACTTGTTGCGTTGAGGACTGCCAGATCCTCCAAGAGGCATGCGTATCGTATGTAACTTAGTTCACGCTGGTTGTCAGCGCAAATGATTCCATAGATACTTCCTCCTCCATTTTGTATCTTTTGAATATCTGTAACGATGGAGTTGAAGTGTCTTTCTTCATTGCAGACGATTGTGTCCTTATAACAATAGGCACCACTCACCCATGTATCTTGGCTATATGGGACGTCATGTATAGATTCCAAGTTAAATTCTATGCTTGTTCCTACTCCTTTTAGAATCCGGTGGAAAGGAGGCTTACAGCTTGTTAGGAATATACTGCTCTATGCTACAGGTACGATGATATATATAGTGACCTTATTTTCCTAAATTGCATATAACCGATATTACAAATCCTCTTTTATCTTGTCTTTTGAGATATGCGCACTTGAATAATCTGTATATTGTATATTGATGCCGTTTCCTTCACCATAAAACCCTTGCTTCCACAAAGATATTTCCCCTAAATAATATTCTTCTTCAGGTTGGGGGATGAATAAAGTAGCAATTACATTAAATTCATATTGCTCCGATTTGACAAAATTCGGATATTTCTCTTTTAGCATAGTCAGTAATCCTTCTGCAAAATTGTCGCTTGCTTTGTCTGCGTCTCTATAGTCCTCTGAACTAAAAAAAAAGAAAGCTTTGGCAGAATACACATTCTTATTACGGTCGTACCATACGTATATTTTACTTTTACGCTCTGCAAAATATCCATAAAAGGCTCTTATTCCAAACTTCAAGGTCCTGTTCTCTGATGGGATGGGGAGTATATGCTTTTCTGCAAGCCTCTTTGAAAAGTGGTCAATGCTCCCTGCCAATGGAATCCCCATGAATTTAAGATGCTGAGCTTGTATTGGTAATGTCAGGATTACCATTGAAAGTAATAGAATTTTTCTCAAATATTTCTCCATAATAGTACCGATTATTCTGTTTATAAATCATCTTTTGTGCTTTGATTCTCCATTATAGGATAGGATACATAGTCTAAGCAAATATTAATCATTTCTCCATGCCCTTCAAGAAAGTATTTCCTCTTATAGAGTTGGGCTTTTACTTCGTTTTTACCATAAATTTCTTTTAATTCACTTACAGTCGAATCATTGGAATATGTAGAAGAAACGTCTGTAATTTTATATTTAGATGATAGCTTCTTTAATAAATCATAGTACATGTCGTTGCAGGCTGATTCCTGACTATGTTGGTACGTCTTGATAAAAGCTATTTCGTAAACAGCACCTTTATCTGATGTTATATTTATTTTATCCCATTGTATAGTCCCAAATCCTATTGTAGAATGAGAAGGGCGACTAAATATAATGTAAAAGCAATCATTAATGATGGGATGAAGTTCACCCTGAATATTCATTGTTTGAAACTTCTCTACATAACGATTAGCATTCTCTCCAAGTTTTATGCCAAAGAAGCAATCCTGAACTTTGTCATTCCACAACGTATCAATAGTGTTTGGATTATTGTCTGAACTCTTCTGTTGGCAGGCATTGAATAACGAGGACAGAAACACAGTTATACACAATAAAATTAATATTCTTTTCATACACATAAATCTATGAGGATAACCTTAAATAGTTCTATAGCTTTTCAATTTTCTCTTTAATCCAGACTATAGCGAATCCCAAGCCGAAAAGTATTATTAATAGCCAAAAAGCTGGTATCAATATATATTGTACAAAGAGGTCTATGAGATGGAAGAGTCCGCCGGACTCTCCAGCATCCTCTGCTACGTCATAGTCGTAATAGGCAGCGCAAAATGTGCTATACGCCAATACTGTGATGCTTAAAATAAGTCGTTTCATATCATGTATGCTATCGATTTTATGGCACTATGATGAAAAACTGGCGATTAACAATATCCACCATGCTGCGGCGATTACTTGAAGAAGCCATCCATGTCCTCCAAATATAT
>QWCE01002196.1_pt1 | contig 25384 bp, 17 predicted proteins | sample 1972531 | NCBI WGS metagenome assembly QWCE01 (sample SAMN09866716, study PRJNA288562) | Human gut metagenome isolate term4_stool, whole genome shotgun sequencing... | reverse complement strand
TGATTTCTCCATTTAAATGTCTTAAGTGATGATGAAAATGAAGATGATAATAATACTCCAAAAGCTATAGCTGCTGCAATTCCTAAAGCCTTATAGAAATTACTTAGAGCGTTAAAGTTGTCATTTGCTATAAAACATGTCATAGTCTTATAAATTGCTTCACCTGGGCAAAGATTGATTATACCAGGAAGGATAAAAACACTTGCTGGATAATGATAAATCCTTGCCAAAACCTCTGCAGTGGCAGCCATTATAAGAGCTGATATTAAAGATCCTAGATAAACAGATCCAGTAAATTCTAATGTTATTTTATAGATAACCCAACCAAGACCTGCTGCTAGGCTTGAAATATAGATAGCCTTTTTAGGTAGGTCAAATATCAGACTAAAACCTACTGCAGCAATGGTTGCTATAATAAATTCTATTAGATAAAACATATTAACCCCAAATCTTGATAATCGTAATAGGAGTACCTACTCCCATTGCAAGAGCTGTAGAAATTAAAATCGCAAGGACTGCACCAGTAAGCCCTGATGTGGCGTCCCCGCTCATCAAGTCTCTCATTGCATTTGTAATCATTATTCCTGGAAGAAGAGCCATCATGGAAGCTACTATAATTACCCCAGAATTAATCCCTGGTGTGAAATGAGCAAAGATCATAGTTAGTAAGGAAACTATCACTCCGTAAAGATAGTTTACGACAAAATAGCCAATCCCATGTTTTTCCATAAAAAATGACGAATAATAAGATAACATTCCCACAATAACGGATATTGCCATCTCCTCTTGCCCACCACTTAGAAGAAGGGAAAAAGCTCCCGCCGCTATACCGCCTCCTAAGATTTTTTCAAAGAGTGGTTTTCCTGTAGATTCTTTGATTTTTCTAAGTTCTACAAAGGCTTCTTCTAGACTAAGTTTGCCAGCACAGAAATCTCTTGAAAACTGGTTTACCTTATCAACATAAAAAAGCTTATTTGACCTATTTTTTACTCTCCTAACATTGGTGTGGACTTCATTTTCAAAGGTAAAAGAAAGGATAATCACATTGAAGGTAGAATAAACATCCACATCCTTGGCGTTGGTCTTACTTCTTATAATTCTTTCAACAGTATCTTCAACCCTGTAAATTTCCGCCCCATTTTCTAGCATAATAGCCCCAGCATCTGAGGCGACTTCAGATAATAATACAGCCGCTTTTTCATTCTTAATCTTATCGTACATAACTTTTCCTACAAATACTTATTTTTATATTTTTTGATATTTTCTTCAGACAAAAACTCATAGGCGTCGTTAACTTCTTGGAATTTCTCCTTGGCACCAGCTTCTTTGTTTAAATCTGGGTGATATTTCTTAGCAAGTTTCCTATAAGCGAGTTTTACCTCATAAATATCTGTATTTACAGCTACACCAAGTACTCCTGTGGCAGATTCATATTTTTCCTTAAAACCAAGGTCATTAACTCCGTTATAGCCTGGTCCATAATTTTGATAGCCACCATTATATCCACCAAAATCACCCTGATTGAAATCTCTAGTGTCATAATAAGTAAAATTACCAAAGAGATCCTCAAAGTAAGAATACATCTTCTCTTGACGAGCCCTAGCCTCCTCTTCAGCTTGTCTTTGCCTTTCTTTTTCTTGATCAAGCTTATATTTTTCAGAATAATCTGAAATATTATCAAATCCTACCTTTTCTCCAGTAATTAGGTAATTTGCCCTATCGTACATCCATTCTGTAAGGACATAATTTCCATACCTTAAAAGCGATATAAAGCTTGGTCCAAGTATTGGTATCACCAAAACAATGAAAATCGCATACCATACTTTTGCAGGCAAAAATAATAAAAGAGTTGGAAGGAATATAAAAGTTGAGCATCCCACCATAAAAATTACAGCTAGTAAACTTCTAATCCCCTCAAAGGTCATAACAAGTATATTCATAAAATTGATTAGAACAGTAAATATCGTTCCAATTAGGGTTGCAAGTCCATGTAAAAACTTGCCAAAAATTTTTTTCATAAGCAATCCTTTCTGTCCTTAAATATTATACATCTTTAAGCTTTTTTACCAACAATAAAACAGGTCCTAGTAGACCTGTCTTATTTTATCCAAATAAATCTGTATTATTTGAATTATATAAATTGTAATAGACACCTTTTTTGGCTAATAGATCTTTGTGGCTGCCCCTTTCAACTATTCCATCATAGGTTAAAACAATGATTTCATCAGCATTAATTATAGTAGAAAGTCTATGGGCAATTGTAAGAGTAGTCCTACCCTTTGAAAGTTTTTCTAAAGATTTTTGGACAATTGCCTCACTCTTATTATCAAGAGCACTTGTCGCCTCATCTAGGATAAGAATTGGTGGGTTTTTCAGAAAGACCCTCGCTATTGATATTCTCTGCTTTTGTCCTCCAGATAACTTCACTCCACGTTCACCGATGTAGGTATCAAATCCATCTGGTAAATCTTTTATAAATTCATCTGCCCCAGCAAGCCTTGCTGCCATCTTTATTTCGTCTATTGAAGCGTCTTCCTTGCCGTAGGCGATATTATCTTTTACAGTTCCTGAGAAAAGATAAACATCTTGTTGAACTATTCCAATATTATTTCTAAGAGAATCAATTGATAAATCCTTGATATTAGTATTATCAATCCTAACTTCACCACTGTTTACGTCATAAAATCTTGGGATTAGTTTAGAAATTGTTGTTTTTCCTGCACCTGATGGTCCTACAAGGGCAATATTTTCTCCAACATCAATCTTAAATGACATATCTTTTAGGACATAAGGTTCGTTATCGGAAGTGTTTGGATACTTAAAGGAAACCCTATCAAATTCGATTTTTCCTTTAACATTTGTTAGAGTTTCAGGATTTTCCTTGTCAAATATATCCCTATCAAGACTCATAATTTCTATAAATCTTTCAATACCAGTTGTTCCTCTTTCATAAGTATCTGTAAAGTTTATCAATCTTTCAATTGTTGAAACCAACATATTTAAATACATGGTAAAGGCAATTAAATCTCCTGGTGTGATTTGTTTATTTATTACTAGAAATCCTCCAAATAATATTAAAACCAAGTACATGAGTCCAGAAAATGTATCTTTGACGCTAAAATATTTAGCCATGTTATAATATTGATCAGCCTTGATGTCTGCAAACTTATCATTTTCCTTGGCAAATTTGGATTTTTCTATATCTTCGTTCGCAAATGATTTTACAACGCTTATGCCTAGTAGTGTATCTTCTACACCTGCGTTAATTTCCCCGATTTGCCTTTTGGAATTTTTTGTAGCCCTCCTAAATTTTGCCCTAGACCTTCTTGAAACCACATACATTAGTGGAATTAGGATATAAATAACTAAGGTTAATTTCCAGTTTATGGTCAAAAGTACCACAAAGGAGATTATTAATTTTATAGCACCTACTAGAAATTCCTCAGGAACATGGTGGGAAAATTCTGTAATTTCAAACAAATCAGAAGTCAGTCTTGTCATAAGTTGACCGATTTTAGATTCGTTAAAAAATTCTGTATCCATTCCCATCAAGTGGTTAAATACATCTTTTCTCATGTCCCTTTCGATGGAAGCGCCCATAATATGTCCCATAGACTGCATAAAATATCTAGCTATAACTGAAATAGCCTTGGTGGTTGTATAAATTATAGCTACCTTTATTATCCTTGGCCCATCAAGGATACCAATTTGAGCCCAATCTGTAAGATAGGATAACAAAAGTGGCAAAATTAATTCTGATACTGTTGTGAAAGCTGCCGCAAATAAATCTATTGTTAATACCTTCTTATAGGGTCCATAATAAGGAATGAACCTTTTTAAGAGGTATTTATTTGTATATTTTCTTTGTTTTTCCATAAAACTCCCTTCTTTAAATTATAATAATAGGTCTATAATACTATAATTTATAAATATTTCACCCCAATCTACTTTTAAATTTTTTTATTTATTAATCTGAAATATGTTATAATTGAAGAAAGAAGTGTTTGTCTAAAGGAGGAACTATGGCAAGAATAATCGAAAAAACAAATTTGAACGATACCACCATCAAATTTGTTGTTAAGGCTAAAGAGATTGCAAAAAAAGCTCTCCCAGGCCAATTTATAATCCTTAGGCTTGATGAAAAAGGCGAAAGAGTCCCTTTTACAATTTCAGGAACTGATGGAGAAAACGTTACTATTATAGTCCAAGTTGTTGGCGGCACAACCATGAGAATGAATTCTCTAAAGGCTGGCGACGGATTTCTAGATTTTGTAGGTCCTTTAGGTAAACCTACCGAACTTGATAATCTTAAAGGCAAAAATGTCTGCGTAATTGGCGGCGGTCTTGGTACTGCAATTGCATATCCTCAAGCCAAATACCTTCACAATATCGGTGCTAATGTCGATGTTATAATGGGGTTTAAAAACAAAGACATAATAATACTTGAAGATGAACTAAAAAATTGTTCAGATAATTTATACATAACAACAGATGACGGTTCTTATGGCAGACAAGGTTTTGTTACCCAAGTTTTAGAAGATTTGATAAAAGATGGCAAAAAATACGACCACGTCCTAACAATTGGGCCAGCTATTATGATGAAAAATGTGGTTAATATTACAAAACCTCTTGATATTCCAACAACAGTTTCCATGAACTCAATCATGGTTGATGGTACTGGTATGTGTGGATGTTGTAGACTAACTGTTGGTGGTAAGATGAAATTTGCCTGTGTTGACGGACCAGATTTTGATGGTTTCCTTATAGATTTTGATGAGGCTATGAATAGGTCAAGAAATTATGCCACCGAAGAAAGAGAGCACATTTGTAACTTAACTGGGGAGGTCAGAAATGGCAAAATTTAATATGGCTAACGAAAAAGTAAAGATGCCTGAACAAGATCCTAATGTTAGAAATAAAAATTTTGAGGAAGTGGCAACAGGCTATACAGCAGAAATGGCGCTTGAAGAAGCAACCAGATGTATCCATTGCAAAAATCAACCTTGTGTAGAAGGATGCCCAGTTTCTGTAAAAATCCCAGAATTTATTCAGTTTATAGTTGATGGCGACCTTGATAAGGCCTACGATAAAATTGCCGAAACCAACAACCTTCCAGCCATCTGCGGTAGAGTTTGTCCACAAGAAAACCAATGCGAAGGCAATTGCACAAGAGGAATCAAGGGTGAACCTGTTGGTATTGGTAGGCTTGAAAGATTTGTAGCAGATTATCACAACAACAAAAAATACACAAAACCAGTTGAAGTTTATGCAAACAAAGAAAAGGTAGCTGTAGTTGGCGCAGGTCCTTCAGGCTTAACAGCTGCAGCAGACCTTGCAAAACTTGGCTACAAAGTAACTCTTTTTGATGCCTTCCACACAGCGGGTGGAGTTTTGATGTACGGTATTCCTGAATTTAGACTTCCTAAAAAGCTTGTAAACACTGAGCTTAAAAACGTGATAGGTCTTGGGGTAAAACTTAAAACCAATACTATAATCGGTAGAACCCTCTCAATAGAAGACCTATATGACGAAGGCTTTGAAGCAATTTATATAGCAAGCGGTGCAGGCCTACCTAAGTTTTTGGGTATTCCTGGCGAAAACCTAAATGGAGTCTATTCAGCAAACGAATTTTTAACTCGTATGAACCTAATGAAAGCTTATAAATTTCCTAAATACGACACCCCAGTCCACGTAGGCAAAAAAGTCTGTGTAGTTGGTGGAGGAAACGTAGCAATGGATGCAGCAAGATCTGCAAAAAGACTTGGCGCAGATGTGACAGTAGTCTATCGTAGGAGTTTTGAAGAAATGCCTGCAAGAGCTGAAGAAAGTCACCACGCCATGGAAGAAGGAATTAATTTTATGAACCTTCATAACCCAGTAGAAATAATCGGAGAAAATGGTTGGGTAAAAAAAGTCAAGGTTGAAAAAATGGAACTTGGTGAACCTGACGCATCTGGTAGAAGACGTCCAGTAGCGACAGGCAAATATGAAACCGTAGAATTCGAATCAGTAATAGTATCAATCGGCCAATCACCAAATCCATTAATTAAACACACTAACCCAGATATCAAAACCGAATCTTGGGGAGGAATAATAATAGATGATACAACCATGACCAGCAAGGATGGAGTTTTTGCAGGAGGAGATGCTGTAAGTGGTGCTGCCACAGTAATCCTTGCCATGGGAGCAGGCAAAAAAGCTGCAGCAAATATCGATAAATATATCAGAAATAAAAACGATAAGTAAAACTAGGCCAGGATTTTCCTGGCTTTTTTGCTTAAAAAATATTTAGGCCTTCATTTGGGTATAAGTAAATAAAAAGAGGACAATATGAAAATAGGAATTTTAGTAGGATCTCTAAGAAAGGGATCATTTAACAAAAAACTTGCAGAAATATCAAAAAATATAATTAACGAAGGAAACCAGGCAGAAATCATAGATATCTCCTACCTTCCTTTCTATAACCAAGATGATGACGGAGAAAATCCTATAGAAGAATACACAAAAATAAGAGAAGAGCTTAGAAAATACGATGCCTATCTCTTCTTTACTCCAGAATATAACCGCTCCCTTGCCCCGGCCCTTAAAAACGTAATCGACATAGGAAGCCGTGATCCAAAGGGCAACCTCTGGGACGGCAAGGTCGCAGCAGTATTTTCTGCGTCAATGGGCACATCTGGCGGATCTATGGGTAACCATGCCCTAAGAGAAAGCTTTATCTATGTAAATCTAATTACCATGAACCAACCAGAAGTCTATATAGCAGCAGTCCATACCCTTTTTGATGAAGACGGAAATCTAGTAAAAGATACAAAAACCTTCCTAGAAGATTCAACTCGTGCCTTTGTAGACTTTGCTAAAAAACACTCATAAAAAAAAACAAGGTCAATCTCAATAGATTTAGACCTTGTTTTTTTTGTTTTACTTATTTTTTAATCTATCCTCTTCTGATCTGGTCAAGCCAATCCTTGTTTGCTGGGTCATTTGAAAACCTAGTATTTTTATCAAGACTTGTTAAGGCGTGCATATCTTCTTCTTTTAAATCAAAGTCAAAAAGAGAAATATTTTCTTTAATTCTATTAGGATTTGTTGACTTAACTAGAACCATAGTTCCCCTTTCTATGTTCCATTTTAGAGCGATTTGAGCAGGAGTCTTCCCGTACTTGTCCCCTATTTCTTTTAAGATTTCTTCATCGAGAAGATTTGACTTGCCCTGAGAAAGTGGTCCCCATGCTTGGTGGAGGATGTTATTTTCCTTTAAAAAATCAACTGTTTTTCTATCTTGAAGGTAGAGATGACTTTCAAGTTGGTCAACAACTGGTTTTTCTCCAATATTTAATAGTTCCGTCATCTGATCTATGGTAAAGTTACAAACACCTAACGACTTTACAAGGCCTTGGTTTTTATAATCGCAAAAAACCTTCCAAGCCTTATCAAAATCTTTTCCATACCAGTGAAGTAAGATAAGGTCAATATAGCCAAGGTCAAGGTCAGCTAGGGATTCGTCAAGACTTCTCTTGCAATTATCTGTATCAAAAGAAGATGGCCACACCTTGGTTGCGACGTTAATATCTGCCCTTTTTAGACCTGTTTGTTTTAAATATTTCCCCAAAATTTTTTCATTTCCATAATATTTTGCTGTATCAAAATACCTATAACCGTTTTCTACAGCTTCTCCTATAGCGACTTCCATATCACTTTCTTCTGTAATTTTATATGTGCCAAAACCTAATGCTGGGACTTTACTCCCATTATTTAATTTAAAATATTTCATTCTAGCTCCCTATGACTTATATTTTTTATACATTTTTTTCGCTTCATCTTGTTCTTCTTTTATAATCTTAATCGAAGCTCTGTCAATTTTTCTATTTGATACAGATAAAATTGTAAAAATACAGCCACAAGTTTTAACTCTTAATTGATTTTTTAAGTCATCTTGGGGAATAAACTCAAGATTTTCAATCAAAAGTCCTGATATTGTCTCGTGGCTATCAGAAAATAAAAATGTTCCAATTTCATTATTTACATCATCAATATCCATAGAACCATCAACAATATACTCAATATCGCTTATTTTTTTAATAAGAGACTCGCTTTTATCATGCTCATCTTCTATCTCGCCAACTATCTCTTCAACAATATCTTCCATAGTCACCATTCCAGAAAATCCGCCATATTCATCAATCAGTATCGCTATATAGCTTTTTCTTTTCTGGAATTCCCTAAGTAGCATATCTATCTTTTTAGTTTCCGGAACAAAATATGCATCCTTGATACACTTATCAAGGTCGATGGCTTTATAACCATTATCAGCATATTCTTTAAACAAGTCTTTAACATTAACAATACCTACAATCTTATCACGATTATCCTTAAAAACCGGAATCCTTGAATAGCCTTGTTTAAAAATTTCATCGATCTTTGACTCGTCAAATTCATCATAATCTATCATGTAAATTGATGTTCTTGGTGTCATTATTTCCTCAGCCACCGTATCATCAAACTCCATGATATTAACTATCATCTCTTCACCAGTAGTATTTATAACTCCCTGTTGGCTAGAAACTCTTACATAACTTTTTAGTTCTTCTTCAGAAATTTTTTCCTCAACTTCATGAGAATAATTTCCTGTAAGCTTTAAAACTCCTACAGTTGATAAAGACAAAAGCTTGACAAAAGGATTAAATATCTTTGAACTATAGGATATAAGCTTGGCTGAAGAAAGAGCAACCTTCTCCGAATTGCCAAGGGCAATCCTTTTTGGCACGAGTTCACCAAAAACAAGTGTGATATAAGATAATATTATAGTAATAAGAATAAAGGATATGGTGTCTCCGTATGGTATACTATATTTTGCAAGAAACTCCCCTATTGGCTTAGAAAAGCTAGTTGCAGCAGATCCAGATGAGAAAAATCCTGCAAGGGTAATAGCAACCTGTATAGTTGATAAAAACCTCGTTTGATCTTTAGATACATCCAAAAGTATCTCCGCTCTCTTATCACCATTTTCACTTAATTCCTTAATTTTATTTGAATTTGCCGATACCATCGCCATTTCAGCCGATGCAAAAAAAGCATTAACAGCTGTAAGTGCTACTATAAGTAAGATATTCGGCCATAAACTGCCGTCTTCCATTTTTCCTCCTAAAGTAATTGTTTACTATTATTTATACCCTATTTAGGTAAATATGTTATAATAATTATATGAAAACAATATTAATAACTGGCTCTTCTAGGGGAATTGGGGCAGCAACTGCTAGAAGACTTGCCGAAAATTATAAAATCGTAATAAACTATAAAAATTCTAAAGACGAGGCCCTGGATCTCCTTGATGAAATTAGAAAAATCAATCCGCTTGCTATCGCTGTTAAAGCAGATGTGTCAAAGGAAGAAGAGGTTTACTATTTATTTGACACTATAGAAAAAAACTTTGGCCCCGTTGATATTTTAATAAATAACGCTGGCAAATCTCATGTTGGTCTTATCCAAGATATGACTTATGAGAATTGGCAGGAAATTATAAATACTAATCTAAACTCAGTTTTTCTCACATCAAAAAGAGCCATCGGGCCGATGTTAAGGCAAAAATCTGGTGTAATTATTAATATGTCATCAATTTGGGGAAAGGAAGGCGCAGCTCTTGAGGCAGCCTATTCTGCAAGTAAGGGTGCTATTAATTCCTTAACCAAGGCTCTTTCTAAAGAGCTTGCTCCATCAAATATCAGAGTTAATGCCATAGCTCCTGGAGTTGTCCTTACAGATATGATGAAAAACGATTATGGCGAGAAGGATCTTAATCTCATCAAGGAAGACATCGGATTGGGCCGCTTTGCAGATCCAAAAGAAATTGCAGATTTAATTGCTTTTTTAATTTCAGATGAGGCTTCTTATATAACAGGGTCTATTATAGATATTAACGGCGGATTTTATTAGATTTCCACATAAAAACCCCTCCATCCGTATTCCGGATTTTGGGGTTTGTGTCGTTTCGATTTTTGGTGTTTTATTCATAGAATGGCTTGTTTTTAGTATTTTTTTCAAATTAATCAAAGCTTAGTTTAAATTTTCTTTGATTAGACTATATAAAGTCGTATCTTTTTTGCCTTTGGCGTTTAATTCTTCTTGCCAATTTTTAGCCCCGATTGCGTCTAGATACTCACACAAAAGTGCTCCAGATTCGTAGACTATCCTATCTCCAATAATACTTTGATCTACTGCACCATTCTTTATAGTTGGGACGATTTCCTTAAAATCAACATCCTTGGTATTATCAAAGTATAAAATCCCATAGTCATAGTTTATTATTTTGCTTGCTTTTATAGATACATAATTTGCAGCACCTTCCATTGTTTCTTCAAAAATCTCCGCTCTAATCTTCTCTTCATCAGTCTTTTCAAATCTTTCGTCCATGACTTTTAAATAATCATATCCCAAAGAAAGAAGGGTATCTTTGTCGGCTTTACTATCTATGGCCTTATCGATTTTGCTTAGAATTTGATATTCTTTGTCAAGCAAATCAAGCTCTTTATCATTGTAGGATAAACCTCTAAATGTGATATTATCCCAATCGCTTTGCATATAATAGTGCAAGGCTTCATGGCTTAAGAAAGGCAAAAAGTGGTAGGAGTTAAATTTTTTGTCAATGGATTCTTCGTCATATTTTACATAAAATATGTTTTCTTTGCCTAAAATTTCATAATTTTTATTATTATCATTGAAATTTCCTATAGCAAACTTAAGTCTTTTTGGATATGATTTACCAATCCTGTATATGTTTATTTTACTATTTTCATTAGTAATTTTCTTTGCAAAGATTGATTTTACATTCTCATCTTTTGTAAGAAGATAAAAATTACCAAAAAAATTTTTATTAATTACGACTATGTCTTTATCCCTTAGCTTATAGTCTTGCCAAAGTTTTTCATCGCTTTCTTGGAATTTCTCATATTCATGAGTTACAGCTCTATCTATCCTAGATAGGTCACTAATATCAGTATTTACAAGCTTATTTGTAGCAAGGTCTATTACAAATAATCCAAGTAAGATTCCCAAAACTATTTTAAGACCTTTAAATTTTTTCTTTCTCAAAAATTTCTTACTTCCTTAAATAATCTGAAATTCTTTAAAATTATACCAATAAATTAAAGATTTACTTACTTTTTTTCCCAAGGCTTCTTCTATGGCTTGTTTATAGATTGCTAGCTGAGTATCGTAAGCATTCTCTCTTTTTATCCTGTCGGTCTTAAAGTCTATCAGAATTATTTCATCTTCCTTTTCAAAAATCAGGTCTATCTGTCCGTTTACATAGTAACCGTCATAGCTCATAAGGAAGGATTCTTCGCTTCTTTTTGGGATATTTTCTGCAATCAATTCTTTTATTAAAGGATCCTCATAAAAATATAAAAATTTATCAATTTCAATTATGCTTTTTATGCCCTCATCAATAATTTTTTTATCTATTAAGTTATCAATTTCTTTTTCAAGGTCTATTTTAGTGTAGTACTTCATTGGTATTTTTTGGAAAACTTTGTGTATTAGGCTTCCCTTTTCTGTTGGGCTGTAGGTTTTTTCTTTTTCTAAAAAGCTCGGTTTCTTAAAGGAAATGTTACGAGAAAGGCCTTCTACATCAAAAGTTTCATAGCCATCACTTTCTGCATTAAAGTCCTTAGCAAGCTCTGTTACAGACTTTTTAAGGCTCTTTCCTATATCATCTTTTCCTTGATAAGAAAATTCTAGATGGTTTTTTATTTCTTCGTAGATTTCTGGATTACTTTCTTCATTTAATAAATCCACTAAACTTTCATCTTGCTTTGTCTCTAGTTCCTGTATTTCTTCTATAAAATCAAAACTTATTCTCCTATCAAAGTCGGATTCTTTTTTTATTCCTGTGAAAAATTCACTGGTGATATTATCAAAGGATAAGGCAGCTATTATCCATTCTATGTGAGAATTTAAAGACAAATAGTTTTCATTTTTATAAACTTTTTCAAAAAGAGAAGACTTTTTATCAAAATTTCCAGTGATATATAGCCTTTCTTCCGCTCTTGTTAGTGCCACATAAAGGATTCTCATTTCTTCTTTTTTATCATCTTCTCTAGATTTTTCTATGATTAGCTTTCTATTTACATTTGGAATTTTTATTTTTTTTTCATAATCAGCTACATTTATTCCAATGCCTATTTTTTCATCAAAAATTATCGGGGCAACTTGTTTGTTAAATCCCTTATCAGATCCAGCTAAAATAACAATTTTAAATTCTAACCCCTTAGATTTATGAACGGTCATTATCCTTACCAAATCCTCGCCCTCAGCTAAGTCACGAGTTGGATTTATAGAATCCGATCTAGTTTGAAGAAGATTATTAAAAAAGCTAACAAAACCATATAAGCCATTATCATTTTCCCTATCAAAATCAGACATTAACTCAATTACAGAATCGATATTATTTATCCTATCTTCAGAAAGATCTCTCGCTAGAAGAAAATCATATAGACCAGATTTTTCAAAAAGATAATTAGCGAAATCATAAAGGTTTAATATCGCAAGTTTATCTTTAAAATCCTCTATCATATCCTTAAATTTTCTTATTTTATCACCAAGGTCATCGTCTTTATCATATTCTTCAAAGGCTTCATAAAATTTATAGGAATCTGACGAAAGTTTTATTTTAGCCAAATCATCCTCATCTATATCGAAAATTACCGACCTTAATACAGACATTAAGACAATATCATCGTTGGGATTTGTAAGGTACTTTAATAAATTTATGAAAAATCCAACTTCACTTGCCTCTGTAGAAACTTTGGATATATCGTTAAAATATGGAATATCTGCCTTTTTGAAGGCTTCTTCATACTTATACGACTCCGTTCCATTTCTTAAAAGAATCGCTATATCCCTGTATTCGTAGCCTTCTACAATTAATTCTTTTATTAACTTTGTAAGATAAATTTCTTCCTTAAGAGCCTTGTCTAAGACTTTTACCCCTACTCTTGCAGAATCTTTAAGGTCATTTTCATCCTTGCCATAGTTTAATCTGTGGCCACCATTTTTGTAGTCAATATCAGACATTTCCGCAGTCATTATCCTATCAAAAATATAGTTATTAAAATCCAGAATTAATTTATCTGTCCTAAAGTTTTCATTAAGGTTTATCCTCACTGAATCTTTATCTTTTTCATAGCTTTCAAGTTTATCTATAAATAAATCAGGTCTTGCCCTTCTAAAACCGTAAATTGACTGCTTAACATCACCTACAAAAAATAAGTTTGTCTCGCCTTTAAGTTTATCTACGATATAGTTTTGGATTTCATTTGAGTCTTGATACTCATCAAAGAAAATATATTTATATTTGCTCCTTAATTTTTCTCTCGCAGTAGGATTATCGAGAAGCTTTATAAATTCATGCTCCAAATCATTAAAATCTAGATAATCTTTGCTAGTTTTTTTCTTATTGAATGTCTCTATAAAATCTTTTGTAAGTTTGTAAATCTCATTAAAAAGCTGTATTTCGCAAGTATTTATAAAGTTGGTTGCCTTGCTATCAGTATTTGTTACCAAACTTTCAATATCCTTAACAAGAGCCTTATAGCTATCTCTATTTGAATTTATTTCAGCCACCAGGTCTTCATCAGCAATTTCAGTCTTTATTTTTTTTGAAAAAGTAACATATTTTTTATTGTCCAAGGCATTAAGAAATTTATCCCAGGAATCAATACTGTTACGAATGTCAGCTAACATTTCATAGTCGCTTGCGATTAAATTTACGGCAGAAGCCGGAAGGGATGGATTTAATCTCACGCCAAGATTTTCTACAGATTTTAAAACTTGATCCATCTTATAAGAAATAAAGTCTTTGAAATAATCCAAACTTTCTCCCTTATCTTTGGCAGTTTCCAGCCAATTAAGACCATCAATCATGCCTACGATTTTTTTATAAGTTAAAAGAATTATTTCTTTGGCATTATAATCTGACCTCTCAGAAGAAAAGTTTTGCAAAAAATACACAAACTCTTCGTTCATTTTCTCATATTCCCTATCAAAAACCTCATCAATAGCTTCTGCCATAAAGATTTTGCCGGTAGAATCTGGCATAACCTTGAAATTCGGACTTAGATTATCCAGATAATAAAAATTTTCCCTTAGCATATCAGAACAAAAAGAGTGAAGAGTCTTAATTTGTGCAAGTTTTAAAAGTTTAAATTGTCTTTTTATGAAGGCTGGGTCAAAATCATCAGCTCTTTTTTCAAGGGCGATTCTTATTTTATCTTTCATATCTTGGGCACTTTTATTGGTAAAGGTCACTATGATCATCTTATCAATGTCAATTCCTTCCTCTATCATTATTGAAATCACCCTATTTACAAGAACCATAGTCTTTCCAGAGCCAGCTGCTGCAGATACTATTATATTTTTATCCCTTTCATAAATAGCACTTTTTTGCCCATGGGTTAGCTTAAGTTCACTCATCTTTAGCCTCCAAATCGTTTATGGTAAGATTTTTGTCCATATCCCTAAACCTAAAAGTGTCAATAATCTTGTCAAACTTGCATATACCCTTGTAATCGCAATAGGTACAGGCAGAGTAATTCTTATCTTCTCTCAAAGGTTTTAGATTGATTTTTCCATCCTTTATATCTTTTATTAAATCTTTAACCATGTTTTTTATAAAATCACTCAATTTTTTGAAGTCTTCTTCACTTATCTTATAATTACGTCTTGCCCTTATAATATTTGATTTCTTACCATTTGAATCTCTATCCATGAGACTTAAGGCCTTGCCGTCCTTGTCAAGAAGTATTCCATCTAGAGCGAATTTTTTATCCAGATTTGCTAAGAGTTTCTTTTCATCAGAAATAGACCCATCAAAATTTTCTATCTCATCTTTTAATGAAATATAAAAAGCACCGATTGGTTCAAGATTTTTTTCATCATCATTTACAGCTATCATATAGATAATTAATTGCAAATCCTTGCCATTTAAGATACTGGCGAGGTTAAAAGTCTTATTTCCCGTCTTATAATCAATCACTCTTACAAGGTTTCCTGCCTTGTCAATCCTGTCGATTCTACCTCTAAGGTAATTTTCATCATCTACAAATACAGGTTCTAATAACCCTTCCTTATCAAAGGCCTCTTCAAAATACTCAAGCTTGAAATCGCCCTTGTTTAGCTGGTCAATAATCTGTCTAGTATTTCTCTTTGCCGCTTTATTGATATTTTTTAGGATATACCTATTTTTTGGGCTATCTTTTCTAAGCTGGTCTAGATTTTCTTCGATTCCTTCTTGAAATTTATCATCTAAAAGCTTATCAATTTCTTCAAAATTAACTTCTTCTAGATCCATGTCTTTAATTATTTCTGACAAATCTTCAAAGGACTTATGGACGATGTTACCTATATCTAGAAGATCTACATCAAATTCTTTATCAACATCTGGTCTTAGTCCGTAGGCTATAAAGTGTTTATAAGGACAGGCAGAATAAGTCTCTATTTCTGATACAGAATATCCATGCTTTTTATACAAAACTTCCCTGATTTCAGGAGCAAGCGGTCTTTTATCATTATTATAAAATAAACCTTTTATGATTTTGTCGTATATTTGTTTATTTTCCCTGTCGTTAAAATTATCTTTTAAATATTTCACAAAGGCTAGTGCAATTTCCTTATCTATTTCATCTAGTCTCTGTCTATTTGAAACTTTATTTAACACGTCAAGAGTGTATTTTTTAAGGCTTTCCTTAGCATAAAAGGCATCTTTTGCCTCTAACTTTACAAGACTATTTGTTTTTAGTTTAGGAAAAATTTTCTTTATATCACGTATAACAACACTTTCGCTCAAATCTTTTCCTTCTTTATCAGATAGGGCAAAGGATAATATCAATTTATCACTTTTTGAGATAATCTTATAGAGGTTTAAAAGCTCAGCCTTGTCTCTGTTTTTGGTGTAAAGTTTTAAATCTATTTGTGCATTTTCAATCTCTTCGGCTTCATCCGGACTGATTATATAATCCTTAATATCGTAAGAGGGGAAAAAACTATCATTTACTCCCATTAATATATTTATTTTTCTATTACTCACCCTATCACGAAGAAAATCTGTAACTATCAAATGATCTTTTGATGGCGGAATCAAGCCTATTTGAATATCATTCGCTACTGACTCAATTAATGTATAGACCCTTTGAAGAGAGTGATATCTGTCGCCCATTATTAAAACCAACTGGTCTAATATCGCCACAAATTCATCCCAAATCTGTTCATTTTCCTTATAATCATCAAGGGCAGCATTTTCTAAAAGCTTACTCTGGAAATTATTTATTCCTTCTTTAATATCAGGATCAAAAATCATATTGAAAATATTTGTAGCAAGGTCTCTAATTGTTTGATTTTTTTTATCAAAACCTCTTATTAAATTTAGAATCTTTGACCTAACTTTTCCAACAATCTCATATTCCTCACGTTTTTTTCCAATTTTTATTTCTTTTTTTGGATCATCTGCAAGGTTTTTTTCAAGAAAATTCTCATCCATAACAAAATATTTGTCATTTTCAAACATAGCCCCCTTGATTTTCCTATAGGTTAGGAAATTAATCAGGGTATTTGCTTCACTTTCAGAAATTCCTATTAATTTTGAATTTAAAATGTAAAATAATTCTTCCGTCCTAAAATTATTTACCCTTAGCCTTATAAGAGCCAAAAAAGTCTTAACAATATGGTTATCTGCCATCTTTCTTCTCTTATCTAGAAAGATTGGAATTTCATACCTATTGAAGGTTTTTATAAGTTCATTTTCATATTGTTTAACTTCTGTAAGATAAATCGCTATATCGTTGTAGCGGATATTTTCATTTGTCTTTATGATTTTATTTATGAGAAGAGCCAGGTTTTCTACTTCAGATTTTGTTGAGACCGACTCATAAAGGCTGATATTAGTAGGTTTATTCTCATAAATTTCAGGATTGTATTTTTCAAAATTATCCCTCAGATGGTCAAGGTCATTTTCATTAATATTTGTATCAAGTTTTATAATTTCTGTCCTAAAATTATCCCTAAGTATGTTAAAAGTCCTGGCAGGACTGTCAAATATTTCTGGCCTTATTAGCGGATTTACGATAAATTTCGGGTTGATATTTAAACTAATATTTATATCTAGACCTTTTTCGTAAAGGGCAGAAATCAAATCAACTTTCCTTTCCTCAAAAAAATCAAACTTGTCAATAAATATTTCATATTCATCCAAGAAGTCAGATTTTTCAATATTTTCTGCAAGATAAGTTAAGATGTCTTCCTTGTCAAGATATTTTCCTTCAATTTCTCTCTGATAAGTGTCAAGGATTAATTTTATTTCTTTAAATTTCATTTTTGAAATCTCAGAGATATCACTTTCAGCAATTTTTTCAAAAAAATCTTCATCTAAATTATTGTCCTTAAAATCTGAAATTAAAGAAACAATAGAGTTGATAAAGTCAATATTTTGGTAAGAATTTTCAAAAAGTTTTAAATCATTTTTTAGATCTTGGAGGATATTTGTAAGCAAAAGGACCTTGCCTTCCTTGTTTAAAAACTCCAGCTTCTCGCCCTCAAAATTATCCATAAAAAAACTTGCAAAAGATGAAAATGACAATACTTTAGCATCCATCACAGCCTTGTATTTGATAGAAGATAGAAAATCTATATCGGTTTCCAAAGTATATTGCTCTGGTACTATAAGTATTGATTTTTTGCCGTTATCTAGTCTTTCTTCGATTTTTTTATAAAGGTAAAGGCTGGATTTTTCTTCCCTTTCTGAAATTATTATTTTAATCATCTACAATCTCCAAACTTGACCCACAGCTTGGGTCGTAAGTAATCAAAATCTTTGCTTCAATCGCATCTTTTAGCTCATCCACATGAGAAATAAGTCCGATAAACCTATCCTCCTTTGAAAGTTTTTCTAAAGTTTCAATGACATTTGCCAAAAATTCTTTTGACAAGGTTCCAAAACCTTCATCTATGAAAAGGGTATCTATTCGAATTCCACCATTTTCAGCACCAATCTCATCAGAAAGACCAAGGGCTAGGGACAAACTTGCAAGGAAATTTTCCCCACCAGAAAGAGTTGAAGCGGGTCTTTTTTTACCAGTATTTGAGTCTAGAATCTCTATATCAAGCCCCATCTTTGACCTTGCATCAGTCGCCTCAGTTTTTCTAACCATTGAAAACTGGCCATCTGTCATTTGATTAAATCTTATATTTGCGAAATTTAGCACCCTATCAAAATAAACAGAAAGGATAAAGGTCTCAAAATCGAGCCTTTCAATACCCTTTACACCCCCTGTGACTCCGTTTGCAAGATCTGATAAATTTGATACGATATAAGCTGTTTTTGATAATGTTTTATAATCTTCGTAAATTTTTTCTATCTTTTCTAGATCCTTTTTTATAAGACTAAGCCTTGTTAACGCTAAAGTTTTTTCTTTATCAAGGATTTTTATTTCTTGAGACACTTCTTCTAATTTATCTTTTAAAGTATCTAAATTTAGATACTTTTGGTCTTTGTAATATAAGAGGTTTTCCCTAATTGTCTTTTCTCTTTCCAAATTTTTGAAATATTCTTCTACGATTTCTTTTTTTGTTTTTAGTTCGCTTTCCTTTGCAAGGTAATTTTTATAGACTTCCTTGCTTTCGAATTTATTGAGAAGTTTTTCCTCAAAGTCTTTGAGATAAATTCCTATGTCATAATCTGCTTTTGAAATATTATCTAAAATAGACGCCAATTTTGACTTATTGTTGGCTACTTCAACTACTAAATCTTGGTACACTTTCTGTCTATCTTTGATATAGGATTCCAAACTTGTAATTTTTTCTTCAAGGTCTTTTTTCTGAGTTAACAATAAATCCCTATCAACTCCCGTCATGACCTTATTTAGAGAAAGGTATTTTATTTTTAGCTCTTCTGAATTTTTTAGCCTATCCAAAATCTCATTTATAGATTTTTCTCTAGTTTCTTTTTCTTTTTTTAGAATCAAACCTTGGTTTTTTATTTCATTTAGTGATTTAGACAAAAGTTTAATTCGATCCTCATTTTTATGATAAAGGTCACTAAAAGATTCTAGGGCGTCTTTGTTGTCTGAAATTATTTTTTCAATTTCTACTAGCTTATAATCCGAACTAAGGTCTTTTATGTTATTCTCATAAATTGCCTTAGTTTTTTCAAGATTTATCGTAATGGTCGCAAGGTCTTGGTTGATTTTTTCTAAATCTAAATTTATAATTGGAAGTTTTTCTCTTTTTCCTTTGTGGATTTTGCCGCAAACAGGACAAACCCCTTCTGTATTTAGCCTATCAATTAATTTATTTATCTCAAAATTATCCTTAAAGCTGTCAGCTTTTTTTAGTAAAGTTTGAGTTTTTTCATAGTTTGTTGATAATTTTGCTAGGATTTCTTCATAGCCTTTGTTTTCCTTAAGTTTCTTGTAATCTTGACCTAGCCTCTCAAGCCTATTATTTATCTTTGAAATCTTCTCTCTTAGATTAAAATCCTCATCTTTAGCTTTATTTAAATCTTTATTGGTTTTATCAAAATTTACCCTGAGATTTTCTAATTTCTCCTCATCTTCTTTTACCGCATTTTGTAGTTTTTCTAAGTCTTTATCCAAATTCTTGATCTCTTCATAGGATTTTTTCACTAGAAGAAATTCTTCAAAATCTGCTATCTCCTTTGTTTTTTGAGAATAGGATATTTTTAATTTATCAAGCTTATCTTTGTATATAGGGAGGCTTTTGATTTCCCTTTCTATTTCTTTTAAGCTCTTGGTTTTTTCTTCTAATATTTTTTCTGTAGCTACCTTTTTTTCCTTGAAGCTTTGTAAATCTACTTTAGATTTTTCTAGCCTTTCTTCGTAAATTTTTATGGAAAGTGCGTAGAAAATCAAATCTAAATCCGCCTTAATATTTTTATTTTTGTCAAAATCAATAAGAAGATTTTTATAAGATTCATCTGCCTTTTTGAATTTTTCAATATTCTCATTTAAGGTTTTAGCTTTTTCCAAATCTGTTATCAGTGATTTTTCGTTTTCTTCTAATTTTCCTAGATCTTCTAAAATATTTTCTATAAGTACATCTTGATCATTTTTAGTACATGTTATAATTTTTATTATATTTTCAAAATCTCTACTTAAAATTAGGTCGTCACTTATTTTTTCCTTCAAAATTTCATTATAAGTTAGGACATTTTCTAAATCCTCATCAACCTGGCTAAACTTTTTCTTATTTGATAAGGATCTTATTTTTAGCTCGTTTTGGATGGATCTTAGGGCGTCAGTTTTAAATATATCTGATAAAAGTGCAGCTTTTTCATCAGATTTTGAAATCAAAAACTTTTGAAATTGACCTTGGGCTAAAAGCATGACTTTAGAAAACTGGCTTTTGTCAAGACCAACAATTTCCCTTATTTTATCCTCAGCCTCCTTAACCTTATCGGCAAGGAGGATTTTCCCTTCTGTAATATCATAAAGTTCAACTCTGTGGCTGATGTTTTTAGGTGATTTTATCTCAACAGCTCTCTGACTAGGAACTCTAATTATCTTATATATTTTTTCTGCCAAAGAAAATTCCAAATCGACATAGGTAAAATAATCCTCTTCAGATAAATAATCGCTCCTTAAATCCTCCATTCCAATCTCCCTAGGCACTTCTCCATAAAGGGCAAAGGCGATTGCATCAAAAATTGTTGTTTTCCCAGAACCAGTAGGACCTGAAATCAGAAATATTTTTTTGTCAAAAAGTCTGGTAAAGTCGACTAGTTCTTCGTCCTTGTAGGTTAAAAACCCTCTTAATTTAACCTTTCTAACCCTCATTTATAGCCCCTATCACGTCTTCTAGGACGCTTCTTTCTTCACTTGTTAGCTCTCGATTGTCTTTATATTCTATAAAATCTTCGAATAGTTCTATCGTTGATTTATTTTCTATATTGATGTTAATTTCACTATTTTCCATAGCAAAAACAGATCTAGATGCGTAATTAATAAGGACAGCATTAGGAAATTTTTTCTTAAATTTTGCCATAGCATTTTCTATTGTCGCCTTATCTTCAAGAATAAATTTTATATAAGAATCACTTGCTGGATCACTAATTAAATCATCAAAAACCCCAGTCCTCACTTCAAATTCCCTTAGTAATTTGATTGGAATTTTCTCTATATCAAGCGAATTTTTTCCCAAATCTACTATGGTCACACTCTTATTTACATCTTTTTTATCAAAGGAATAAGGCATAAAAGTGCCAGAATATCTTATCTTTGGATCTAAAACATAATGAGCAGAGTGCAGGTGACCCAATGCAACATAGTCAAAATCAGAAAAAAGCTTAGCATCACAAAAGTCTGACCCACCTATTGTTAATGGTTTTTGCCCTTCGTTGTATTCTTTTTCCAAACTTTCTGATAGCTCTGTCGCATAGCAATGAGTGATAAGGACATTTCTATCCTTGTAGCTATAGTTTTCTAAAGCTTTTTTATACAAATCTGTAAAATCTGATACTTCTTCTCCAAAAAGAATCCTTCCCTTGGCAAGAGACATAAAAGGCAGAAGGAAAAAGTGAATCGGTCCATTTTCATCTTCTAAGGTTACGACATCCTCTGTGTATTCACCAGCTAGATAATACTTATTAGTCTTATAAAATCTCTTATTTATATCAAGACGTTTGGCAGAATCGTGGTTGCCAGAGATTGCTAGAACAGGAATTTTTATCTCGAAAATTATTTTTTCTATAAAATAATTGTATAAATCAAGAGCCTCGCTAGATGCTACAGATGTGTCAAAAATATCACCCGCTATCATTACAGCCTCGATTTTCTTGACTTTGATAATATCTAAAATCTGATCTAAGACATATTTTTGATCCTCCAAAAAGGAAAAATTTCCCAAAGATTTTCCAATATGCAGGTCAGATAGGTGAAGGAGTTTCATTATTTTTCCCCATTTCTAACAAAGGTTAAAGTATCTGGTTTAGAATTATATGGATCATAGGTATAGCCATTAATATTAAGCTTTTTTATCTCGTCAACATCCTCAATTTTCCTGGTAATAATTTCCCTAAGCATGGCTCCTCTTGCTTGTTTCATATAGGCTACAACAGACTTTAGTTTCCCATCGCGAACTTCCTTAAAATCTATTGTGATAAACTTATCAGTCTTTTTTAAGAATGGTCTGATGGTCTTGGTATATTCCTTGCTTGCTAGATTTATAACAAGGTCATTATCCTCGTAAAGTTTTTTATAAAGGTCATCTTTCCAAAATTCATACAAATCATACCTAGTATTGTCAAAATAAAGCCTATAATCCCTTATTCCTGTCATTGGTTTTAATAAACCGTAGAGGGCGGAGATTATAAATACATGGTCATTTAAGTAATCTAAATCCTCAAAATCTCCCATCTTAAACTGTTTGAAAACCAAACCATCATAGGAAAAAAGTGCTGGATTTGGGAGGTCTCTAAAGTCAAACTCTTGGTAATCGTAATAGGCTTTTTCCGTAAGCTTATCATTAGTCATATTTAAATTTCCCATTTCATTCATGGAAAGTTTTTTGATTTTATCAACCAAAATCTTTGTCTTTTCTGGGAAAAGTAATTTTTCTGTATCTATATTTTCAAAATGTTTAAAACTCTTTGCTGGTGAAATTATTATCTTCATAAAAATCCTTTCTATATATGTAATATTATATCATATTGTCCGATAAATTATATTATGGAGATTTTTCCTAAAGAAAAAAAGACCTCTTTACCTAGAGATCTTCTTTAACTTATTTTTCATTATTCTTATAATAGCAACAAGGGCAAGGGTTGCTATTGCAACCATAACTATCGCTCCACCAGGTTTTAGGCCATAGTAGAAAGATAAAGTGATTCCTAAAACCATGAAAATTACAGAAAATATTAGGGAGAGTAGGTAAGTTTTTTTGTAGGAATCGCTAATTAATAAGGACGTTGCGACAGGTATTACCATCAAAGATGTAATCATAAGAGCACCTACGATTTTAGCTGAGATTGCAATAGTAATCGCTGTTAAAAATGTAAATACAGAGTTAACCATCCTTACCTTAACTCCAGCAAGCCTTGCCATTATCGGATTTATAGATATAAATAAAAGGGCATTGTAAAAGTAAAGTGACATCAATACGACAAGGGCAAAAATTATCCCTACTAAAATCAAGTCATCACTTGATACTGTAGTAATTGAGCCAAAAAGATAGGACTCAAAACTCTTGCCTCCTTTGGCAAAATCTGATAAAATCGCAGCAAGGCCTATACCAAAACTCATGATGATGGCTGTCGCCATATCGCCAAAGTCTTTGAATCTTTTCCTAATTATATCAATAGCAAAAGCTCCAAGCACACAGAAAATGAGCGAAATCCACATAGGGTTTATAGAAAAAATAAGTCCCATGGCTATTCCTGCAAGTGATGAGTGAGAAAGAGCGTCTCCTATCATGGAAGTTTTTCTATTTATCATAACAAGTCCAATCATGGGAATAATTATTGCAAGCATCACGCCAACAACAAGGGCTCTTCTCATAAAATCATAACTTAGCATATAACACCGTCCTTTAACTTAAATACCTTGTCGACGTAGTCTCCCAAAATATCCATTTCGTGGGTTATCATCAAAATCGAAATATTGTGGTTGGTGTTTAGGTGGACTAGTAAATCAAGAAAGTTTTCCTTGGATTTCTGGTCAATGCCGACAGTAGGTTCATCAAGGATTAAAATATCGGGATTATTTACCAAAGCTCTTGCAATCATCACCCTTTGTGCCTGACCGCCAGATAGTTTATTAAAGGGTCTATCTATAAGATCTTTTATCTTTAAAGTTGAAAAAGTATTTTCAATTTTTGATTTTGATTTTTTGGTGATTGTGTTAAAAATAGAAAATTCTTTATAAAGATTAAGTCCCACATATTCTCTAGCTGATACAGGAAAAGCCACCTTTATAGCTTCATTTACTTGAGGAACGTATCCGATTTTATCAAAATTTTTAAAATCCTCCATGTCAATACCAAAAAGTTTGATTGTCCCTTCATCTTTTTTTAATTCGCCAAGGATAAGTTTGATTAGGGTTGACTTACCCGAACCGTTTTTGCCGGAAATTACCGCAAAATCTCCCTCATCTAGACTTAAATTTACATTTTTTAATATTTGATTTTCATTATAGCCGAATTTCAGGTTTTTTATCTCAATTTGCTTCATGTATATATTATGCTAGTGACTTATATATATTTTCAAGGTTTTCCTTAATTATTTCTTGGATTGTAACTTCTTTTTCTATTTCTTCCTCGCTTGCAAATTCCATTGTGGATAATGGTGCAGTTTCAGCACCGATTTCTCCTGCTATAGTTTTTGCTGCCTTATCTGATCCGCCTTTTTCAAAGAAAACTGTCTTAATTTTGTTAGCTTTTGCTAAATCTGTCACTTCTTTCATGACTTTAGCGTCAGGATCAGCTGTTGATGTTAGGCTTGCTAGAGGGATTTGTTCTAGATTAAAATCTCTTGCAACGTATCCAAAAGCCTCGTGAGGTACAATAAATTTATTATTTTCTACTTTAGCAAACTTTTCCTTGTATTCATTTATAATTTCGTCAAATTCTTTAGCTATTTCTTCATAATTTTTCTGGTAATAATCTTTGTTTGCTGGATCTATTTCAGATAATTTATCAGCTATTACCTTAGCTTGAGCCTTGGCATTTACAGGTGAAAGCCAAGTGTGAGGGTCAAATTCTCCGTGGTGGTGATGGTGATGTTCACCTTCTTCATGGTTGTGGTCTTGGTCTTCAGCATCTTCGTGGTCATGGTCGTGGTCAGCGTCTTCATGGTTATGATCGTGGTCAGCGTCTTCATGGTCATGATCGTGATCTTCGTGGTCATGGTCTCCATGGTCGGCATCTTCGTGGTCATGGTCATGGTCTGCCTTTAATAGGTCTAAACCTTCGCTTGTATCAACCATTGTTATATCAATAGTTTCATTTACATCATCCTTCCAATCTTCCATTCCGGCTCCATTCATAAAAATCAATTGAGATTCGCTAAGTTCTGCGATTTCCTTGGCAGACGGTTCGAAATCATGACTTTCTGTAGTGAGTGAATTAAAAGATTTTACTTCAAACTTATCTCCTGCTATTTGCTTGGTTAAATTATAGATTGGATAAAATGAAGCATAAATAACTTTTGATTCATCTTTCTTTTCTGTCTTTGCTTCTTTAACTTCTTCATTTTCTTCTTGCTTTACTTCTTCTTTTACATTATTATTTGTATTTTCTAAAGCTTCTTTCCCACAGCCAGTTACTGCAAGGCTAAGAGCTAGGCCTATAAATATATTTTTCTTTTTCATAAATTCTCCTTTTGCAA
>QWCE01002194.1_pt1 | contig 25395 bp, 24 predicted proteins | sample 1972531 | NCBI WGS metagenome assembly QWCE01 (sample SAMN09866716, study PRJNA288562) | Human gut metagenome isolate term4_stool, whole genome shotgun sequencing... | reverse complement strand
TGTGGACTCTGAGCTACCCCGCCAGATTTACCATCCGTTGGCGAATATTGTTGCAGGCCTCAAGATCATGGACTCGGATAACGCCTCCCTAGAGATGCTATGGGGGCAAATGAAGCACTACGAGCAGGGCGGGAAAGTAAAGCCGAATCCGAAGCTCAAGGCGATGTTGAAGAAAGCTGGAGTGGATGTTTCGGGGGATGACCAGATCATCACCGCGAAAACGGGCGAGATGATCATGTCGAAGACTGCCGCAGCAGGGAATGAAGCTGTGCTTAATCAGATGAATCAGGGTGTGCCGCTCGATGAGCGTGGCTTGCGGGCAGCCCCCGCCAATATGGCGCTTAATGTGTATGACTCTGTTGCCCCGCAGGCTGCCGCGCAGATTGCCTCTGGTGTCGTGACGGCGGGTGGGAAGATCGCTAGCGGCGCGTTGCGTGAGGGCGGTAAAGCCCTGGGAGCTGGCGTGAGCACGGGTGGCAATATGGTGGGCAGCGCCTTGGGAGCTATCCCAGTTGTTGGTGCACCGATTGGGGCGGTAGTCTCGGGGGCTTCTGGTTTCGCTGGTAGCGCTATTGATATTGGCTCGGGGCTGGCCGCTGACACGGTGGACATGTTTACTCCGATGGCTGCTGATTTGGCGGGCGAGGGAGCATCGCAGGTTGCTATGGCAGGCTTCCGCATGATGCACGCAGGCGTAGACACTCTCAACGGGGGTGTCCCCACGCTGCAAGAGATGCTGTCCGATCATCTCCCGGAGATGGGGGCGGCGCTGTCGGCGGTGTCATCTGCGCTTCCTCAACAGATCGGCGGAGGGGCGTTCACGCAACAACTTACTGCACCGGGGCGTGGAGGAAACACCTACAACTTCTATGGAGTGATGCAGGATATGAAGGCAAAATTCAATGAAGTATCAATGGCCGACCGTATGGGCATTGGGGCGGTGATGGTCTAAATGATTATCCGGCTCGAATCCTGGGATGGTAGTAACGTTTTCACTCTTTACGGAGACGGTGAAGGCGACCGAGGAGTCTACCTCCTCGAAGACCCTGTAGGCCTTATCGACGCCCCAATCACCACAACATGGCAACAGTCCACCTACGGGGTAGGAGCGCGAATGACGGGAGTAACCTACGAGCCCCGCGACCTACACCTCCCTCTAGGTGTCGTCTGCGACTCATCACCCGAAGGGTGGAGACGAGTAGACTCAATCCTTCGCCAAGCGTTTAGCGAATACCACGACTCGCGCCTCACCGCCACCACCGAAAACGGAACACGGCACCTCAACGTACGCCTCTTCGACACACCACAAATGAACAACAAACATGATCCGTCCAAAGAAGGCTACGCATCCACCATATTTAACCTTCGCGCCGGAAACCCCATGTGGCAAGGCGATAGAGAAGTCATCACCTGGGATTTCACAGGGAAAAACTTCTACGACCACATCACCATCGACAATCCCGGAGATCGCCCTCTTTGGCCACAATGGATTCTCCCAGGACCGACAAGCGTAGTCCTCCCAGACTACGACATCTCAGCGGGCAAAGAACACTGGGTGAGAATGCCCTTCCAACGCACCGGCCAAGACGTCCTTGTAGATACCCGCCCGGATCGAGAAGAAGCCGTCTGCGCCGGGCACCCAATGTGGTTGGCGACTCTCCCGGATCACTTTTTACACCCTATCCCGCCTCATACGGTCGGCTTCGAGCTGCCTATTGTGATGAATCCGTATCCGTTCGCTGATGCGGTGATGCAGGCTATTGGGCTTCCGACACGACTCCCGGCCGAGTTTATTGTGGCGTCGGCGAAAGCGATGGTAGGGGAGCTAGCACCTTTTGACGCGGAGGAGATTAGGCTGTGGTCTCCGGACGATCTAGCCAATAGGTTGTTTGCCTCTGCCCGTAAGGCCGCTGAAGTGGTGGGGGAGGTAGGGCAGAACATTCTCGCCGAGATTACCGTGAAAATGCTGTCCAGGCTTATCAGCGAAACGTATACGGTGGTCGACGCACTTGTTGACCAACAAATCGGGCTGGTGCTCCAGCCGGAGTATTCGCGCCCGTGGGGGATGCTATGAGTAGCACGCCGTTGATGACGATTTACGAGACGTGTGTTGCAGAGCGGGAGGCACGCGAAAACACTCGCTATAGCAAACCTTTTGTGCGGATCTGGGACGCCCAGTGGAACCTTTTAGGTATCGCCCGGGACTATCTAGCTCTCGAAGCGATGATGAAACTCAACGACGTGGGGGAAGCAAAACTTGTCCTACACCCCGAGTCTTCTCTTGCTCAGGCGATGATGGCCACAGCGGACGCTCCTGTAGCGAGAAGTGTTTTTATCACTATCGATAAGAACGGAATCCGGTTTTCAGGAAGAATGCGGGGTTACCAAATCTCCACAAACCGTAAGAAACAGACAGTAATGTTCAACTTCCTCGATGATATGGCCGACCTAAAGAACATTATTGTTTGGCCCAACCCGTTCCTCCCCGCAGGGATCCAAGCCCCGAAATACTGGACGTGGTTCGGCCCACTCAGATACGGGTTGAAACTCACCTTATTCTGTAACTTTTTGCGTATCTCCGGCAATCTCTGGAACATCCCAGACAATCCTCTTGACCCCCTTACCTGGGTGGAGGGGATTGTTCCTTCCCAATGGCCCAACCTTGTTCAGCCAGGGAGTCTCCTCGGCGACGGATCGGAGTGGGGGGTGATCTCCTCCCGCATGGACGATTTCTTCGCTATAGCAAAAGACCTCTGCGACGAGCATGGCCTCATGATCACCTACCGACGCTACCTCGAAGGCGACCCCAACCCGCTACCGTTTCCTATGCGGAACGGGCAATGCATGTGGGACATCGTCGAGAAGGGCAACATGCTGGGGGAGACAGCGCTAGGCGGCAATATCGCCACCGGCCTTATCCGCTCCGTCCAACGCTACACAGATGACCTTCTCGACACCACAATCGAGACTGTCCTCAATCCTGTTACACCCCCCGAGTATTCCCAAAAAGGCCGCACTCTCTTCACCCTCAAAAAAGCCCCTTACGTCATTCTCCGCCACAACTACGGGCTCGCCGACCTCACCTACACTCGAGAAGCTGCAGGTCCCATCCAAGTCGTCACAGGAGGCCACTCCGCCCCCGGCGTTAACGAGCTCATCGGGCTACCCATCAAACTTGTCGGCAACATCCTCGGTGCCATCATTCCCGGCCTCGACACGCTAGGAGACATCGCCGACAGTCTTCTAAAAGACATCTACGAGGACGTCTTCCTCGCTTTCGCCAAAATAAAATCCCCCATCCGTGCAGTACAAGAAGGGTGGAACCCCGTCGAAGAAGCATTTATAACCGCGCCGGGCAAGTCGTACACGCTTTCTATGGCGCTTACTCTTGCGAGAGGGTTCTACCAGACGCGGGAAAAAGCATCACATACCGTCAATATTGGCGATGGCGCTCCTTATGTGGTTGGCGCGAATGGGGAAGGACACTTCGGGCTGGGGGACCGTATCGGTGCGGAAATTCCTTTCCGGGGCGGGCGTGTGGTGGTGGAGCAAGTCCAGCAGCTCAGCCTCAAACACGATGCGAAAACGCCCCCCACTTGGCTGGTGAAGCTGGGGGACCCGCATGTGGGCGAAATGCCATTAGAAAGGCTGTTTAGAGATACCGGAAAACTATACAAGGCGGTGCGTAACCTTGGAGTCCTTTAACTTATCCACAGAGCAAAAACGCAGGCTTTTGCAGGCTGTGGTGTTCCCCGATGTGGCACAGCAAGCCCCGCTCATGATGCCAGAACCTATAGCGCGCCAATACGCCGCGCATATCCTCGACGCGGTGGAGGGTCGGAAAACCTATATAGAGGACGAACACCGGTGGGAACGTAGCGAAGACGCCGCCCCCGCCATGCATACCCCGGGGGTGGACAATGGCGAATAATCTCCCCTCTATGAGCGATCCTCACCTGTTGGATAATCAGCCCGTATACGGCGCTCACGCCGCTGGAGGTGGCGTTTCGGGCCTCACCGCGATGCAAAATATCACCGAGGCCGCACTACTCGACACCTACCGCAAAAACATCAAAAAAGACTACAAGCCCTTCACCAAAATACTCGAAAAACGTTTCACTCAGCTAGATGTTGTGGCAGACGGCCAAACCCGCATCCAAAACCGTGTTGATCTGCTCGGCGCGCTTCTCGACTACGGCGCTACCTACATGGACCAATTGTCCGGATTCAACGTCGAAGGCCTGATGCCGTTCAATAAACAGATCGGGCCGATGAAAGGCTGCACGCTGCTACCCGGCGGGAAGTTACGCCTGGATAGCCCGGGTCAATGGAACATCTTTTCCCAGATCACGGTGGACTGGCTACCGATTCTCGACCCTAATGTTTGGCTCATCTCCCGGGTGCGAGACGACACGGGAGCAGAGTACAGCGTCAAAGAAGTACGAGACTCTTCAAACTGGGTAATGACCCTCTCGTGCACCCACCCGGTGGTTGTGCCCGCTCCTGGCTACACGGTGGAGATTGAGGCGAAATTCAGTGTCGTACGCAAAGTTTTGGGCGGGCCTGCCCGCAATCACCTAGTCGCACAGCACATTTCCCTAGCCGGTGAGGCCATGGAGAAACAAAGTGAGCAATCATCGGCAGCATCGTCGATGCAAGAGATCATGTCCAGAACACCTGACACATGGTCTGAATCCGAGTGGGCTCAAGTTGCCAAAGCATCCGGCAAGACGGTGGAGGTTTTGAAGGACGAGGCAAAGGCCCAAGGATATTCCATCCCATAAGAGAGGTAAACCATGACAAACATTATTTGCGACGTTACCGACGTCGCCTCGGAGTCCCACGAGTCCGACTATATCGAAATCTCTGCCCCGTTCGAGCGGGGCTCAATCCTTGCGGCCGGCAGGATCATCACTACAGCCCCATTCCGCATTCATCTCAATAAAGGTAGAGGGACGATCGAGGATGTTGAGCCAGGCCCCCTCTTGGTAAGAATTTCTTGCGGGAATTATATCGATAATGAGGCTACCCGGGTAGTGGTACCGGAAACCGACGAGATCACACTAGTAGACCTCCTGGCGGGGAACTTCAACTATGAACCGGCGATTATTTCTCAAGCTCAGGCGGCTGCACGTGCGTGTACTGAGGCTATGAATAGGGCGAAACAGTACGCGGATCAGGCGGCTGCTGGCGTGCCGGGGCCGAAGGGCGATACTGGCCCGGAGGGGCCGCGCGGGCCGCAGGGCGAGCAGGGGCCACGCGGTGAAACTGGTGCGAAGGGACCGAAGGGTGATGTTGGCCCGCAGGGGCAGCAGGGCGTGCCGGGGCCGAAGGGGGAGCGCGGAGAGCGTGGACTAGTAGGCGCTACCGGTAAGCAAGGTGTTCCTGGCCCTAAAGGCGAGGACGGCAAGAGTATTAATGTTTCTGGGTCGGTGGCCACGGAAACAGATCTTCCTACGCTCTCTAGTACCGAGACAGGGCAAGGCTACTTTACACAGGATGATGGGAAGCTCCACATTTGGGACGGCGGCGCTTGGCTGCCCGGTATTGATATTCGTGGGCCGCAGGGTATCCAGGGTCCGGAGGGGCCGCGCGGGCAGCAGGGCGAGCACGGGCTTAAAGGCGACCCGGGCGAGAAGGGCGAGACTGGCCCGCAAGGAGTCCAAGGTGTTCAGGGTGTACCGGGGCCGGAGGGGCCGCAAGGCCATGAGGGGCCGCAAGGTGAACGTGGTTTGCAGGGGGCGAAGGGTGACCCGGGTCCTGCCGGTCCGGAGGGGCCGCGTGGTGTGATGGGGCCGAAGGGCGATACTGGCCCTGCCGGTCCTGCCGGTCCCGCCGGGTCGAACGCATGGGCTGAGATTACGGATAAGCCTGCTGAGGTAGTGAATTTGTCTACGCTCATTGCGGCACGCCCTCCGGTGCAGGTAGTGGATGCGCTGCCGGAGTCGCCGACCAGCGGCACGATCTATCTGGTGAGGGAGAAGTAGAAATGCCGATTTTTCAGGGGGCTGAGCGTATCAAGTCGGTGTACTATGCGGGGTCGAAGATCAGCGAAGCCTACTTCGGGTCGCAGTGTGTGTACCGTGCCGGTATGATTTGGTACTCGTACCAGATGATGGCCGCGTTACGGGCAGAGCCGGGTGGTGAGCTGATTAGCGAGGACGGCAAAAACTGGGAGCATCGCGTTTCGCATGAGGCGTATCCGGACAAAGTATCTACCTCTGAGCATCAAGTCCAGTATGCGGTTATGGCAGTACTGAAACCAGGCGGTGTTGTCTCTCATGATACGAACTGGGATTGGAACGGTGGTGGTGCTAGCGCGGTGAAACATGATGAGCCGGATTATCTGCTTACCAGGGTCACGCACAATGGCGATACTATCTACGTTGAATGGGTCGATTTCAGCTATGGCGGGTTCGCAATACCCATCGATATACCGTGTGATGGAGACGACGCACTAGTAGTATTCTGGACTGGCGGTGGGGTAGTCGTAAATGGCGTCATCTACACGCAGAAACACCAAAAAGTTATCCATAATAATCTTTCTCAAGGTGGCCCGATTTCATGTTTCCGGGGTAACAGTAACGCGGGGATGGCCGTTTTGAGGTGGGAACCTTTTACTAATAAAATCCCCTACCCCCCGATGCCTTTGGGCATTGATTTTTGTCGCAGCCCCCTAGCTGTTCTCAATCGGGATCACTGCACGGTACCTCAGTCTGCTATAGATCGTGTCATCATGCATGGCGGAGACGGATTCCCCCACATTGCCAGTGAGAAAGACCCTGCGCTTTCCAGCCGTAAGACGCAGAGGTTTGATTTCTCCCTGTGGATCGGCCCTGGCGGAGACCTCGAACTGGGGGATACTAGTAAAGCGTTCGGAGGAGATTGGACAGTCAGGTTTTGGCACGACGGCAGCCTAATTAATTTCGGGTCAGGTAATCTCACCCCGGCCTGGAGAATCAAAGTTACCGACACTCGGTGGCATCATCTCTACACCACGATAGATCTATCGGGAACGAGAAGTTCGGTGCGGTTATGGATGGATGGGCGTGAAGAGTGGCACGGGTACATTCCTGGTAACCATATTTTTTCAAAACCTGAGTTTGACCCCTCAAAATTCAGGAGCTATGGGGCGGTAGGGTACCTGCTCTGTCTCCCGTATGGTAGCCCCGATCGTGCGCAGGTTCTGAGCGACTCTGGACTGTAAACGAAAACCACAAGAAGTTCCCCCACCAGATGGGGGATTTTTTATACCCAAAAACAGGGAGACATCATGAAAAATTGGGAAACACTAGAACCTGACGTGACACGTCTTATGAACAGGCATTACACGCCCGGTAGGTCTGGTCAGCAGATCCGTATGGTGGTGATGCACCATAACGGAGGGAATCTTACTGTTGATGAATGCTGGCAGACGTGGCAGACACGTCAGGCTACAGCGCATTATCAAGTCCAAACTGACGGCCGTATCGGCCAGTTGGTCTACGACAAAGACACCGCCTGGCACGCTGGGGACTGGGACGCGAACACGCAGTCTATCGGCATCGAGGTAGCGAACTGTGGTGGTGCTGCGGAGGGCTGGCCTATCAGCGAGAAGGCCCTGCTGAATGCCGCCCACCTGGCTGCTGCAATTTGTAAACACTATAAGTTGGGAGAGCCAGTGGCGGGTAAGAATATCCGCTTCCACAAGGAGTTCTATTCCACAGCTTGCCCTGGTCAGCTCGCCCCCGGCGGGCGACTTAACGGGCGTTTCATGACGGAGTGTAAACGATTCTATAAGGAGATGATGGGCATGACCGCACCGAAGCACCTTAACCCTGATTACCAGCGGTTGACCTTTGAGCAGTTGGCGGGGCCGGGGCGCACCCCACAAGGCAAACCTGATTTCAAAGGGTGGAAACAGCTGGGAGGTCACACCGTCGTGGACGCATTGGCGGTGATTGGGCAGACTCTGGGTATCCCAGGTTTCGGCCTGTAGCTCACTCCATGCGAAGTCAACTAGTTTAGTGAAGAAAACTAGTGAACTACATCACATAAACTTCCCCCGCTAAACAGTGGGGGCTTTTTCATAAAGAAAGGAAACCGGATGAACATTATTGATGTTCTCGGACCCGTTACAAAAGGCCAGAAGGAAGTAGTCGGAGAGCTTAAGGACTTCCTGTTGGAGGCTGCAAAGATCGGTGCAGAGGCCGCCAAAGACTTCCGCATCGACGTAGCCGTCCTACCTCAGCTACAAAAGTTCGCTGACACACTAGATCTGCCTATCAGTGTGTCCATGACAGCGATTGGAGGCGACCTCATCCACGTTGTTGTCGCCCCTACCATGAATCCGACGCTGACGCCGACTCTTAACCCCGAGCTGCAGGCTGGCGGCATCGCCTAACTAAGCTCATTTAATCGTGCCCTCACCAACCCCGGTGGGGGCTTTTTTGAAAGGAAAAAACATGGAGAAAATCCAGGAATTTTGTAAGAAGGTCTTCACCCCGGCGGTACGTGAACGCCTCTACATCGTGGCAGCTGCACTCATGACCGTGCTGGTGTCGTTCGGCGTGCTCAACGACAACCAGGCCGCCCTGTGGTCGTCTCTCGCCGTCGCCATCATCGGTGCCGTGTTCGCTATCGTCAACGCTGAAACCAGCTGGCGTGTGGCCCTCTACACGGTTGCTGGTGCCGCTGCTGCACTCTTCCAGGCTTACGGCATCCTAGGGGACGCTAACTGGGCTGCGATTACAGGCCTTGTCGCCGCGGTGCTGGGTGTCAGTACTGCCGCCGCGAAGGCTCCTACTACCGGTGGGGTCGCCAAGTAGCAAGGGAGGGCTTCTATGGATTGGATCGCGATTGCCGCACCGGTCTGCGCTCTCCTCGGTGCCGTCATCGGAGGCCTCGTATCCCTACGAATCAACGTTTCAACCACTCAACACGGGATCGCTGATGAATTCTCCAAATTGTCTGCCGCGCAGGCTGCGCAACTAGATAGCTTGCAAGCTCAGGTTGGAGAGCTTCGTGAGAGGATCACGACTTTGGAAAATGAGGCAAAGTCATGGGAGGAGAAAGCTTCGAAATGGGAATTGAAGTTCAATAGAGCAATGAACTATATCCGTCTGGCCGTGTATTGGAACGATAACGGCCGTGTGGGACAGTTCCCAGTACCACCTGATTTTTCCTAGAAGAATTGCGGGGGTGCCCGGTGTTAATGCTGGGTGCCCCCGCTTTTTTCGTACCTTTTCGTGGGAACAATTTGGGAACAGGAGCAACTCTTTTAGACTCTTTTAGGGTCATTTAGACTCCCGAAAACTACCATATAAAAATCGGTAAAACCCCTGGTAGAAACGAATTTTACCTCAACTACCAGGGGCTTTAAAAAGTGCGCCTGCTGGGGCTCGAACCCAGGACCGAATGATTATGAGTCATTTGCTCTAACCGACTGAGCTACAGGCACGCACTCCGCTGTTTGTAAGAACAGAAAGAGCGTATCCAGTGTAGCGCGTTGCGGACGAAATTCGTGATTCGGCAGAGTGTCACCGTTGTCGAGCTGGCTTGTTACTAATGTTACTTAAGTATATTAAAATTAAAAATGTGCTTTGACCTGCGAGTTTTTTTCCAAATAATGCGGCGTGTCGGAGGTTCAATCGAGGAAAAGTCTCAACCTTTAGTGCAGACTTGAACGTGACAAGAGAAAAGTGCGCACACCTCCATATCGAACGTACTGCGTTGGGGAAGACGTCATACGTCTCGGAAGAAGAAGGAGGTGCGACGTGCACGTCGCCACACCATTTATCGATGCCACCACTGGCGTGGTGTCTATTTATGCTGCTCCCGCTGCGCTATGTCCACGGATCGAGCAGACCCTTGCCCGTACCCTGCAAGCTGCCCTACCCACCCGGCGGCTCATGTGGCATACCGTAGAAGGCTGCCCTGGGATGCTCCGAACTACCGTGGACTGGATTGGGCCAGTTGGTAGTGGGCAGGCCCTCGCCGAGGCTCTTGCAGAATGGCCCATTCTTTCCTTTGATGTCACCGAAGACGCCACCGAGAGCTGGAATGGGCAGCGTTTTAGTCATACCCCCGACCTGGGGCTCTGGCACGGCGAAACCAATGCCTCTGGGGACGTTGTTGTCTCAGAAAACCGCCTTCGAGAACTCATGCGCTCCGGTGATCTTGAACATGGCATCGAACTCGCTCTCGGCACCGCATGGGACGAGTCCCTCGAATCCCTCCGTCAAAAACACCCCGCAAGTATCGACGTCACCTGGCTGTCCGCTGTCGGGTGAAAACCTGCTTTCGCATTTTCCTTCTCCTCTACACAAAAATCTGTGGTGGGCACTCGCAATCGAGTGCCCACCACAGTGCGTCAGGAGCGCTGTTATCTGTCCTTCATCTCCGCAGCCAACAGCGAGCTTTCAGGATCGACCCACAGTGACCCGCTTAATGTAGTCGACAACATCGCGTACTGTGCGCATGCCTTTCATCCGCTCATCGGGAATCTCAATGCCGTACTTGTCCTCAGTTTGGACAGCAATTTCTACCATAGAGAGGGAATCAACGTCCAGATCATCCACAAAACTCTTGTCTGGAGTGACCTCAGCTTGCTCAACACCTGTGACTTCTTCGACGATCTCGGCAAGTCCAGCAACGATGTCTCTTTCATCAGTGGCCATCTGCGGTGCTCTCCTTTCCGTCTCGTACCTTCGCTATGCGTGCAAGGGGAGGGCGCTCAGCAGCGCCCAGATAATACCCACGACTCTACCAAGATTTGTTGTTGGATTCGTTAATGTCCTCTAGCATTCCCAAAACGTTGGCAATCCGCAGTGTAAACCGCATACGCGAATCAAGTGGATCCATACCGGTAATGTCGTTCACTCTCTTTAAACGGTAACGCACTGTGTTGGGGTGGACATAGAGCTGCCGCGCGGCCTCCTCGACGCCACCATCGACGGAGAGATAGAGACGCAGTGTGTCGCGGATGGCCTGACTCGCCGACTTCTGTAAAGGCTTAATGATGTCATGAAACAGACGCTGTACAGCCCGATGGTCACCTGCAATAGCACGCTCCGGGATAAACATGTCAGCGGTCGCAACCCGTGGAACATTAGGCATTGCTTGAGCGACGCGTAATGCTGCAAACGCTTCCTCCGCAGACCGTGAAGCCCCCGCTAGATTACGGGCTGTCGGCCCCAACATAATCTGGTCATCGGAGAAAATCTCATAGATAGGGCATTCAGGGTTCATCAACACTTCCGCGGGTATGTTTACCAACGTCACCAAATAGGGACCCTGTACCGCTGCAAGAGCGCGATATCCGAGGTCGGCCGCAGCTTGATGAAGACGAAGAACCGTGCGTTCCTGGCGATCCAAAGAACTCGGCGTTCCCACCATCACCGTCACTGGCCGATTAGTATCGCAGGCCAAGGCAGAGCCGAACGAACGGATGTCCTCGGACTTTGTTCCGCGCACCACTGCGTCAACCAAAGCCGTTTCCATACGAGCATCCCAGACACCGCGTTTCTCCGCAGCTGCTGCAAAATAGTCTGCAATGGAGAATCCCAGCTCACGGCTGTAGCGAAGAGCGTGGACCAACAGAGTGGCTTTTGCCTCCGGCATATCCTTCATGTTAATGACGGCCTGCTCGATAATCTCCATGCTCGAGTGCAGGATGGAAACAGATTGCTGCAAGCTAAGGCCCTCTACCAAGTGGACTGAATCCGAACCAAGCACATCCTTAAAATCGAGATCGTCATCATCCGGATGCTGAACCCAATCCGCGAAGAAGCGAATAGCAGACTGTACCAACGCACCAATGTCAGCGCGATGCTTGGCATCAAGCTCCGTAAAGAATGGAAGAGATACACTTATGTGTGCAATCACGGTCCGGGTGAGCTGCCCAGATATCTTACGAATGCGCTGGACAAGGCTCGGTGGCACTGCGTTGAGCAACGTCAGTTCAGCCTGCGAACCTTGGGAGGTCATTTGTTCAGTACTCACAAGATTATTGTTGCATGTTTGTGCAGATGAGTGAGTGTAGTTTCCGTGAGTTAAACCACACGTCTATACTCCGGAATGTGCTGGACTTGTTGCCAGAAAAAACCAGTGTGCAATAGTTTTTTCGTAGGTAGACTGGTGTAGTCATCGAGAAACGAACTCTAACTAGGAGGATCGACGCAGTGAGCGCCAGCTCCGACGCCAACAACTTCAACGCCATCTTGGCCCATAAACTTGAAATCTCTGACGACATGGTCGTGCAGGAAGTTGGTTGGGACGACGATTGCGACTCGTCCATTAGCGAAGCTATCGAAGATATCATCGGCTCCGCACTGCTCGAGGACACCTCATACGACGTCTGTGATGCGATTCTCTTCTGGTGGCGCGATGGTGATGGAGACCTTACCGATGACCTCGTTGATGTAGTCGCCCCGCTGTCTGACGGGGGAGTGGTATGGTTGACCACCCCTAAGACTGGTCAACCAGATGCCGTAGACCCTGCCGAGATTGCCGAGAGCGCCCGCACTGCCGGCCTCTCCCAGACGTCGACCTCCGCAGTTAATGACTGGATTGTCACACGTCTCGTGCAAGCTCGGCACGGCGCACCTCGCCGTTAAATTAGGGTAAACACCACCTCGTAGGATAGAGTTTTAACGTCCTGCGTGGGTAGCTCAGGGGTAGAGCTCCGGTTTTACACACCGGCGGTCGGGGGTTCGAAACCCTCCTCACGCACTTTGAGAGATGCCCGGTCACACTGTGTGATCGGGCATCTTGTTGTCTTCAGTCGAGAGAAGTTGAGTGAGGCCTCGAAAGGGAAAGGATTGACGCAAAGGAAGCACTGTCGCTAAAGGGGAGGGGTGGGTGGGGGAATTTGTCCGGTGAGGAGAGTTCATCCCTCTAAGATGTTCTCAGCGCCATTCTGGGGGTTCTTTCGATGCCACTCTGGGGTGTGAAATAGATGTACCCCCCAGGGCAGTGCCCTGGGGGGTACTACGATGCGAGAGGCTGATCCTACATCAGGAAGCCACCGAGCGAATTCGCAAGGCCCAGCACCGGTCCGGGAAGAATACCCATGAGGACGGTGAGTATAGCGGTGATAACCACCACGATACTGACCGCGGCACCTGGCTTTGCCACCACAGTGGTGACATTCGGGCGCTTGAAGAACATGACGATAATCATGCGCACGTAGGCGTAGGCGGCCAGTGCGGACACCAGCAGGGCAACGACGACCAGCCAGCTGTAGCCAGCCAACCACGGCACTGCGAAGACGGTGAACTTACCAATAAAGCCAGCGGTAAGGGGGATACCTGCAAAGCTCAGGAAGTAGAGAGCGAAGGCCGCACCCAACCAAGGATGTTGACGTCCAATACCTTCCCAAGCAGAGATCGCAGTGGCCTCCTCGCCACTCTCGCGACGGACGACCGTGACAATGGCGAAAGCACCAATGGTCGCCAGGCCGTAGGCCGCCAGGTAGATCAACACCGAAGAGACAACACTGAACTCCAGGCTTCCTACCTTGAGGAGATCCTGGTGTGCACCCACCAGAGCGGTCATGATGAAGCCCGCGTGAGTGATGGAGGAGTAAGCGATCAGTCGCTTGACGTCGGTCTGGGTCATAGTCAGCAGGGCGCCGAACAGCATCGAGATGATGGCCAGTACCACGATGACAACTTCCCACTGGCTTTCGTTGAGGGGCACCGCGACGGTGAGAACACGGGCTAGAGCAGCAACGGCAGCCAGCTTGGTGCAGATTGCCATGAAAGCAGTCACCGGGGTGGGGGCGCCTTGGTAGACATCCGGTACCCAGCTGTGGAACGGCACCGCACCGATCTTGAAGAGGAGGCCAATCACGACGAACACAACGCCCAGCACCAGCAGGGCAGGCTTGTCGGTGTGAGAGGACTGCTCTGCAATGCCGGCAAAGGTGAAGTTACCAGTCGCCGCGTAGAGCATCACGATGCCGTACAGCATAATGGCTGCTGCAAGTACACCCAGCAGGAAGTACTTCAGGGAAGCTTCCTGGCTCAGACGCCGGCGGTAGAGTGCCAATCCGGAGAGAACGTAGAGCGGCAGAGACATCACTTCAAGAGCGACGAAGAGCATAAGCAGGTTAGTCGCTGCGGCGAAGAGCATCATGCCGAACAGAGAGAACAGTGCCAAGACGTAGATCTCAGAGTGCTCAGTCCGCTCACTCTCGGGAATTGTCTTCAGACGGCGCGCATGCCGTGTACTGAAGAGAATCATGCAGAGGGCGGTGAAGACAATCAGGGCGCCCTGTGCCATATAGGTGGGCTTGTCCATGGCAAGGAGGCCATTGGCGACAACCGCGAAGCGGCCATCGACCCAGTTTGCAATAAGCATTCCCATCGTGGCAATGAGAACAGCAAAGACAGAGACCAGCTGCACGATTGCGCGGGCCGGCCGACGCACGAAGGCGTCCAGGAGGAGAGCGACACAGGCACCACCGAACATGATCAATAGCGGAGCGAGGGTCTGGTAATCCAGCGCAGGGCTCTCGATCATTCGTGCGGGGCTAGCCACCATATCCATAGCAACGATGTTCTGGATCATTTAGCGCGCACCTCCTAGAGAGATAGTGGTCGATTCAGGCTGCGCGGCCGGAGCCACGGCTTCGTGGTTAGTCGCCTTCTCAACAAAGGTGACTGCCTGTTCAGAATCGGGGTTCAGCACCCTGGTCAACGGAGTGGGGTAGACACCAAGGACGAGGAGCAGGGCGAGCAGAGGAACAATGATCCACCGTTCTGCCATGGACAGCTCGGAGACCTTTTCTTCCACCTCAGCAGAGGGGAGACCCGTCATCGTCCGCTTGTACATCCGCATGATGTAGAGGGCGGCAAGCACCATGGCGATGGCCGAGATGCCCGCAGCCCACGGGTACTTCGTCCAGGTTCCTGCCAGCACACCGAACTCAGACACGAAGGGTGCCAGGCCGGGGAGAGACAGGGACGACAGACCAGCGACGAGGAGGAATCCGGCAAGCACCGGGGCAACCTTCTGTACACCACCGAAGTTGTCGATCTCCGCGGAGCCACGACGCTTCATCAGGTAACCAACAAGGAGGAAGAGCGCGGCGGTTGAGATGCCGTGGTTGAACATATAGAGGTTGGCACCTGCCACCGAGGTTGGGGTGAGCGCGAAAAGGCCCAACACGATGAAACCAAAGTGGCTGACAGAGGTGTACGCCACCAGGCGCATGAGGTTTTCCTGCGCCAGTGCGGCAAAGGCGCCGTAGATAATGGAGATCACTGCCAGAACAATGACCACCGGGGTGGCCCACTCAGCTGCGTTCGGGAAGAGACCCAGCGCAAAGCGGAACATACCGAAGGTGCCAATCTTGTCCATGATGGCGACCATCATCACTGCACCACCCGGGGTGGTGTTCTCTGCGGCGTCGGGCAGCCAGGTGTGAACCGGAACCATGGGGGCCTTCACAGCGAAGGCGATCATGAATCCGACGAACAGCAGGCGTTCCGTGTTCGTGCCGAGGTTCATGTTCATGAGGTCACTCAGCAGGAAGGTACCGTGGCCATTGCTCTGGGAGTTCACGTAGACGCCGATAACGGCGGCCAGCATAACCAGACCAGAGGTCAAGGAATACAACAGGAACTTGATGGCGGCGTAGCGACGCTGTGCTCCACCAAAACCACCGATGAGGAAGAACATCGGGATGAGGGTGGCCTCAAAGAAGAGATAGAAGAGCAGGACGTCAGTGGCGGTGAATACGTAGAGGGAGAAACCCTCGACGGCCAGCGCAAGTGCCAGGAAGGCTCGTTCGCCCAGCTGGTCTTCACGGAAGTTCTCCGTGAAGGCATAGAGCAGGACCAGCGGGGTGAGAATGGTGGTGAGAAGCACGAGGCTCAGCCCGATACCATCCACACCGAGCGAGTAGTAGGCGTCAATCTGGGGAATCCACTGGTGTAGTTCGGTGAACTGCATACCCTGTCCAGGGTTGAAGAGTACTGCCATGGCAATGGCGATACCCAGCGAGCCGAGGGAGGCAAGCATGGCCACCACGCGGCTGGCAACACCCCGGACCACGGTAAGGAGGAGCGCTCCTACCAGGGGGATTAGTGCGGCAGAGGTAATTAACATTCTCTCAATCCTCCCTTATGCCAGTTGTCCGAGGATGAGCGCAACAGCGGCGAGAACTGCGGTACCAACGACCATCAGGAGGCCGTAGGAGCGGATCATGCCGTTCTGCAAGCGCGACAGTAAACCGGACAGACTGACCAGGCCGCGTCCGCCACCATCAACGGCGGGGTTAACGGCACGTCGGTCTAGAAGAGCCGTAGCCTGCGCAAGACCCAGGGTAGGCTTCACAGCAATGTATTCATTGATCGTGTCGCCATAGAGGGCATTGTCGCCGATACGGGTGTACAGAGGCGCATTCTCACGCGTAGTGGGGATGGGCTTGCGGAAGATCAACCAGCCGACTAGCACGCCAACGATAACCACTAGGAGGGTAGCGGCTGTCTCCCAACTGAAGTGAACAATGTGGAGATCCGGCGCAGTACCACCAACGGCGGGGTTGAGCCACTTGGTGATGCCTCCCACCATGAGGAAGCCACCAATCACGGAGAAGATACCGAGAATAACCAGCGGGATCACCATCGTGGCCGGGGACTCGTGCGGGTGTACGTCCTCTTCCCAACGCTTTTCACCGAAGAAGGTCATCATCATGAGTCGCGTCATGTAGAAGGCGGTGATGCCAGCACCGATCAGCGCTGCCAGTCCAAATACCCAGCCACGCTCAAAAGCGACCTCAATGATGGGGTCCTTGGAGAAGAAGCCTGCAAAGCCGGGGAAGCCGATGATAGCTAGGTAGCCGGCAGCGAAGGTGAAGAAGGTCCAGGGCATGGCCTTGCGAAGTCCACCGAACCGGCGCATGTCGACGCTGTCATTCATAGCGTGCATGATCGAGCCGGCTCCGAGGAACATGTTGGCCTTGAAGAAACCGTGGGTAACCAGGTGGAAGATGGCCAGTGCGTAGCCGGCAGGACCAATGCCTGCGGCCAGAATCATGTAGCCGATCTGGGACATGGTCGAACCAGCGAGAACCTTCTTGATGTCGTCTTTGGAGCTACCGATCCAGGCACCAACCAGGAGCGTAACAGAGCCAACGATGACGACTGCCAGAGCGGCCTGCCACGACAGCTGGTAGATGCTGCCACTGCGGACGACCAGGTAAACACCGGCGGTAACCATGGTAGCGGCGTGGATGAGGGCAGACACGGGGGTCGGGCCCTCCATGGCGTCGAGGAGCCAGGCCTGGAAAGGAACCTGGGCGGACTTGGCGCAGGCGCCCAGCAGGAGCATGAAACCGAGGAAGGTGGGGACCCAGCTGTCTACATCGGCAATGCCAGCGTTGACAGCGGAGAATTCGGTGGAACCGAAGAACTTGAACATGGTGATGATGGCAAGCATCATGCCCACGTCACCCATACGGTTCATGATGAAGGCCTTGTTCGCAGCCTTCGCAGCGGAGGGCCTGTGTGCCCAGAATCCGATGAGGAGGTAAGAGGCCAGACCGACGCCTTCCCAACCGATGAACAGCACCAGGTAGCTATTGCCGAGAACCAAGGTCAGCATGGCTGCCATGAAGAGGTTGAGGAATGCGAAGAACTTACGGCGCTTCTCATCATGTGCCATGTAGCCCACCGAGTAGAGGTGAATGAGGCTACCGACACCGGTGACAAGGAGCACGAAAACGATGGAGAGGGGATCGAGGCGAATACCAAGATCGGTCTCCACGCCCGGCAGCGACATCCAGGTGTAGAAGGGTGCTGTCAGGGCGCGATCCGCAGCGGAGCGCATCGCCATCTGGATAAACAGGGTGAGGCCACAGGCGAAGGCGGCAAAGCTCATCACGACGGCGAGCCAGTGCCCCCAGCGGTCCAGCAGCCGGCCGCCCATAAGCAGCAGTGCGGCGCCAATGAGGGGCAGGCCGATAATTAGCCAAGCCACCACGGTGGTCGTCGTATCCGCTGTAGGCGGGGCGACAGTCAATGACTGTCCAGTTGCAAGAAGAGTATTGGATACCACTGCCTTTAGCCTTTCAGTGAACGTTCTTCATCGACGGACACTGTGTACTGCGTACGCCACATGGCGACCACGATAGCGAGGCCAACCACGACTTCTGCAGCAGCAACCACCATGACGAACAATGCGGCGACTTGGCCGTCGAGATTACCGAACTGGTGCGCGAGGGCCACCAGGCCAAGGTTGCAGGAGTTCAGCATCAGTTCGACGGACATAAACACGACCAGTGCACTACGGCGAACCAGGAAGCCCAGGATACCGATAGCGAACAAGATCGCGGACAGGGTCAGGTAGAAACTAGTAGCCATGTCACTCATCCTCTCCGTCGCTCTTGGCAAGAGCTTCATAGGTCTTTGCGGTCTGCTCAGCCAACTGCTGGCCGGAGCGTTCCGCGTGGGCGTCGTAGATCCCTTCGGAGACGGAGGAGTGAAGTTCGCTACCGTCAGGGAGGAGAGCAGGGACGTCCATGGCGTTACTGGAGGCGTAGACGCCGGCACCAGGCATAGCACCCACATCGGTGCCCTTTTCAGCGTAGGCACGGAAGCGGGCTTCCATGGTTTCACGCTGAGTCGGGCGGTTCTTGACGCGGGTACGGAGGGTGAGCACAATAGCACCCACCGCGGCAATGATGAGAAGTGCAGAGAGCACCTCGAAGATGATGACGTACTTGTTGAAGATCAGCTCACCGAGGCCAGCGATATTTCCGCCGGTGGTGCGGGTGGCTTCATCAAGTCCGGCAGGATCCTGCCAGGTGACCAGCGAGATAGCTACAGCTACTAGAACGATAACCGCCAGTGCCATGATGATGGCCGCTATCCGCTGACCGGGGATGGGGTCGCCCTCTTCGGCATCTGCATTCGCACCGACCATCATCACGATGAAGAGGAACATCACCATGATGGCGCCTGCGTAGACGACGATCTGGACGACAAACACGAATGGCGCATTGAGAATGGCGTATTCGATTGCCATACCGACCATCACCAGCAGGAGGGATAGGGCGGAGTGAATGAGTTTGCGGGACAGCACCATACCGAGTGCAGCAGCCACAATAACGATGGCCAGGATCCAGGAGAGGACCTGTCCGAAGATGTGACCGGCGCTGGAGTCACCAGCGGCAAGCGTCATCATCGGAGCAACAGTGGCGGAAGAAGCGATGGAAAACGCCATGATTATCCTTCCTCCAATTGCTTCGATTCACGTGAGTCTGCGTGCAGAGGCAGGCCCATGAAGTATCCCTTTTCGTTGTCTGCAAGGCGACGGGGGTGCGGAGGCATCTCCATGCCGTCTTCCAGTGGAGCAAGGAGCTTGTCCTTGCCGTAGATCAATGCTTCGCGGGAAGCGTTTGCCAGTTCGAAGTCATTGGTCATAGTTAGTGCGCGCGTTGGGCATGCTTCGATGCACATGCCGCAGAAGATGCAGCGCAGGTAGTTGATTTCGTAGATGGCGCCGTAGCGTTCACCGGGGGAGTAGCGCTCATCCTCGGTGTTTTCTGCAGCTTCCACACGAATAGCATCAGCTGGGCATGCCCAGGCACACAGTTCGCAACCGACACACTTTTCGAGACCATCGGGCCAGCGGTTGAGCTGGTGACGACCGTGGAAGCGGGGCTCTGTGACCTTCGGCTTTAGCGGGTATTCCTCTGTGAACTTCTTACGGAACATCGTCCGGAAGGTCACTCCGAGGCCCGCCCAGCGCGAAAAGACACTCATGACAGTTCCTCCTTCCGCTGTGTGCCGGCAGCAGCGGGGGCATCCTCGAAGACCGGCAGCGGGTAGTGGGCAGTAACAGGATCAACAACAGGCGGCTTGGCATCGGTGATGATCTTGTCGATCGGGCGACGCTGCAGGAACAGCACGAGAGCTGCGATAGCGGCGTAGATCAGCACCACACCAATGGCGGTAGCGTCATCAGTCAGCCAGGAACCGGGTTCTGCCATGGCGCGAGCCTTCTGGTAGATACCTATGACGACCAGCCAGCCGAGCGAAAGCGGCAGCAGGGTTTTCCACCCAATAGACATCAGTTGGTCGTAGCGGTAACGCGGGACGGTACCGCGGACCCAGATGAAGAAGAACAGACCAAGGACGACCTTGAGAACGAACCAGAGAAGGCCCCACCAGCCGCCGTCGATGGCGGTGTTGTTGAACGGCCACGGTGCGTTGAACCCACCGAGGAAGAGGGTTGCGCAGATGGCGGACAGCGTTGTCATGTTCATGTATTCGCCCAGGTAGAAGAGAGCGAAGCGGAAACCCGAGTAGTCGGTGGAGTAACCACCAACCAGTTCGGATTCACATTCCGGCATATCGAACGGGGCGCGGTTGGCTTCTGCCAGCATAGCTACCACGTAGATACAGAAGGCAGGAGCGAGCAGAATGAAGTTGTGGGCGGGGAAGGGGGAGTCCCAGCCGAACAGAGTCAGGGTGTTGGCCTGGTGCTCGACGATACCTACGGTGGACATGGTGCGGCTCGCCAGGACGACGGACACCACCGCAAGACCCATAGAGACCTCGTAGGAGATCATCTGTGCGGCAGAGCGCAGACCACCCAGCAGAGAGTAGCGGGAGGTTGACGCCCAACCGGCGAGGACGATGCCATAGGTGCCAATCGAAGCGATGGCTAGGATAAAGAGCACTGCGACCGGGAGGTCACCGAGCTGTAGTTGGGTATAGTGACCACCGATGGAAACCTGTCCACCCAGGGGGATGACGGACCAGGTGGTGAAGGCGGCGAGACCGGTGAGCATCGGGGCCAGGGTGAAGACGAACTTGTCGACGTTATCCGGCGAGAAGTCTTCTTTCATAAGGGTCTTGATGCCGTCCGAGAAGGGCTGCAGGAGACCTAGTGGACCTGCCATGTGGGGGCCGACGCGCTGCTGGAGGAATGCCAGGATACGGCGTTCGAACCACACACAGAAGATTGCGAAAAACAGGGGAATACAAAAGATCACGATGGCCTTCACGAGGATGAGCCACCATGGGTCACCCCACACGCCGATAGTGCTTTCAGACACGGGATGACACCTCCATTCGAACGTTGTGAGCATCGTCTGACGGAACCACAATGACCTGGTCTCCAGGTACTGCACCGGTCACCGCAAGCGGGTTACCGGGAACATTGCTGGGAACCCACACTACGTCGTCTGCCATCTCTTCGACGACGGAGACGGGGAGCGTGAGAGATCCCTGCGAGGTGGAGACGGTGGCGGCGCCACCAGCGGTGAGGCCGCAGGCCGTGGCAGTGGCCGGGCTGACGCGCAGGTGGCCGCGACGGCGGTCACTTCCCTTGAAGATAGTTCCGTCAAGAGCGGCGGAGTCGCCCATGAGTTCACGCCAGCTGTCGAGCACCAGGCCAGATGTGGCGGTGGTGGAGACTGTCGGCATGGAACCACCGACAGCACCGGTGGCAGCTGTCTGCAGGAGGTCAGCTACCTGAGAGCTGGCGGGAATCTGCAGGCTGGTCCCCATCGCCTTCGCGATGGCTCCGAGGACGCGGCGGTCTGACATGGTAGTGACGGGCATACCGGTAAGTGGCTGGACCTTACGCCACCGTGCTTCCCAGTTGAGGAAGTGTCCCTTGACCTCGGAAATGAGGCTGACGGGGAGGACAACGTCGGCGCAGGAGCTGAGGGAGCTGCGGCGTTGTGCCAGCTGGACGGTAAAGGCGGCGGTGGCAGCCTGGTGGAGTAACTGGACGTCGACGAAGTCGCGTTCGTCCAGAGCACCAATCAGCAGAGCCTGCAGTTCACCATCGGCTGCAGCCTTCAGCATTGCCTTGGTGGAGAGCCCACCGGCGGCGGGGAGGCAGCCGGCTTCTAGTGCACCGCGGTCGCCAGCGTGCAGTGGCACCCAGGCGAAGCGAGCACCGGACTTCTCTGCGGCGGTAACAATGGCACTGAAGGTTCCAGCAGAACCAGCGGCGCGGGCTCCCACCAGAATGATGGTGTCGCTGTCGAGGCCGTCGAGCCGGGCGAGAGCATCTGCTTCTCCACCGGGGCGGCAGGTGACAACCTCAGCGTTGAGTTTGTTGGTGCCGATGGTGCGGTGGCTCGCGATGGAGACAACCTGAAGGCCCATCTTGCGGACTGCACGGCGCAGCCGCAGGAAGAGGTTACTGGCTTCGTCTTCCGGATCGAGGGATACCAGCACAACCTTCTTTGCTTCATCAAGTGCCTGGTAGGTGACGTTGTTTTCAAGCGAGGTACCTGCCACGTACTGGGTGAGGAAGGCAGCTTCTTCCGTGGTGCCTTTGTCGGAGCGGAAGTCGAGATTCTCGGTTCCGGCGACGTTGCGGGCGAAGGCGGCGTAGGCGTAGGTGTTTTCCACCGTGCTGGAGGCTCCCGGCAGAACGCCGAGAGAGGAGCCAGCGGCCTTGAGACCAGCGGCGACAATGGAGAGCGCTTCCGGCCAGGAGGCCTCAACGAGCTGTCCATCGCGGCGAACAAGTGGAGTAGTGATGCGGTCTGCGAGGGTGCCGTAGCGGAAGCCATATCGGCCCTTGTCGCAGCTCCACTCGAGGTTAACGTCGGAGTCTTCGCCGGCTAGACGACGAGTGATCTTGCTGTGACGGTGGTCTACGCGGAGCGCGCAGCCGTCTGCACAATGTTCACAGGTGGTGTCGGTAGAGACGAGGTCGAACGGGCGTGCCTGGAAGCGATAGTCGGCACTGGTCAGAGCACCCACCGGGCAGATCTGTACGGTGTTGCCGGCAAAGTAGGAGCCGGCGTCGGACTCAGGAACAGAGGAGACTTGCTGGCGGGCACCTCGTTCTGCAAGTGCAATGCAGCGATCGCCGGAGACCTGCTCGGAGAAGCGGGTACAGCGGGTGCAGAGCACGCAGCGTTCACGGTCAAGAAGGATGTTGCTGACCAGTGGCAGCGGGGTGGGGAAGTGGCGCTTATCGCAGTCGAAGCGGGTCTCCGCCTGTCCATCGGACATGGACTGGTTCTGCAGCGGGCACTCACCACCTTTGTCACAGATGGGGCAGTCCAACGGGTGGTTGATGAGGAGAAGCTCCATGATGCCACGCTGAGCTTCTTCGGCCAGCATGGAGGATGCTTGGGTCTTCACAACCATGCCTTCAGCCACTGCTAGGGAGCAGGAGGCCTGAGGCTTCGGGAAACCACGTCCGTTACCAGCGTCAGGTACCTCGACCATGCATTGGCGGCAGGCGCCAACCGGGTCGAGTAGCGGGTGGTCGCAGAAGCGGGGAATACGGATACCGAGCTTTTCAGCAGCACGGATGACCATAGTTCCCTTGGGAACGGATACGGACCGACCGTCAATCTCCAGGGTTACAAGGTTGTCCTGGGCAGAGGTCGAGGTGTTATCGCTCATTGAACCTTCTCCTCATCACTAAAGAGCGCACTGGCCTCGTAGGGCAGGAGCTCCCAAGCGGGGGTGGTGTAACCGGCCTCAAACTCCTCACGGAAGTGCTTGACGGCACTGGTGACACAGGCGACAGCGCCATCTGCGAGGGCGCAGAAGGACTTGCCGCCGATATTCCCGGCAATACTCAGCAACTTGTCGACATCGCCCGGCTTGCCTTCGCCGCGCTCGAGGCGCTGCAGCAGCTGTACGAGCCACCAGGTGCCTTCACGGCACGGGGTGCACTTGCCACAAGATTCGTGCTTGTAAAACTCGATAAAACGAGTGGTTGTGCGGACTACTGAAGTAGTCTCGTCGAAGATCTGGAGGGCTTTAGTGCCCAGCATGGAGCCGGCACCTGCCACCCCCTCGTAATCCAGCGGTACGTCGAGGTGTTCCGCCGTGAGTATGGGGGTGGATGAACCGCCCGGAGTCCAGAACTTCAGTTCGTGTCCATCACGTATACCGCCTGATAGCTCAAGCAGTTCACGCAAGGTGATGCCCAGCGGTGCCTCGTACTGGCCCGGGTTCTTCACGTGTCCGGACAGCGAGTAGATGGTGGCACCCTTGGACTTTTCGGTACCCATCGAGCTGTACCATTCGGCACCCTTGCGGATAATCGCGGGAACAGAAGAGATGGACTCGACGTTGTTAATAACAGTGGGAGAGGCGTAGAGGCCTTCCACTGCAGGGAACGGCGGGCGCAGACGCGGGTGCCCACGCTTGCCTTCCAGCGAGTTGAGAAGGGCAGTTTCCTCACCACAGATGTAAGCGCCGGCACCAGAGTGAACCATAACGTGGAGACGCTTGCCAGTACCGAGGACGTCGTCACCAGCCAGGCCGGCATCGTAAGCTTCCTGAATGGCCTGCTGGAGGCGACGTGCCACGTGGGCTACCTCACCGCGGAGGTAGATGAAGGCTTGCTCGGCACCGAATGCGTAGCATGCGATGAGTGCGCCTTCTACCAGGGTGTGCGGACTAGCCATGATCAGGGGCATGTCTTTGCAGGTACCAGGCTCGGACTCGTCACCATTGACGACGAGGTACTTGGGCTTGGGATTGTTCTGCGGAACGAACGACCACTTCATACCGGTGGGGAAGCCTGCACCACCGCGTCCGCGGAGTCCAGAATCTTTCACCAGGCTGAGAACCTCGGCGGGTTCCATACTCAGGGCTTTACGAAGTGCGTCGTATCCTTCGTGGGACTTGTAGCTCTCCAGCTTCCACGGCGTTTCATCGCCCCAGTGTGCGGAGAGGATGGGAGTAAGGAGTTCACTCGACACGTTACTCACCTTCCTTCACATCATAGGCAATGCGCCAGCCTGCCAAAGAAGCGTGGCCAGCAGCGGGGCCTTCGTCGCTGCGACCGTCGTTGAAACCGGAGAGGACGCGCTCGTTGTCACGCCACGAGGTGATCTGCGGACCACGGGTGGAGTGAACTTCTTCGTCGTTGCGCAGCTTGTCGAGGATTTCAACAGCCTTGCGAGGAGTCATGTTGTCCATGTACTCCCAGTTCAGCATCATGACGGGGGCAAAGTCGCAGGCGGCGTTGCATTCCACACGTTCGAGTGTGAAGGCTCCGTCTTCAGTGGTTCCTTCGCCGTCGAGGCCGAGGTGCTTGCGTACGGTCTCGTAAACGAGGTCGCCACCCATCACTGCGCACAGGGAGGTGGTGCAGACACCGATAAGATGCTTGCCGACCTCATCCTTGTGGAACATGGTGTAAAAGGTAACGACACCCAGCACAACGGCTTCGGGAATATCGAGGATGCGGGCAATATGGCGGACGCCTTCGCCGCTGACCTTTCCATCGATACTCTGCACGAGGTGCAGCATGGGAATGATGGCAGACTGGGCGTGCGGATAGCGATCGGCCAGGATCTGCAGTTCTTTGATATTTTCTTCGGTGATGCTGGTGGTGGTGTCGCTCATGTCGACAGCATCAGCATCGTCGAACTTGGAGACAAAGTGGGCTTCAATCACCGGTCAA
>QWCE01002192.1_pt1 | contig 25439 bp, 23 predicted proteins | sample 1972531 | NCBI WGS metagenome assembly QWCE01 (sample SAMN09866716, study PRJNA288562) | Human gut metagenome isolate term4_stool, whole genome shotgun sequencing... | reverse complement strand
AGTGGCAGACTAACCAACGCCATTGAGGCGTGGCTGGTAATACAGGCCCTTTGGGCCGCAGAAGAAAAACCCCCGGCTATGCCGGGGGATGTTTATTGTCTATTATTAACTGTTTAGTTTAAAAATGCTTAAATATATGTATATAAATTCATATTTAAAGAATATTCCATTTTTAATATAGTTCATGTCATTTTATAAAATGACTATTATATATAGCTGGATTTAGAGTTTTATGAAATATAATTTAATGAAAATAAAAGTAATACGCCAAGATAAATAAGATAAGAATCATCTGATATTTTATTTGCCTGTGAATATATTATGCTACTTAATTTAAAAAGTGAAACTGGTATAATGTATTTAAATATTTATTTAGTGGAGTGCGAAGATGAAAAACAGTAAAAACTTTAATCTTTTTTTAATGGACGGAGATGTAACAGGTAGAATAAAGTGTACTTTATCAAATTGGACAGGTATTGCTTATAAAATTCCAAGACCATATCTTGATAAATGTAAGGATAGACAAGATTTAAAGCAAAGCGGAGTTTATTTTCTGTTTGGCAAGAATGACGATGAGGATGACGAAGTATATATAGGTCAGGCAGGAATAAGAAAAAATGGTGAGGGAGTTTTGTTTAGAGTAGCTGAACATCTAAAAGATGAATTTTATTTTACTGATGCAGTTATGTTAACAACGCAAAATAACTCTTTTGGACCTACTGAAATTTCTTACTTAGAGAATAAATTCACTAACATGGCGATTGATGTAGATAGATATAAAATAAGAAATGGAAATGATCCAAATCCCGGAAACGTGACGGAAGAAAAAGAATCCGAGTTAGAAGATTTTATAGAATATTCTAAAATGGTTCTTGGCGTTTTAGGATATAAAATTTTCGTTCCTATAGTTGATAAGCCTTTAAAAGAAATAAACGACAACCTTAGCGATGACAAAGATTTAATCTTATACCTTTCAAGAAAAAGTAGAAAATCAAATAGAATAATTGAGGCAATGTGTAAACGAACAAACGAAGGTTTTGTTGTGTTAAAGGACAGTATGATCGAAGAAATTGACTCAAAAGCTATTCCAAAATCAATAAAAGAATTGAGAAATGATTGCATAAGCAATAAGGAGATAATAAATGGAAGAATTAATAAAAATTATTTATTCAATAGTCCATCCTATGCTGCTGCCTTTGTTTTAGGAATGCAAACAAACGGTCGGACCGATTGAAAAACGAAAGGAGGAATTAACCTTAAAGAATTGGAAGAAAATGAAATGAAATAGTATCAATATTAGTTTAGACGATATGTGTTTATAATATCGCCTTTTTATAACTTGCAATGATTATAATAAGAGAGCGTTCAAAACTTTAAAATATTCGTTACAAAATTTCCGCGTTTAATTTATATTTCTATTAGCAAGTTTTCGATAGCCTATTTATAGATTTGTTAAGCAATAAGTTTAAGTTGACCTCGATAGCCTATGTGATGAAATTCGTAGCACAGGTTTTAAAATAAAAAAAGATCCCTTTCGGGATCTAAGTGTTAAGTGTCTTATACTTATTAATTTTCTTCTTCAGTGTTTGGTGTTTCTTCTTCGGTGCTTGGTGTTTCTTCTTCTGATGCGGCGAGCTTATATTTTTCAAGTATTGCTTCTTGAATCATATTTCTCGTCTCTTGGTTCAGCGGATGGGCAATATCTTTGTATTGACCGTTGGGGACTTTACGACTGGGCATTGCAATGAAAAAATCTTCTCCGCTTTCTAAAATTTTTATGTCGTGGATTACTATTGCATCGTCAAATGCAACGGATGCTATGCCTTTCAGCTTCCCCTTATCTTGTAGTACTACAACTCTAATGTCTGTAATTTTCATATATCCCACTCCTATCTTATTATTTTTATACCCGATTATATTAATTTATTTACTCCTATTTAAAAATTTTTTCTCATTTAACTCAAATTAACCCTATTTGCCTAATTGTGTTATAATCTATCGGGGAGGAGAAATGAAAGATTTTAATATAGATTCACACAGTTACAATCACATTCACTTCATCGGTATCGGCGGTATTAGTATGAGCGGCCTTGCAAAAATTCTGCTCTTATATGGCTATACTGTTTCAGGAAGTGATTCAAAGGCTTCCGACATTACTGACAACTTAAAGGAGTTGGGTGCCACTATTTACAACACACAAGTGGATGCTAACTTGGAAGGTGCGGACTTGGTTGTCTATACAGACGCCATATCTTTGGACAATGAAGAGCTTAAAGGAGCTATTAAACGCAAGCTGGACATAGTGGACAGAGCAACATTTTTGGGATGCCTGATGAAAAATTATAAAAAATCAATTGCAGTCTCAGGTACTCACGGCAAGACCACAACTACTTCCATGATTGCTGAAATTATTAAAGATTTGGACATAGATCCTACTATTTTACTTGGGGGAGAGCTGGACGACATTCATGGCAATGCAAAAATCGGAAAAACTGATTTGTTTTTAACTGAAGCATGCGAATATAAGGCCAATGTCCTCAAATATTTCCCTACAACTGCAATTATTCTCAATATTGACGAGGATCACTTGGACTTTTTTGACAATATTGAGCACATAGTGGAAACTTTCAGAGGTTATGTCAAAAATTTGGGACCGGAAGACAACTTGATTTTAAATGAGGACGATGAGTATGCCAAGGAAATGGAAATGGTAAACCATTGTCACTTAACTACTTTCGGCATTAAAAACGATGCTGATTTTATGGCAAAAAATATTCACTTTGACCAAATCGGTCACCCTGTTTATGATTTGTATATTAAGGGCGAGAAAAAAGGTGAAGTTGAGCTTTCAATAATGGGTGAACACAATGTTTACAACTCCCTTGCGGCAATTGCTGCAACTTATGTAAACGGCATCGACATTAATGAGATTATCTCCAATATTAAAGGCTACACGGGAGTTCACAGAAGGCTTGAAAAAGTCGGAGAAATAAACGGGGCAATGGTCATGGACGACTATGCACACCATCCCACGGAAATTAAGTCTTCCCTAAAGGCTTTAAGAGCCGCTACAAAGGGCAAACTCTACTGTGTTTTCCAACCCCACACGTTTACCAGGACTAAAATTCTCTTGGAAGGATTTTCAAAGTCATTTTCTTTGGCAGATGTAGTAATTATTACGGACATTTATGCGGCGAGAGAAAAGGACTACGGAGATATTCACTCCAAGACCTTGGTTCAAGCGATTGCGGAAAGAGATACAATGGCCTTTTACATGGAAAGGTTTGAAGATATAGTAAGATTTTTAGAAAACAACTTAAGAAAAGACGATGCTGTTGTCACAATGGGAGCAGGAGACGTCTATAAAATAGGCAGAATGCTGATAAAATAAGCTAATTTACGGCGGCTTTAGACCTGTGGTCGGAGGCTGCTGTTTTATTTGAATAGGAGGAAATAAATGAACGCATTATCAAATTTAAAAATTTTGGACTTTTCAACTTTACTACCGGGACCATTTGCAACAATGACTCTTGCAGATATGGGTGCCGATGTAATTAAAATTTCATCGCCGTCAAAGCATGACCTTGTTATTGACGACGGACCGCAAATCGACGGAAGAACTCCGAATCTTTTATGGCTAAACAGAAACAAAAAGACTTTGGCTCTTAATCTAAAGACAAAGGAAGCAATTGAAATTGTAAAAGAATTGGTTAAGGAATATGACATAGTATTGGAACAATTCAGACCCGGCGTTATGAAGAAGTTAGGCTTAGGTTATGAAGATTTAAAGGCGATTAATCCAAATATTATCTACTGCTCAATTTCAGGCTACGGCCAAACAGGTCCGTATAAAGACAGACCGAGCCACGACATTAACTATCTTGCCAGATCCGGCATGATGGAATTTAGCGGATCAAAAGCGGAAGGCCCGAAGCTTTACGGTATGCAAATAGGAGACTTGGCAGGAGGCGCACAAAACGCTTGTATCGCCATACTTGCAGCAGTAAACTACAGAAGCGTGACAGGCAAAGGTCAATATATAGACATTTCCATGTGTGACAGCTTAACACCATACAACAGCATGGCGGGTACAGAAGCCTTGGCAACGGGAGTACTTCCAACGAGAGAGGGAGACCTTTTAAACGGCGGATCAATTTACGATTTTTACAGAACAAAGGACGACAGATTTTTAAGTATCGGCGCTCTTGAACCTAAATTTTACTCAGCATTTTGCGAAGTTTTGGGTATTGAATCTGAAAGTGCAACGGATATTGCCGCAAAAGAAGCTGTAAAAGAAAAAATTGCTTCAAAAACTTTAAATGAATGGAAAGAAATCTTTAAAGACGTTGAAGCCTGTGTTGAACCGGTGCTTAACATTAACGAATTAATGGAAGATGAACAAATTAAAGAGAGAGAACTCATTGTTGAGTTAAATGTCGCAGGAAAAAAAGTAAAACAATTTGCAAATCCAATTAAATTTTCCGAAACGAAGCAAGAATATAAGTTTGCAGGTAAAAAAATCGGCTCCGACAACAAAGAAATTTTAAAATTATTGGGCTATGATGACAAAAAAATAGAAGAACTTAAAGACAAAGACGTATTTAAATAGTAAATAATAAATAATACCCCGAAATCCGGTAAATGGACTTCGGGGTTATTTTTTATCCGATAATTTTCGCCTCGCCGATGTTCAATGCGTAATAATAAATTTTTGCCGCGTCCTCTACATATTCAGCAGACAAAAATGCGCCTTCCAAATCTTTGCCGCAGCAAACTACTCCGTGATTTGCCATAAGGCACGAGTTGGCATCTTTAAGATAGGGGATAACAGACTTGGATAGTTTAGCAGATCCCGCATTGCAAAATGGTGCAACTTTAATTTCGCCGCCTAAAAATGGTTTCATCTCAATAAGTATTAAGGGAATATCTTTCCTCGCAACGGAAAAAGCCGTGGCAAAAGTTGAATGAGTGTGTACAACGGCATTGTACTCGGGATAATTTTTGTAAATTTCAAGGTGAAGCCTCCATTCAGAGGAAGGCCTTTGAGATTTATCATAGGGCGTGCCGTCCTTGTGAATTTTTACAATGTCCTCTTCAGTCGTAGCGTGATAGTCAAGACCTGAGGGAGTGATGTAAAAAGTATCATTGTCCTCGCCTCGAAGGCTTATGTTTCCGCTGGTGCCTGCCACCAAATTTCTATCTAAAAGTTTATTGCCGTAATCAACTAACAATTTTCTGTAGTTCATAGTTCACCTCACATATAATCTATCATATTTATACATCATTTAAAATGTGATAAACTAAAAAAACGAAGGAGGGACTATGAAGAGACAAGATTATGACATGCCCTTTATGTTGAGATATGAAAACGTAGCATGGTACGAAAAGGGAGAAGTAAAGATCCTTGACAGACGTGTCTATCCCAAAGAAGTGAGATTTGAAATATGTAAGACCCACAGAGAAGTGGCAAAGGCCATAACGGACATGGTGACACAGTCGGCAGGCCCATATACGGCAGCGGGAATGGGAATGGCACTTGCAGCATATGAAGCAAGGGACTTGAAAGACGATGAGAAGTTAAAATATTTGGAAGAAGCGGCACACACCATATCAAATGCACGTCCCACAACTGCAAACAGAATGAAAAAAGTCACAACAGGGTCAATAGAAGCTGCAAAAAAAGCAATGGCAAAAGGAGAGGACGTAGTAGAAGCAATATTTGAAGATGCCATTGAGTCCTTAAACAGAAGATACAGCGCCATGGATAAAGTGGCAAAAAACTTGTGCGAAAAAATTCCTGACGACGGCAAGGTTCTCACCCAGTGCTTCGGCGAAACAATTATCGGCACAATGACAAGGACACTTAAAGAGCAGGGAAAAGACGTAAAATTTTATTGTGCGGAGACGAGACCTTACTACCAAGGCGCACGATTAACTGCAACCTGTATAAACGACATGGGATTTGAAACCACTGTAATCACGGACAACATGGTGGCGTATTTAATGGAAAATGTAGGCATAGATTTATTTACCTGCGCATCGGACACAATAACCATGGACGGCCACGTTGCAAACAAAGTAGGCACACATCAAATTGCAATAGTTGCAAAGAGATTTAACGTGCCATTTTATGTAACGGGAATACCCGACTATGAAAAGAAAGTAAAAGACGACATAGTAATAGAACTGAGAGAGCCATCACTTGTCTTGGGAGACCACACGGCAAAGGGAGTAAAGGCAATATACCCGTCCTTTGACATAACACCGCCTGAACTCATAGATGGATTTGTCACGGACAAGGCAATATTTAAAGCAAGCGAGCTTAATAAATATTTTGACAAGGACAATGTCAGCAGATTTTATATATTAATATGAGAAGAGCACTCTACGCGAGTGCTTTTTTAATGTTTGCAAATCATCTGCTGTATTTGCCTGCTTATTCGGGTAGCTTAGACCGGACAAGACTGATTTGAGGCGGGATATAAATTTCTATTGATTAAAATAAATTCGCATATATATTTACATATACACGCAAAATGGTATAATATTACTATAAAAGGGGTGTTATTATGGCTAATGTTAATTTGAATATAAGGCTTGATGAGAATTTAAAAAATGATTTTTCCGACGTTTGTGATTCTATCGGCATGAGTATGTCCACTGCTTTTAATATTTTTGCTAAAGCCGTGGTAAGCGAAAGAGCAATTCCTTTTAAGGTTAAGGCAAACAATCCTATTGTTGCTGAATTTAAAGATATGTCTGCTTTTAAAGATTATGTTGACAAGCTATGAGAACGATTAAAGTACGTAAGAGTTTTGAAAAAGACTTAAAACGAATTAAAAAAAGCGGCAACTATAATTTGAATAAGTTATATGGTGTAGTTGAAGCTTTGGCAAAAGGTATGGTTTTAGATAAAAAGTTTAAAGATCATAAGTTGCAGGGAGAATATAAAGATATGAGGGAGTGTCATATTGCTCCTGATTGGTTGCTTATTTATGAGATTAATGATGATGAGCTTGTACTCATTTTAAACAGAACAGGCAGTCATTCCGATTTATTTTGATCTATGTTAGACGACAGTTTTGGTCGTCTTTTTTTATGAAATGAAATATTAAATAAAAAAACAGTTGCTGTATCTAAAGCAACTGTTAATGGTGCGGAGAAAGGGACTTGAACCCTCACGCGTTTTCACGCACATGCCCCTCAAACATGCCTGTCTGCCATTCCAGCACCTCCGCTTACTCTATGTTGTTGTCCTTCATATGCTTTTCAAATACTTTGAAAAATTCTTCCGAAACTTCCTCGGGAAAAATTTTCGAATCATTAGATGAGATATTTATTTTCTCACCTGTCTTATATTCTACACTGATTAGCTCACCGAATCCATAGGGAAGTCCGTTTACATATTTTTCGTAGCCGTTACTCTTGTATATCTCATGGTCGCGAATTATTTTTTGCAATTCGGAAAGTAAGGTTAAGTCATCACTTTCGTAATCAGCTACAGTCTCCATACTCATTCCGTCGCTCAAGTCGCCTGTATTAATGACAACGTGAACTTTTTCATCAGCTAATTCAGATTTGAGCTCAAAACTGTCTTCACGAATATAGTAAAATTTTGTAATGTCCTCGGATTTAATATGCTTAGGCACAAATCTTCCTTTGCTCACACTCATTCCGCCGGGCATAATACTTCTAATATAGTTGTCGTAAACGTTGTAAACTATGGTGGCTATTATAATTATTCCGATTAAAATAAATATTTTTCTCTTTGTCATAAGGGCACCTGTCAAATCCAACTAATCACTATTGATGTGCCAAGGGGACACAAAGATATCATCAGCTATAAAAAAACTCCGCTCAAGCGGAGTTTGTGGTGCCCAGAGCCGGAATCGAACCAGCGACACGAGGATTTTCAGTCCTCTGCTCTACCGACTGAGCTATCTGGGCATTTATATGGTGGGCCTTCAGGGACTTGAACCCCAGACCTACCGGTTATGAGCCGGGCGCTCTAACCAACTGAGCTAAAGGCCCCCACCAATTTGGCGGAGAGGGTGGGATTCGAACCCACGCGGGCTATGAACCCAAACGGTTTTCAAGACCGCCCCGTTATGACCGCTTCGGTACCTCTCCTCTCGGATACGTTACTTATACACTATAGCATGTTATGTAAATTATGGCAAGGACTTTTTTACATTTCTCCGTGCACGTGTATTATATTAATTTTTCAAATTTTTGTAAAGTAATATTCGATTAAAATTTATCTGATGATTAAAAGCCTTGCTTTATTTGCTATAATTCATGTAGAGGTGTTTTATGAAAAAAATAGATTTACTTAGAAATGAAATAGAAAGAGAAAATATTAAGGCATATGTTGTGCCTTCATCTGATCCCCATTTGTCGGAGTACTTGCCGGAGCATTATAAGGAGAGAGCATTCTTAACAGGCTTTACAGGTTCAAACGGCCTTTGCATTACAACTCCAACTGAGGGCAAGCTTTGGACTGACGGCAGATATTTTATCCAAGCGGAGATGGAGCTCAAGGACTCAGGCTATGACCTGATGAAGATGGCTACACCGGGATACCCAACCTATGCGGAATGGTTAAAGGACAATTTAAAGTCAGGGGACACAGTGGGCCTTAACGCACTTTATTTTTCAAAGGCGGAGCTTGATAATTTGTCGGAAGCTTTAGCTGAAAAAGGAATTAAAATTGTTGACCTTGATTTGGTTGGAAGGTTGTGGAAGGACAGACCGAATCTCTCAAAAGAGAATGCCTTTGTCTTGGAAGACAAATATGCGGGCAAATCCGCAAGTTCAAAAATTAAAGAGATTAGATCCGCCATGAGCGAAGTCGGAGCAGATGTCCATATAGTTTCCGAACTGCCCTCCATCAGCTGGACTTTTAACATTAGAGGTAGGGATATTTTATTCACTCCCGTTTTATTTGCCTACGCTTCAATTGAAAAGGACAGGGCAATTTTATTTACCGACCTTTCAAAAATCACCGATGAAGTTATGGCTCACTTAAAAAATAACGGCGTGGAAGTAAGAGAGTACAATGAAATTTTTGAATACGCTGCATCTTTAAAGGGTAAAAACGTCCTTGTAGATAAAAACATGCTTAACTCAAAGGTATATGACAGTATTGCCGGCAATATTGTTCGCGGCAAAAATCCTGCAGAATATTTAAAGGCAATTAAAAACGACACGGAAATAAAAAATCAATTGGAAGCTCATAAGATTGACTGTGTCGCACTTACCAAGTACTTCTACTACTTAAAGACCAATGTGGGAAAAATTTATATAAACGAATACACTGCACAGGAAAAACTGCACGAACTAAGAGCCGAAAGTCCTTTGTTTATTGAAGAAAGCTTCGGCACAATTTCTGCATACGGCCCTAATGCGGCAATGATGCACTACAGTGCAAATGAAAATAAACATTCCGACTTACAACCTAAGTCACTGTACCTTGTAGACTCAGGGGGACAATACTTCTTGGGCACTACGGACATTACAAGGACAATTGCCTTGGGTCCTGTAAGTGATGAAGAAAAGAGAGACTTTACAAATGTTTTAAAGTCACATATTAATCTTGCTTCTTTTAAATTTTTAAAAGGCACTACGGGACATGCCCTTGATGCAGTGGCAAGGGAACCACTTTGGAGATTGAGTCAAGACTATAAGTGCGGCACAGGTCACGGTGTCGGCTACCTACTTGGAGTACATGAAGGCCCTCACGGCATTTCTACCAGAGAAAACAATGTAGCTCTTGCGGAAAACATGGTTATAACTATTGAGCCCGGCATTTATAAAGAGAACAAACACGGCATCAGAACGGAAAATGACTACTATGTTAAAAAGGCTTTTGAAAATGACGACGGAGAATTTTTAGAATTTGAAACCTTTAACTACTTGCCCATAGATTTAGATGCAGTTGATCCGAAACTTTTAACGAAAGAAGAAAAGGAATGGTTAAACGACTATCACAAGAAGACCTACGAGCTGTTAAAAGACGATTTGGACGACGAATTAAGGGCATGGCTTAAAGAATATACAAGGGCGATTTAATGACTGATTTAAAGGCTAAGCTGAAGCTTTTACCTGATAAGCCTGGAGTCTACATTATGAAGGACTCCCTGGGAAACATTATCTATGTGGGAAAGGCCAAGTCTCTCAAGAAGAGAGTGTCACAATATTTCGGCTCCTACGGTCAGGGCTCGCTTAAAGTAAAGTCAATGGTGGAACACATTTCCGATTTTGAATACATTGTAGTAAATACGGAAGTGGAGTCCCTGATATTGGAGTCAAATTTAATTAAGGAAAATAATCCCAAGTACAATATTTTGCTAAGAGACGACAAGCAATATCCCTATATCAAGATCACAATGTGGGAGAAATATCCTCGCATCTTAAAGGTGAGAAGCGTCTCAAAGGACAAGGGAAAGTATTTCGGTCCCTATCCTTCCGCAGAAAATGTAAATGTGGCGATTGATATTTTTCAGGAGCTTTTTCCCATAAGGGATTGTAATTTGAATTTGGAAAAGGCTAAGGGAAAAGTAAGGCCATGTCTTAACTTTTTTATCGACAGATGTATGGCACCTTGCTACGAAAATGTCAGCGAGGAAGACTACAGATACTACATCGACAAGGTCATAGACTTTTTGGAAGGACGAAGCAGAGAAATTCCAAAGATTATTGAACAAAAAATGGATGAGGCTTCTTTAAACTTAAATTTTGAAAAGGCGGCGGATTTAAGAGACAAGTTAAACTCTTTAAACTACCTTGTCCAAAGAGGTCAGCTTGCAGACACGGCATCTTTTGAAAATCGTGATGTAATCGGAGTAGCACAAGGTGACGGGGAAGCGGCTGTGCAAATATTTTTTGTACGAAACGGAAAAATTACCGGACGTGAAAACTTTTTTATCAAGGATGAGTTTATGGAAAAGAGGGAGGACCTTATCCAAGCTTTTATCAAACAGTTTTATGTCCTTGCGGCTTTTATACCCGGCGAAATTTTAGTTGAAGTGCCTTTGCCCGATGCTCCTCTTTTAGAGGCATGGCTCAGCGGTCAAAAGGGAAGCAAGGTGGAAATTTTAGTGCCAAAGATCGGAGAGAAAAAGCACCTTGTGGATCTTGTAAAGAAAAATGCGGGAGAAATGCTTTTAAAGTCGGCAGAAAGTATGAGAAGGCAAAGAGAGAGAAACTTGGAGACTTTGGAAGAAGTTCAAAGGCTATTAAACTTGGATGTCTTGCCTAAACGCATTGAAGCCTACGACATATCAAACATTTCAGGTGTGGACTCCGTAGGCAGTATGGTGGTCTTTGAAAACGGCGAGAGAAAGAAGAGCGACTACAGGAAGTTCAGAATTAAGACTGTAGAAGGGCCCAACGACTACGACAGTTTGAGAGAGGTTTTAAAGAGAAGATTTACCCGTGGCATAAAGGAGCAGCAAGAAGAGAAGTACACTACCTTTTCTCTCTATCCCGACTTAATTTTAATGGACGGGGGCAAGGGTCAAGTCAATGCGGCCTTGGAAGTTTTAGAATCAATCGGCGTTACAATTCCCGTGGCGGGACTTGTAAAGGACGACTTTCATCAAACCAGGGGAGTCATTTACGAAAACGAAGAGAAGGACTTAAAAGTCACTTCAAATGTGTACAGATTTTTTTATAAAATACAGGAAGAGGCTCACAGATTTGCCATTAACTATCACAGATCTTTAAGGACAAAGAATATGTTTACTTCGGAACTTGACAATATAAAGGGCATAGGTCCGAAGCGTAAGGCAAATTTAATGAGGCACTTTAACTCCATTAGCAAAATAAAATCCGCAAGTGTGGAAGAGCTTATGGAAGTTAAAGGCATGAACAGAAGTGCGGCGGAAAATATAGTAAATCATTTTAATAGGAGCGGCAATGGTAACTCTAAATAAATTTATTAAAGAATTAAATATGCAGGTAATATACGGACCGGCGGGATACGAAAACATTGAAATCAAGTCCAATGAAATCAACAGGCCGGGGATGCAGTTTTGCGGTTATTATAAAAAGTTTAAAGACGGCAGAATTCAAATAATCGGAATTCAGGAGTGGGAATATTTAAAAGAATGTAGCCCTGAGAAGAGAGAAGAAGTGTTGGAAGAATTATTTAAACACGATTTTCCGGCAATTATTTTTACAAGTGATAATTACGTCTTCTATGAAGTATCGGAACTTGCAAAGAAGTACAAAGTTACAGTTCTCTCTACAAGTAAAAATACTACAAGATTTATTACCGACATGATTTTGTACATGGACATAATGTTTGCGCCGAAGGCGAGAGTACACGGCGTGCTTCTTGACATATATGGTGTGGGGGTACTTATAACGGGCGACTCGGGAGTTGGTAAATCTGAGACGGCACTTGAGCTTATTGAAAGAGGACACAAGTTGGTGTCAGACGACTCTGTAATTGTGAGAAATATCGGCGGCGCTTTAAAGGGAAGATCGCCTGAGGTCACAAAGTACTTTATGGAAATACGCGGCGTAGGTATTGTAGATGTGAGCAGAATGTTCGGCATCGGCTCCGTAATGGACGAAAGGCCCATAGACCTTATAGTTAAACTTGAACTTTGGAATGAAGAAAAGGACTACGAAAGACTTGGCATTGACGACAGCACGGTAAAATTATTAGGTAAAGACGTCATTGAGTACACAATCCCCGTGAGGCCGGGCAGAAACAGTGCCCTTATAATTGAAGCCGCAACAAAGAGCTACAAGCAAAAAATGTACGGCTACAACCCCGGCATTGAACTGAACGAAAGAATTATGAAGCAAATTGCAATACGAAAAAAAGCTACAGAATAAATTAAACGTTATAAACCGACAGTTGTAGCTGTCGGTATTTTACTGTCAATAAAAAAACTTCCACATAAGTGGAAGTCTTTTAATTATCATCATCGTTTCTGTGATCTGAATTATTTCTTTCGCTGTTTCTGCGTTCAGAGCCTTCTCTGTTACTTTCTCTGCCGCCTTCTCTGCCTTCTTTATCAGTCGTTTCAACTCCGCCTTCACCGTCTTCATCCTCATCTTCTTCAGGAGCGAAATATGCAGGCTTGCCTTGGTTTCTCGGAGTATAGCCTTCAGGTATTAACTCGGTGTAACCAAGGGCGCTGATATATTTTCTATCAATTTTGTCAGGCATTACAAAGTCTTTGTTTTCCAATCCTTCGTGAATAGGTCCCATAAGATCTGCAAATATACCTGCGGCAGTTAAACTGTTAAATTTAAGAGGTGTGTGGTCGTCGTTGCCCAACATTACCGAGCATACATAGTAAGGTGAGTAGCCTACAAACCAAGCTTCTTTCTTGTCATTTGTAGTACCGGTCTTGCCGGCAATGGTCATGTTTTTAATTTGAGCTCTTCTACCTGTACTTTTTTTAACAACGTCTTTTAAAATGTCCGTCATAATGTAGGCATTTTGTTCCGAAGTCACACGAGTTTTGGACTCGGGATTTTTATAAATCACTTTACCGTCTGATGACTCTATTTGAGTTACAAAAACAGGTTTGTGGACCTCGCCCTTGTTAGGAAAGACTGAGTATGCCGCCGCCATTTCAAGAGGTGATATACCTTTTGTAAGGCCTCCCAAGGCAAGTGCCGCATAGTTGTAGTCGTTAGTAGGTGAATCTTTCGGATGAACAATTGTGCTTACACCTAATTCTTCCAAAGTCGTAACCATCTTCTTAAAGTTTTCGTCGTTGTTTACAACTTTTGAGTATTGAGAATATTTATTTTGTTTACTTTCCAAATTGGCGGAAAGGTCTCTTGCCACAAGATATGTGCCTACGTTTGACGATTGTACCAAAAGTTGTCTGATACTTTGCCAGCCTCTGTAACTGCCTACGTTTTTCGGTGTATAGTTTATATAGGGAAGATTCAGTCCCTGTAAGGATTGGTCAAGGTAAATGTCTCCCGCAGTTGCACCGTTGTTAAAGGCAGTTAGGTAAACTGAAATAGGCTTTATACTTGAACCCGGTTGTCTGGGAAGAGTTGCTCTGTTTGTAATTCTTCCGCCGCCGACTTTTCTGCCCCCGATTATGCCTAAGACATGTCCGTTGTAGGGGTCCATAACTACGGCTCCGATTTGAGGTTGTAACTCGCCGTTTTCATTTACTTTTTCTCCCGAAAGCTTAATTTCGGAAGCACTTTTTTCCAAGCTCTTTTGTATCTCCATGTCCATTGCGACATAGATTTTAAGCCCGCCGTTATAAAGTCTGTTGTGAGCTTCCACATCTTCATAGCCTAAGTCTTTTAATATTTCTATTGTTTCGTCCTTTGCTATGTCAAGGTAGTGGGAACTGATACCGAATCTATTTCTTCTTCCCAAGTTTAAAACTATAGGTGTTGCAACTGCAGTGTCGTATTGGGCTTGATCAATCTTGCCTTGTTCCAACATTTTTTTGAGAACTCTCTCTTGCCTTTGCTTGCTGTTGGGATTAAAGACAGCCTTCATGGGAGCAAGTTGCCCTTGTTTTATTTGAAACTCTTCAAAGGTGTCAATTTTATTCAGGGCTCTAAGTTCTTCAGCAATTGCATTTGTATGTTCATCAACAGTTATGTCCTTTAAAGGAATTGTCACAACTTGTAATGTACTCAGGTCGTCAACGCCGTATTCAATAGGCATTGAATTGTAAGGAGTATATGCCTCCGGTCTATTTGTAACACCTGCTATAAGAGCGCATTCCGCCAAGTTAAGGTCCCAAACATTTTTGTTAAAGAAGGACTTTGCGGCTGCCTGTACTCCTACGGCACCTTTAGAAAATCCTGAAGAGTTAAGATAGGCTTCAAGGATTTGGTCCTTGGACAAGACATTTTCCATTTGGAAAGAATAGTACACGTCGGTAAGCTTTCTTGTCATGTCCTTTTGCGTGCCTGTGTAAAGGTTCTTTGCAAGTTGCATTGTAATAGTGGATGCACCTTCTTTAAACCTCTTCGCCTTTATGTTTTCAACTATGGCGCCCATTACACGCTTAAAGTCAATGGCACTGTGTTCATAAAACCTCATGTCTTCAATTGCCACAGCAGCATTTTTTAAGTCGTCGGGTATTTTGTCAATGGTTACATATTCTGAAAACTCGCTTTGCACTAAAGTTTCCAAAGGCTCTCCTTTGACAGTATATATTTTTGAAGTTTCCATTATTCTCGCTCTAAAGTTTTCCGGATCTATAGGCGGTGCTTCTTCCACAACGGAAAGGACATAGGATGCAACAAGGGCTGCTCCTGCTGTTGCCGCCATTAAGACTAAGAGAATCAGAATAACGATGAAACTTGAAAATCTAAATCCTTTTTTTTGCTTCTTCTTTTTTTTCATCCGTTCCTCCTACGGGTATTATAACAGATTAAAAGCCTATAATAGTTACAAATTTTTTAATTTTCTACCCATGACAACAGTTGCGAAAGCTTTTAAAATATCTCCCGGTATACATGGGACAAGTACACTTACTAAAAGTGCGGCGAAAGTAACTTCCGTACTTGCATAAAAGTTCTTTAACACATAGAGATAGGTAAGCCCTACTGCGTAAAAAACAATATACGCACATAAAGCTGCAAAGATTAAATTTTTTGTGTCCTTATTGTCTTTTAAAATATAAGACATAAGAGGTGCCGCAATTGCAAAGGAAATTAAAAATCCGAATGAGGGATGAAAAACTCTTTGCAGTCCGCCTCCAAAGCCTGAAAATATGGGAAGGCCCATAAGCCCCAAGAGTATATATGCCACCTGAGATGAGAATGCCTCCTTGGGAGTTAAATATAGTGCCGAGAGCATTACAAAAAGTGTTTGAAGAGTAATGGGCACAGGTCTTATGGGTATAGCTATAAATGCGCCTACAGCCGTAAGTGCTGTAAAGAGTGCGCAGAGCGTAAGTCTGTTTGTCTTCATAATTATCTCCTTAAACTTTATATCATTTTAAGTATAACTTATGATATTTACAATATTCTTGTTGAAATAAATCCCTTTAATTATTAAAATTTAACAAAAGGAGTTGATACATTGTTACTCGCTATTGACGTTGGCAACACCAACATAGTCTACGGAATTTTTCGTGGCAAAGAATTAATTTCAAGTTTCAGAATTTCTACAGACACCACCAATTCAAGTGACGAATATGGAATGCTGTTTTTAAATACTTTAAAATTCAATAACATTGATAAGGAGAAGATTACCGATGTGATTATTTCATCAGTAGTGCCTTCACTTATGTATACGTTGGAGAGCATGGTAAGAAGGTACTTTGACCTTGAGCCTATAGTTGTTACGGACAAAATTAAGACGGGAATAAATATTGAATACGACAACCCGGGCGAGCTTGGCGCGGACAGAATTGTAAATGCCGTAGCTTGTGTTAAAAAGTACAAGGGACCGTATATTATCCTTGACATCGGAACGGCCCTTACATTTTGTGTAATAGACGAGGACAAAAACTACTTGGGAGGACTAATTTATCCCGGCATCGGAATATCCGCCGACGCACTTTTTAAAAGGACATCAAAGCTTCCGAGTATTGAAATAGTTAAGCCTGAAAGAGTAGTAGGCAAGAGCACGACCAAAAGTATGCAGTCGGCACTGTACTACGGCTACACATCTTTAATAGACGGTATTATTTCAAAAATTATTGAAGAGATGGACTTTAAAGACGTGACCATAATCGGCACGGGAGGTTTCGCATCACTTTTACTGAAGGATACTAAGTACGACGTAATAATTGACCGCGGACTTACTTTGGAAGGCCTGAGAATGTTGTTTGAAATGAACAAAGACCTGTCTAAAAACATTGAGAAGGATACAGAAGAATGAAAATAGGAAGTGTGGAGATTAAATCTCCATTTTTCTTGGCACCCCTTGCGGGTTTTAGCGACAAATCTTTTAGAGAAATTTGCAAAGAATATGCAGGGCTTATGTGTACTGAAATGATCAGTACCAAGGCCCTATATTTTAATGACAAAAAATCTTTTGAAATGCTTGACAAATGTGAAGGAGCGAAGGAACAAGTACAGCTTTTCGGCAATGAGCCGGAAGTTTTTTACAATGTAATTAAAGAGCATATAAATAAGACGGACTTTGAAATTATTGACATTAATTTAGGATGCCCCGCGCCGAAAATTGTCAAGAATAAAATGGGCTCATATCTTATTAAAGAGCCTAAGGTCGTGGGCGAAATAGTGAGGGCTTGTAAGGCGGCAACGGATAAACCTGTGACTATTAAAGTGAGAAAGTCTTTTGAAGAAATTGACTCCACTTTTGCCGTGGAAGAAGCACTAAAGGCGGGAGTAGATGCAGTATGTGTACACGGGAGAAGAAGAGAAGATTTTTACACCGGAAGGTCGGACTCCGATTATATTAAAAAAATCTGCGAGTTAATTGACGTGCCTTTAATTGCAAACGGAGATGTCGTTTCTTTTGAAAGCGCCATGGAGCTTATGAAGTATACAGGTGCCGAGTTCGTATCCATAGGTAGAGGTGCCATTGGAAACCCCTTTATCTTTGAGGAGCTTTACAAAAAGTATTTCAATCTCCCATACGAAGAGCCCACCGACAGAGAGAGGATAGAGAAGGCCATAGAGCACTTAAATTTGATTTGCGAAATAAAAGGGGAGAGAGTGGGAGTTATGGAGATGCGCAAGCAGTTCCCCGGTTACCTTAAAGGCATGAAGGACAACAAAGCCGTGAGAAATAAAATCAATGCCCTTAACAAGAGAGAAGAAGTTGTTTCGGAACTTAAGAGATTATTAAGAGAATCTTGACAATTTCAACTCTTTAAGCTATAATTATGCGGACTTGAGGCGAAAGCCTTTTTATTTTTTATTAGGAGTAGATGAAATGGTAGAAAAAGATATTTTTTTCACTCGCGAAGGACTTGAAAAAATCGAGAATGAAATAGAATATTTAAAGACAGTTAGACGTAAAGAAGTTTCAGAGAGAATTAAAGTAGCTTTAGGCTATGGCGATTTAAGTGAAAATGCGGAATACGACGAAGCGAAAAACGAACAGGCACAAGTTGAAGAACGTATTGCAAAGCTGGAACTCATGGTTAGAAACGCCAGAATAATTGACGAAGACAGCTTAACTGACGATGTAGTTAATATCGGCAGCACAGTTAAAGTTAAAGATTTGGAAGACGACGAAGAAGACGAATTTGTAATAGTGGGAAGTGTCGAATCCGATCCTTTGGAAGGAAAGATTTCAAACGAATCTCCCGTAGGTTCAAAATTAATCGGACTTAAAGTGGGAGACGTGGCTGAAGTTGAAGTTCCCGACGGAATTATAAAGTACGAAGTAATAGGCATATCCATATAGGAGGTTTAAATGGCCGGTCAAGAACAAAATTTAAATGAAATGCTTGTTATCAAGAGAGAAAAGCTTCAAAAGTTAAGAGACGAGGGCAGAGATCCTTTTGTAATAGAAAAGTACAATGTAGATGCACACAGCACCGACATTAAGGACAACTATGCTGAATTTGAAGGCAAAAAAGTTTCAATAGCAGGCAGAATTATGTCCAAGAGAGGACACGGAAAAATTGCATTTTTAGATTTGCAAGATTCTAAAGGCAGAATTCAAATTTTTGCAAGAAAAGACGTATTGGAAGACCAATATCAAAATGTAAAAGATACGGACATTGGAGACATAGTGGGAGCAGTTGGTGAAGTATTTAAAACTGAAGCGGGAGAAATTTCCGTAAGAGCCGACGAATTTGCTTTGCTATCCAAGTCACTTCAAATTTTGCCGGAAAAATGGCACGGCCTTCAAGATACAGACCTTAGATATAGACAAAGATATGTGGATTTAATAGTAAATCCTGAAATCAAAGAAACATTTTTAAAGCGCAACAAAATTATAAAGGGGATTAGAGAATTTTTAGATGCCAGAGACTACTTGGAAGTTGAGACACCTATACTTCAAACTGTGGCAGGGGGAGCAAATGCAAGACCTTTCTTCACTCACCACAACACTTTGGACCTTGATATGCAACTTAGAATTGCAAACGAGTTGTTTTTAAAAAGACTTATAGTCGGCGGCTTTGACAAAGTTTATGAAATGGGCAAAATGTTCAGAAACGAAGGTATGGACACAAGACACAATCCTGAGTTTACAAACATTGAGCTATACGAAGCCTATGCGGACTATGAAGACATGATGAAAATAACTGAAGAAATGTTTGAGTACGTTGCTTTAAAAGTTCACGGCACCACAAAGCTCAACTACCAAGGCAAGGTATTTGACGTAAAGGCACCTTGGAAGCGCATAACAATGATGGATGCCGTAAAAGAATATGCAGGCATTGATTTTGACAAAATAGAATCAGACGAAGAAGCAAGAAAAATCGGAAGAGAAAAAGGACTTAATATAGAAGAATACTGGGGCTGGGGCAAGGTTTTAAATGAATTCTTTGAAGAATACTGCGAAGAAAAATTTGAACAACCCACATTTGTAATCGGACATCCTACAGAAATCTCACCACTTGCAAAGAAAAACCCAAAGGACGGCAGAATCACACAAAGATTTGAAGCCTTTATCAACACATGGGAAGTGGCAAATGCCTTTTCAGAATTAAACGACCCCGTTGATCAAAGGGAAAGATTTGAAGCACAGGTACGTGAAAAAGCTGAAGGGGACGACGAAGCTCATCCAATGGACAACGACTTTATAAATGCAATTGAAGTCGGCTTACCTCCAACAGGTGGACTTGGAATAGGCGTAGACAGAATGATTATGATTTACACTGACCAACCGAGTATTAGAGACGTGCTTTTCTTCCCAACAATGAAGCCAGTAGACGGAGGAAGTGAAGGCAAGACTGAAACTCATGAAGAAGTTAAAATCGACTTTTCTAAAGTAAAAGTTGAGCCGCTGTTTGAAGATGCGGTAGACTTTGAAACATTTTCAAAATCAGACATTCGTGCGGTAAAAGTTATTTCCTGCGAAGAAGTGCCGAAGTCTAAAAAGCTTTTAAGATTTACACTAAATGACGGCTCAGGAAAAGTTAGAACAATTTTGTCAGGTATAAAAGAGTTTTACACTCCCGAGTCACTAGTAGGCAAAACATTACTTGCCATAACAAATCTGCCTCCGCGCAAGATGATGGGCATAGAATCTGAAGGCATGCTTCTAAGCACCGTATATGAATACGGCGACGGAGAAGGATTAAACTTAATCATGTTAAGTGACAATGTACCGGCCGGAGCGAAGATGTATTAATAAAAATTTAATTAACAAAAATAAAGACGATAGAAATAAATTCTGTCGTCTTTTTTTGGTTGTCGAATTGTCAATTAATAAGATGAATTAAAAATCTCTGCGTTTTAATTATCTATAATACTAAGAACTTATGCGCTAAGATTAAATAATTGTAATAGACGATGCTAAGCGTAGATACTTATTAAGAGTATTAAGCAATTTTCTATCTGATAAATTTGATATTAAAAAATATAAGAGTTATATGTTGTTGGAAGGCTAGATAAAAGAATAAATTTTAAGTTGATGATTTTTTTAAAATAATGATAATGTAAAATTTAATGGAAGCGGTTTGATTATAATATTTATTCGAAGAACGATGGAGGGATATATGAAGAGTTATGAAAGTAAGGAAGAATTAAAAAATGAGATAAAGAAAACTTTTAAAAAATATATTTCAGAGTTTGACAATATACCGGAAGAACTAAAAGATAAAAGAGTGGGAGAAGTTGATAGGACACCGGCAGAAAATCTTGCCTATCAAGTAGGTTGGACGACTTTATTATTAAAATGGGAAGAAGATGAGAAAAATGGATTAGATTTTAAGACACCATCTGATAAATTTAAGTGGAATCAACTTGGAGAATTATATCAATGGTTTACAGAAGCTTACGCTCATAAATCTTTAAAGGAACTAAAAGAACAATTAACAAAAAATATTGAAGATATTTATCTTATGATAGATGAGCTAACAGATGAAGAATTATTTAAACCACATATGAGAAAATGGGCGGATGAAGCGACAAAAACTGCAACTTGGGAAGTGTATAAGTTCATTCATGTAAATACAGTTGCTCCATTTGGCACATTTAGAACAAGGATAAGGAAATGGAAGAAGATAGTTCTATAAAAAACAATGAATGGAGGAATTATTTTAATTCCAATAAATTTTGCAAGTCTATAAATCGAAAGGAAATTATAAAGAAAAATTTAAACCGGAGTTTAAGTCAACAGATTCTGTATTTACTACAATTTATAAGAATTTAAATTATAACACTTAAAATGACGGTCAAAGAGAGGGCAGAATGACGGTAAAAGTTAAAACTAAAAGAGAGATGTGATAAGATAGTGAAACTTATGAAAGAAAATTCAAACATAACAACAAATGAATTATTCATATATTATTGGTATCTGTAAGTACAGTTGAAAGAGATTTAAAAATTCTAACAGATAAAAAAATAATAGAGTATGTAGGCAGTGATAAAGATGGATATTGGAAAGTAAAGAAATAAAGTTAATAAGAGAATCATATTCTCACGAAAATAATATAATATTCGGGAGAAATACTTCTCGTTTTATTTTTGGTATTAGATTGTGAAATTAAACTTACTAAATATTTAAGATTAATTATATGAAATATGCTCAGCGATGCAACGAATATTTAATTTAACGTTAAGAAAAAATTGACAGAATAGAAAAGTAATGTTACTTTATAGATAACACAATTTGAGGGGGAATTAATTTGAAAGAAGTTCACATATTAAATACCTTGGAAGAAATAAATATAGTAAGTGATCCCATAAGGTTAAAGATAATCATGACCTTAGGGACGAGTCCAAAGAATGCTCAGGATTTGTCGGATGCTTTAGGAGTAAGTCGTTCGAAGATTCACTATCACTTAAAAATTTTAGAACAAAACGGAATTATAGAGGTAGTTGATACGGAACTTATAAACGGAATTACTCAAAAATATTTCCTTCCGGTGGCCAAAGCATTTATACCGAATAGTGAAATATTTAATAAGAACTTAGAAGAAAAACAATTCAGTTTCAAAATTCCCGGCGCTTCATACGATTCGTTTGAGAAAGAATTAAATGAATTGATAAAAAAATATACACAAGGCGAAGAGAATACTGAAACCTTCCAAATACAAATTTATAAATTAAACTAAATAACACCGGCGCGATAGAACACGCCGGTTAAAAAAGACACAACAGTCAATAAAAACTAAACGTTAAAGATAAGGAGCTCGTTAAATAAAAATGATTAAAAGCAAAGATTTCAATGTCCTGCTATTAGGAAGACTTATAACAAATTTTGGAGACAGTCTATACGCCATTGCATCAACCCTGTTGGTATATAAGATGACCGGTTCCACCGTATATTCAGGCATAACTTTATTCCTAACTTCATCAACTGCCATAGTTCAATTAATTCTAAGCCCCATATTGGATAAGATTAACATGAAGAGATTTTTAATATTATCCCAACTTATACAGGCTATATTAATATTAATAATTCTGGGACTATATTATTTAGGAAAACTAAATGTATATCATGTTATGATCATCATGCCTATTATCTCATTAATTAATCAATTAGTTTATCCTGGACAAATATCATTATTGCCTAAGATTCTGTCTGAAGATGAACTTGTCACAGGCAATTCTTTAATGACTATGGCGTATCAAGGATCAAATGCAATATTTGATACAATAGCAGGTTTTATTATTTCAATATTTGGTTTTATGACAGCTTTTTATGCTGACAGTGTGACCTTTATCTTAACAGGACTTATATTTTGTTTATTATCTAAAAAACTTAGCCACTACAATGAAAGAGAACAAAGAGCGGATGGGTCTGTAATTAAAAATCACTTTAAAAGCCTTAAAGAAGGTCTACATTTGTTTAAAGAACCTAAAATTTTCGCACTCGTTCTTGGAGTTGTATTTATAAACTTTTCCGCTACATCTATAAGTGCAGTTCTGCCTGCCTTTGCTAAAGACGAAATCTTTTATAGCTTGATGCTTGCAGGTATGGGAGCTGGAGTTCTATTCGGATCTTTGTTTGCAAGTCTTCCGAAATTAAAGGATATAGCTTTGGGAAAACTCTATGTTTACGGCATGATTATTGTATCCTTTGCTTGGATATCAGTATCATTCTTTGATACAAATATTAAAGTTGCAGTTGGCTTGTATGCCGTAGGTTGGTTTGTTGTAGGCGTAGTTAATGTTTATGCACAAACTATGGTGCAACTCATAGTGCCAGGCGATAAAATAGGTTCTGCAATGGGCGCTATGGTAGGTATCTCGACTTTTATGGCTCCAATAGGAGCTTTGTTAGGTGGATACTTAGGAGAGTATTTATCAAGCCAAAAAACTATTTTAATAGCAAGTATAATCATTATGATTGTGGCAATTTATTGGGCGCTAAATAAAAATATAAGTAGACTTCCTGCCGTTAATAATTTTAACAAAGCGCTCAATGTTGAGTAATAAAAATAAAAAAGCGACTGTTTAATAGTCGCTTTTATCTCGTAATAAATAAAGATAGTTGAAATAGTTTTCATAAGATTATTTATAAAATCATTTTACTTGATCAATATAGTCCCCATAACCTTCTTCCTCCATCTTACTCAAAGGTATGAATCTTAATGCTGCGCCGTTGATACAATATCTTGCGCCGCCTTCGTCCTTAGGACCGTCATTAAACACATGTCCAAGGTGGGAGTCGCCTTTTTTGCTTCTTACTTCAACTCTTCTCATATTAAATGAATTGTCGTTACTGTAATTAATATTTGAATCAATAGGTTTTGTAAAAGAGGGCCATCCGCATCCGGCATCATACTTATCTTTAGATGAGAATAGAGGTTCGCCGGTTACTATATCAACATATATTCCTTCTTCGTAAAAGTCATCATACTCCGAAGTAAAGGGTCTTTCAGTGCCATTTTGTTGAGTTACATTGTATTGCTCTTCAGTGAGTGTTTCCTTTAATTTGCTTTGATCTTTTGTCATAGGTTTTACGTCAGAATTTATCGGTTCCTCTGCTAAAGCTAAATTTATGTGACAATAGCCGCCGGGATTTTTATCCAAATAATCTTGATGATAATCTTCCGCCAAAACAAAATTTTTCAAAGGTTGTACTTCAATTGCAATTTTATTATCATACAATTTTTGTTTTTGTCTTATTATTTCATCTATTATTAACTTGTCATTTTCATCTGTGTAGTAGATACCTGTTCTATATTGTCTGCCCACGTCATTACCTTGTTTATTGATTGAAGTGGGATCAATTATTCTGAAGTAATGCTCCAATAGTTCTTGCAGCGTTACTTGATCTTCGTCATAAATTATTTTTACGGTTTCGCTGTGGTCAGTCTTATTTACACTGTTGTAGTCGGTCTTGCCTGTTTTACCGTTGGCATAGCCGACGGAAGTATCAATAACTCCCGGAACCTTTTTAAAATATCCTTCAACGCCCCAAAAGCAACCGCCTGCCAAATAAATTTCATTTCTGTTTTTTGCATTGCTCATTTCTATATTTAACCCTTCCTTATCACTTTCGTTTTTAACGGAATTTCTTTTAAAAAATTTTACACTTATTACAATTAAAGCTATAAGTAAAATAATCAAAACAACTTTATTCTTAATCATGTAGCCTCCTCATAATATTTTCTATTTTTTACCCAATTAAAAATTTATTCAAACGAAAATAAAATTTAAAATTCTGACAGTACAAGATTACGCTTTAATTTGGTACAATAGTTATATGAAGAAGTATGGAATTATAATCGTTGTTATACTTATAGTCGGGCTTTTGATTAATATTCCCGTCTTTAATCTGTCGGTTAATGACGTTGACGGAAATCCTTGCGAGATAAAAATTTCCAAAAAGATTTATGAAAGATATCCCAATATGGTTTCAATTAACGGCAAGGTACATATTTATAAAGACAGATACAGGCTCAATGTTTGGAAGGCGGAGGCGGGGGCTGTAACTGACGAAGGCGTAGAGAATGTTGTCTTAGGGGTCTACAATAAGTCGCCCTTTCATCAAGAGACGGAGAAGAGGGTATTTGTTTACATAGTTAAGGACAACGAGTTAAGGCCCAGGTATCGAGCATCAAAACTTTCAATGCCTTTTGATGATTTTCTTTTATACGATGTTGATGGCGACGGAGTGATGGAAATTGTGACCTTGGATAGTGTCAAAGGAGCGAATTCCATTTCCGCCTATAAACTAAAGAAGATGACGATTTACAGAGAATATTTTTCGAAAAGCTATGAATGTTTATCTGAGCTTAATGTAAACGACGGCTTATATGTGAAAGCCGATGGAGAAGCTAAAAAAGTTGTATTGTCGGGAGATGAATTGTTGTTAAAATAGGAGGAGCTATGAAAAAATTTTTAATTATTTTAATGTGCTGTGCACTGCTTATAGG
>QWCE01002191.1_pt1 | contig 25445 bp, 17 predicted proteins | sample 1972531 | NCBI WGS metagenome assembly QWCE01 (sample SAMN09866716, study PRJNA288562) | Human gut metagenome isolate term4_stool, whole genome shotgun sequencing... | reverse complement strand
TTGCTTTTTTTATTTTTCCTGCTTGAAAAGGGAAAACTTAATAGAATAACTCGGCGCTGGGTCGACTTCTCAGCGCCGAAGTTTTAATTGATAACTATACACAGGCGATGTCAATCTTGATTACAAGATTGTGCTTGTTCTGGTGTTGTGGGCTGTAATCAGCACGAAGCTCTAAGAGCAGAAAAGAGGCCGATTCCGTAAGGGGTCGGCCTTGTGCGTTTCAGAGATTAAGCAGCAAACCGATTCTTCCAACAAGTCCGCTAAAAACGTGAAATAATTAACAAGGTCAAGTTTAACGATCAGTTCGTAAACGTCTGCACAAGAAGTCCCGCCAAGATTTTTTGATTAAAGCGTTATGAACTTCTTTAATGCAGCCGGGCTTCATGCCTGTCGGGAAGTCCCGCAGGTCATCCTGACATCTCCCTTTTCTAAAGTAACTTCTTCTGCCGTAAAAGCCGTCACTAGCTTCCGCAACTTTCGCCCGGAGGTGTCCTATGGACTTTAACTTAAAAGCGTTAGGGGCGGAAACGGTCATGGTTGACAGGCGGCTTGTCGCTAAACTCGTTGAAGCGGAACTTCTTTTAAGAGATGGTGAAAAACTTCCGTATGAAGAGGAACTAAATCAGTTTATCCGTCAAAACAGCTTTATCGGCGTTAATCCTTCAGAGCGTTTATTCGCGAAATGTGCCGTCACCGGTAAAAATGCTGAATGCATTGGAGTGATGGTTAAGCCGAGAGAGATAGTGCTTGCCGAAGAGGTCTATTACCGACTACAAGAACTGGAAACAGCAGAAAGCATTCAAAAAGAACACTTAAGAAAATCTAAGGATGGAACCCTTGTCCGGCCTTTGTACGAGGTTCGCGCCGATTATGCGGACAATCCTTCTCTCTCGGAAGATGAAAACCGCTTTATAGACGGAATCCGACCCCGAGAATATTGCTTTGAAGCCCGGAACGCTTCTGAAGCAACAAGAATTCTGGGAGGTCATGAATATGCCTTTTTCAGCCGAGTCCATCAATTTCTTAAAGAAGAAAAAGAAGCGGGAATTATTGAAGACATCAGCTCCCGCGCGATCTCCATGCCGAGTTTTTCGGATTTCTGCGGAGTTCGGTACGGTAATTTATTTATCAAGACCGATTTCATTAAGAATCCCGTTAAGTCGTGCGTTTACGAAAAAGATAAAAAGGCATGGAACTTAATGCTCGATCCGAAAAAACTTTTGAAATACGACCTAGGGGAAATACAAAAAAACGTCGAAAATCTTCTTGAAATCGGTTACCGTCGGTTGACCAAAATCGAAAATTTCTGGACTACCGAGGCATTGCCGGAAGTTAAGAAATTCTTCGATCGATTTAAGACCGATTCCGTCAATCTTCAGGTCGGTGAGGAAGACAACTCGCTTGAAACCGTTATTCTCAAAAACTGCGAGCAAAAGGTTTTTGACAAACTTCCTTTAGAGGAAAAAATCGGGATCGACTCTCACCGTTTTCATCCGAAAATAAATTCCGACGAGATTACACCTCCCTCTCTGGACAATAAACCCGATTGTGCTCTGAAGGTTGGTTTTTTATTAAATGAAAAGGAAGCATCAAAGCTGCCTGAAGCAATCCGGGAATTGGTTAAAAGAATATCGGATGTAGAGGTCATTCATACTGCTGAAGACGATAACTCACTGCGCTCATTTGTAAACCATGACAAACAGCTCCTTCAGGAGTTGTTTACTGAAGCTGCCGAAAAACAAGGAGCCGGCACGAAGGCTCTGAACCTTTTTTCCGGGAGCAATCCGGTATTAAAAGAAAAACTTAAAATTTCTTACGGTTCAATGTCTTTGCCTCTGGACAACCCTTCAAAGCCTCCGATTTCAATTTCCGGCATTCAGCCTTTCAACGAGGAAAAAGGCTGTTATGAAGCCGAATATATTCCGCGCCATCTTTACGGCACTAAAGCCTTAAAAGACACATTTGAACAACTGGGAATGGAAGGCGGCAAGCCCTTCCGGTATTCAGAAACGGCGCTCAAATCCGGCATAGACAGGAAAGTATTAGACGAAGCCTCAGAAACCGTCAGGAAAACCTTCAGGGAAGACATCGAAGACTTCAGGTTTTCCTTTGAGAGCCAAAAACTCTTCATCCCGAAAGACGCCAAAGATTTTACGGATGCGCTGCGCTTCACCGTTGAACTCAAATCTGTCGAACTCGCAAAAGAGATGCTGGAACGAAGAAAGGAAAGCCCATTGAGCAAAGAGCACCGGGAAAACATTGAAAAGATCGTCGGCAGTTTTTCCAAGAGCCGGGAGTTTCAGGAGCATCCGCAATTGTCTGAAGCTCTGAAAAACAAGTTGGAAGAAAAATTCAAAGCAGCCGAGAAAGCAGGTATCCGGCTCGATCTGAGGCACAGGGACGAGCCTAAGACGAAATTTCAAGATCTCGAACGTTAAAGGTTAAACAAAATGAAATATGAAGAAAAAATCGAATACGCGGAACCGGTCGTTATTGAAAAGCGACTCATGCAGCAGCTGATCGACCCCGGCACGGACGTCCGTCCGCTGGACGCTAAGGCAGCCGAAAAGTTTCTCGCCGAGTATGAGGTGCTGAGATTTGAGAATCCGCTGGAAACTCAAATTTGCAAACCTTTCGGCGGAGAGAAAGAAACCGAATGCGTCACGGCTTCGGCAGTGAAGAAGGAAACCATCAAAGAGATTGATGCGTTTGAGCACGACTTGGACAAAGCTAGACAGAAACAATGGCGCACCGAATACCTCCAAGACTGTAAGTCTGGGAAGGAAGTTAAACCCCTTTTCGGCGTCTATGTTGAGTACGAAAACATTCCGTGGAAAAACCCGCTCGATGGAGTGGAAATGGATTATTTGGCTCAGATTACGCCGATGTCCTTTGTGCTTGATCCAAAAGGGGAACCGGGCAGAATTGGTCTGCTGGACTCGGCTCTGATAACAAAGTTCGGCGCATTTCTCAATAGGAAAAACGGAGAAATTGAAGACGACAAATATTACTGCGCTCCGGAGTTTCGCAGAAATGAGGTGTGTTATTACGGTTCTTTGAGATTTCACCTCCACGAAGCCGGAGAACCCGTGAAATCATTCGGAAACTGGAACGAACAAACAAAAACATGGAGCGGCGTATTCAACCTTTCCCAACTAAACGCGGACGACAAAGAGGACATTAAAGACGCTCTGGATGAACTTCCAGAGAAATTATCTCAGGAGAAAGTTTTTCAGGGCGCTAAAGAGGACGAGCTTTTCTGGAGAGAAAGTGTCACGGCTCCGGTAGAACAAACGCTGCGGCTGCTTGAAGAACCGAAAAAAGAAATCAAACTTCAGGTAAAAGAGAAGGATCTCAGCATGGCGGATGTTTTGGAGCGGGACATCCGAGAGAAAGCCGAAGAACGATGGAAAGCCATTGAGACCGAGCGCTACCAGTCCAAAGCAGTTTTAACACCGGAAAACAGAAAGGTATTCGACGTCCTGTTTGAAGCTTATGTTGCGACCGAAGAACTTCAAAAGCACCCTAGATTGCAGAAGGCCCTGGAAAAACAGCTTCTCAGTGTCTTTGTAGCGGCCCAGAAAAAAGGCATTACCGTCGGTCTTAATGAATATTCAATGGACGCCCCGAGCAGGAATCAAACGATCATTCAGGTCAAGCAGCCCGCCCGAGAGCGGGAAAAACAATAAGAATAGGAGGAGAAGATGGCAATCAGTTTTAAAGAACAAATTGACAACTTCAGCAACGATTTTTATATCAACACGGCCTACATTCCCTACATCGTCAATGGGCCGGAATGCGCAGACGGTTTGTCTGCGGATGAACTGAAAAAGATTGATGACTTCCTCGATAAATGGTCATATGTCGATTGTTCGGAGGCAATGCTCGATTCACCGGACTTCGGTGAATGCCGTATCTGCGGTATGCAAGCAGCGGTGACTAAGGCCACTTTTATCAATAAAGAGGCCGTCCGGGAAGAAGAGCAGCGGAGAGAAACCGATGAGAAATTATCGGAGCTTTCCTCGGAAAATGCCGAAACCTTTAAGCAGGTCTATGAATCCCACGTTTCGCGTCCCGAATTTAAAGAGCATCCCCGCATGAAGGAAATCTTCAGGGCAAAACTTGCCGATGTCTTTGTGGACGCGGAGCGCCGAGGGATTGTTTTAAAGCCCGAGGAACGCGCCATTGATTCAAATCGCGATAAACCTAACGGGAACGACAGGGAGAGATAATGTGGCCCGATTATTACCCGAACAGCTTGAATTTGATTTTTTCGCGCCTCCTGCCCCGGAACAAGTTAAGAAACCGGAGAAAATAGCTGTATCAGCTGCGTTTAAGGATGCAGATATTTTGAAATTTCAATTAAATAAAGACGGCAGCCGAAAACTCGAGGACTTCGGAGAAGACCTGAACAATACCCGCAAAGGCCGGAGCAGAACTACCTCAGATATCGACCGATTCCTCGAACTGCCTGAAAGTGACCTTCAGAAACGGCTCGGCTCAGAACCTCTTGAAAAAGTGTGGCCGAAGGCTGCCATTCAGGCGCTGGCTAAAGATAATCCAGAAGCAGGAGCTTGTCTCTGGCTCGTCCGACAGCAATTAGGAGAAGTACGTCCCCGTCAAACCTCCATTATTAAATACCGCAAGTACATTGCGACCGCCAAGGCTGCCATTGATCTTCACCGGCAAGCAGCAACAGGCGAGTTGGCTCCGGAAGTTCAGACGGCAGCGTTTGACAGTTTCTATGCTGTACGGGACAGCTATAAGTATCTGTCAGCGATTGATCCTAAATATTGGCCGATGCTCGGACACCACTACTTCAAAGATGTCGCTGACATTTGCAAATACAATGACTATCGGCTAAGCAACGATCGTCAACTAAACGAGTATGCCTACCTTACGACGCTGCCTTATTCTCAACATCCTGAAATCTATGACCTCTATCTGGTTAATTCAAGAGGCTCTCGTGTGCCCTACAACCTCGTCGGAGGAAAAACGTGGGAGGAATTTAAAGAAAACATCAATCGGCAGCTCGAAAAAGAGTATCTGACTCGGAAAAAAGAGGAAGAAAATCCTCTGAAAATTGCCGCTGATTGCCCTGAAAAGGCCAAACCCATTGAACTCTTCGGACGGTCAAACCGTAAGAGTGAATATGAAGTTTACGGCAAACAAGGATCAATTGAATTTCAATTGACAGACAAGGCTCATTTTGATTCCAAAGAGGATTTTTGGAAATTTGTAGCCGAGCATAAACCGGAATTGGAAAGCCGTTACCGGGAGTTAAAAGAAGAATTTTCCAGAAGCGAAAAAGACTGGAGAAGCGGCAATCCGATCAGAGATCGAGTGGGCCCGGACTACCGTCAGGGAAAAGACGCTACGCCGGAAATGTTCCAAGAGACCTTCGGATTCCGAGGTGTTGAGTTCGGAAACTGGGTCAAACAAGGAAAAAACGGCAGGGAACGGCAATGGATGCTCAACAATGCTTATGACTCCCTCATGGATCTCTCAAAGATATTGGACATTCCTCCGAAGGCCGCTGCTTTGGACGGTGGTTTAGGGCTTGCCTTCGGCTCTCGCGGCCACGGAGCAACTTCGGCGCATTATGAAGTGACGAATCGCGTTATCAATCTCACCAAAACCAAAGGCTACTCAAGCCTTGCGCATGAGTGGTTTCATGCGCTCGATCACTATTTGATGAGAACAAATTACAAAGAAATTCAAGACCCGGAAAGGCGCTACTTGAGTCAACAGGTAGACTCTTCGATCACCGTTCAGCTTACGGAAGACGCAAAAAGAGAAATCTTCAAGCGTGCCGAATCGGTATACCGTTCTGCAAAATGGATTCCGGCTCAAGTGGAGTATTTAATCAAAAACGATTCAAAAAACTTTGACGCCGCGATTAAATGCGCTCAAGGTGATACCGATTCCTTCAGCATTGAAGTGAATTGTCAGGAGCGCTCGAACTCAGCCAACAAGAAGATGATGTTTGAGTTCACCCGAAAAGACATTAACGTTAAAGAAGTCGGCCAAAACAATGTTATCCGCTTCCCGCTGCATGATGCATGGGCCGAAACCATCAATGCCATCCGAGACAGCGATATGCACAAACGTATGACGCGTAAGAGCGACTATTGGCATTCCAAAGCTGAGGAAGCCGCCCGCAGCTTTGAGGGTTTTGTCGAGCTGCGCTGCAAGGAAATCGGCATAACAAACGACTTCCTTACAAACGGTGCCTACACTGAAAAAGCTCTCGGCAAAGAAGGTTTTTATCCTTACTTAGACGGAAAAGACGTTGAGAAAGTAACGAACGGATTCAAGAGAATTTTCAAGGTTATTAAAACCAAAGAAACGGATAAAGGCGTGGCTCTTTTTTCCAAGGCCAATCAGGAAAGTCCGAAGACACCCAAGGCCGAGATCCGAGAGGCCTTAATTAAAGCGTTCGGAAAAGAAGGTCTCGTTAATCTCGTCAACAACAACCGCTTTTACTTGGCGCAAACGGAGTACGAAGCACTGACCGTTGCTTCTATAGAACAGGAGAAAAAACAGGGATTCTCGACTATTGCGCTGCCGCAAGATCCGACACGGATTCTCGGATTCCACGACAAAGTAAATCACCGGACATTTCTCATTGCCGACAACCTCAACCCGGAGACGGCTTGCGCGGTGATGCTGCATGAGGTCGGTGTTCACATGTCTGCCGATTCCACTCTAAGAGCAAAGACCCGGAAGCTGATTGATACGGCTGTAAACCTGTATGAAACGGGATTAAAAACTGAAGACACTCTGATGAAGACCGTTGAAAAACGTCTTCAGGAAAGCAGAATCTCCCGCAGTTCCTTTGATTACCGGGAAGAAGTCTGCGGATATCTTGTCGAAGAAGCGGCAAAAGCTCAGGCCCGAGCTCCGGCTGTCGTCCGATGGTTTAACGACGTTAAATCTACAGTCAACGTCTGGTTGGTCGAGCACGGCGTCAGAGATACCAGCAAGCTCTCAGCGCTCGATCTCGCGACGATAGCCAAATCTAACGTCAAAGAAATCTCGAAGATGCCGCAGGAGCATGAACTAAGTCCGAAAGGCCGCGAGATTCTTGCAAAGCACGTTCAAGCTTTGTCGTCTAAGTATTCAAAGCTTTCGGATGCTGAAGCTGAAATCAAGGGGCTCTACAAACGGTTTACTGAACTGGAACAAGCCGGAAAACCGCTGCCGGAAGTGCCGAAAGCGAAAAAGACAAAAGAACCTGAGAGATAGGGGGAAAAACATACACCTGAAAACAGCTGACCTAAAGGGCTCTATGCAACATCCCCGCTGCGAGGATCTACACTGCGGGGATGTTTTAACAGAGTGATTGACACCTATCGATTAAGATCTAATGATCTGTCAGTTTTTTTTAGCCTCCTCTTTTGGGAGAATTTTTTGGAAGTCACCATCTAGTTTTTGCAACGCATTTGATATTGTGGCAACGTTGTCTTTTGCCCAATTAAGCTGAGACTGAATGGATTTCTCCATACTTGCAAGATTCTTATTAAGTTCGGCCGGTTGCGGACCCCCTGTAGTTTTGCGATTTTGAATAATTTTGACGGGATTCAACGTATCCTTAAATTGACTTTCGGGCATTGGACACAGTGGATTACCTTGCGGGTATTCCTTCTTAATTACTTCAGCATAGATTCGTTTTACCTCAGAATAGGGAAAATCTGCCGGCTTAATACCGTTCGCTTTGGCGTAACTAACAATTTCACTTGCAATATGGTGGCCTACTCTAAAAGGTAATTTATAGTCACGCATGAAAACGTCAGCTACTTCCTGACTAGCAGTCCAGTCCGAATTCAACTCTTCCAAAGCACGTTCGGGATTGATTTTTAAAGCAGCGATTACTCGCCTAACCTGACTTAACATAGCAAGGGTTTCTTTCACTCGGCCGGATGTGTCTTCAACATTACGAGCATCGCTCATACCCGGAATGATATTGTGCGCAAGCCAAACAGCCTGTTGCGCATCCGAAATGACACGACTAGCGTTTGTACGGGTACGGATCATCAGTCCCGGATTACGTTTCTGTGGCATTGCCGATGAAACATAAGTATTCTCTCCACCCTCTTGCAGTAATATCCACGGCCTTGGCTGAGCGTACTGCACACTCAAGTCCTGTATAAAGGTTCCAACGTGAAGTGCAATGCTCGTTAAAATTGAAGAGAACTCGACTGCGTCATCGTTGGACTTAAACTGGCCCGCGTCATAGGCATTTTCAACCGGGGCTTTAAAACCCAAGTAATGAGCCATTCTTTCACGATTTAGCGGCCAACTTGTGCCGTTAAGTACAGTAGTACCCATAGCACAGTAATTTAAGCGATCATAAAAATTTTCAATTCTTTCTGCGTCTCTTCTGAAGGCAGAAAGCAAACCAAGAAGATAATGTGCGTAACTGTTAGGTTGAGCCGCAACGCCATTTGTGTAATTTGGAACAATCGTATTTTTATTTTTCTCTGCAAGGTTAAGCAGAGACTGCATCGTATTGCTCAAAGAAACCATCAGTTCCAGAGCTTCATCTCTTAAAATAGCTGCGCGATAGGTAGCGTGCATATCTTGGCTCGATCTTCCGATATGAAGCATGGTGACATCCATTCCGGCAGCTTTGATAAGGAGCGGCTCGAAAGCGATAACTTTCTTCGGACGTTTTGCGCCGGGTTTACTCCCGTTTGTTATAACCTCTTCGATGCCTCTGGCTATTTTCGGTGTCACGGCTTTATCCAGTAAACCTTCTTCACTGTTAATTACAGCAGTAGCCTTATTCATTTCGCCAAGCCAAAAGAATTCATCTCGTTCTGCTGCGTTTGCGGCTAATGAAAATAAAGCGCAAAAAACAATTGCGAAAGATTTTCTTAATTTCATAATTCCTCCTGAAAGTAACAGTTTGAATATAACTATCCAAAAAAAAATCTTGTCGCTAATTTTCATTTTTTAAAATTGGGTGGGGATAATATGAAAATAATTAATATGTTTTGTTTTTTCTTAATTTGGATTTCTTGTGAACCCCTTCAATGATATTGAGACTTGGCAGACTCTTCTTTGCTTATCGGAAGGCAGACAACTCAATCAAATCGCTCATGAGAATGAGATCAGTCTTGCTGCGCTCATCCGAAGAATTCGTACCATTGAAAATACATGGGGTGTGAAGTTGCTTTCGACGAATAAACCAATTCGTCTTACCTCAGCAGCAGTCAATTTTTTGCCGGAAATCCGAACATTATGTGAGAGCCACAGGAAACTACAACACCGCTTTGAGACAGCTAAAGATTATCACTCCAGCCTCTCCGGCCAGATCCGTTTTGCAGTCGCTGCTGGTTCTCTCGGTAGCCAGAATACCCATCGCTTGCTGATGGAATTTTCAACCCAGCATAAAGGAATCGAATTTCAGACAGAAATAGGACCTAATCTCAATAAAGTCCTAAACGGGACATGCGATGTTTCGACATTCACCGGTAATTTAGAGTTAAGCGGATTGGAAGCGATTCCGAGAGGACGGGCGAAATATTTTGCACTTGCTTCTCCCTCCTACATAAAAAAATTTGGTTATCCACATCATCCTTCAGAGCTCTCACAACATTTCTGTGCTGTTTTTTGCGGAGCTTCTAGAGCCCGTACAGAATACCTACAGAAAGCCAAAGAAAAAAGAATAGTGACCTACGGCAAAACAGTTACTTCGACTGATGTTTTATTTCTTAAGCATATTGTTCTTCAAGGAGAGGCCTTAATCGTAGACTTACCGGTAGGCCACTGCGCAAAAGAAATTAAACTAGGTCATTTGGTACCGGTTTTAGACGGGTGGCACCGGAATTCTGAACCACTATGGATCGTAACATCAGAAAATAAATGGAAAGATCCAAAAATACGCATTTTTATGAAATGGTACGCGACAGCTTGGTCCGAAATGCTCCAAAAAGCCGAGGATTCTTTGCGAAATTGTCTGAACGACGTGTTTATTGAAGAAATTCTTGATTCAACACCTTAGAACTTTAACCCCGGCTAAATATTTGCTTCTATATGCTTCTTTTTTTCAGAAGTGATCTAGCCGCTTAGCCAAACGGCTCGGCTAAGAAGCCCCTGTTTGATGGCTTTATTTCAAATTTATGAATTTACTTTTTCGCTATGGTTTGCTGTGTGGAGGTTTACGGCATCTACAAAATCAACAGTCAAAAGATTAAAAGAACAAACAAGACTGGGCGTCCGTCCGGGAACACCCGGCCCAAGAGGTTGCTAGAGCTAAAAGGCTAAAGGCTCAGCACGTTGTAAAACCGGTCAACCGACCAACGAACGCCTCATAGAAAGGTGTGGCCGGGCGCGCTCATCTTTCCTGACCCTGCCGATTCGGTTTCGGCAACCTCATTGAGACCGGACATTGGAGAGATACAAACCGAACACCAACCGACGACGTCGCACGAGGACGATTGGAATTCTAGCCCATTTTTGTTCAAAGCCGAGTGCATGAACTATTTCCATGAAGGAATCGTCCTTCAAAATCTCATAAAGGATGATAAGGAATCAGGCGCATGATTGTTTCCTGACCTTGATGCCTCGGTTTCATCAAACTCTTGACCCCAACCAGTCGGAAAAAACAAACCGAATCCAACCCGGAAAACACGCACGAGTCCTTAGGCAATTTCGGATCATACCTGAATCAGCAGCTGTAAGTTCCCGTATTGCCGTTTTTGCTACAATAAACGGGTGAGTCTGCAACTGTCCCGCCAAAACATTTGCTCGGTTCAACATAATGACTTCAAATCCTAATTTGGCGGAAGACGATACAACCCCGGCGAAGCGTTCGTGCCTTTTAGAAAATTCGTGGAAATTCGGACCTACAAGGTTTGCTGTTTCTGAAAAAATCCAAATCATCCGGCTCTCTGAAACCGATCCGATTTCCAATAAAAAAGACGCTATCAATAAACTGGTCGATGCACTGGGAAATGGCGTAGTCAATCAGGACACAGGTTTCTTATTGCAAAGCTCTAGAAGTGACGCTAAGAAAACATTATTCAGAAAAGACATCGACTCTCCGATTGTAAGGTGTATTTATTCTCAGGCACGAGATTTAGCACAAAAGTCTGTCCTAATTGAATCCCACGGTGACATTCTTCATGACAATACTCAAGTGCAGGCTATCCATATTTTTGCTGCCGGAGCCTTGGTTGAGAACAGATTGTTCCGAGTTGAGCTGACCGTCAGAGATTATGTTGAAACCGATCATGAAAGAAAAATGGTTCACTCAATAGACGGTGTTGAAATAAAAGAAGTAGATAAAAACAAGGCATCCGTCTGGGAACCCCCGGCCCAAGTGTTTCCTGAAAAAAACCTCTTGCAAAAAACCGGTCAACCAACCAACGGATGCCACGCTCATATTTTAAAAGAAATTAAAGAAAATATCACTATTGAACAACTTTTACACTCTTACATCCGCGCTGACGGAAAGGCATATTTTGAGGCAGTTGACACAGAAGAATACGGCTCCGACGGTGTTTATCAGAGTTTGGTCAGAAGAAAGTATGTAGCCTCCAAATTGACGGATCTTCTTACCGGTTTGCAAAGAAAGAATGGAATTGCCGTATCGGATTCGGCAAAAAAAGAAATTTACATTCAAATTGAGAAAGTATCTGAACCATTCTGGAAATCCTCGAATCAGCTTTCCATTGATTTTCAAAGTTTGAAAAAAATACTTCTTAGCAAAGATTTCGATAAGAACGTTCTTTTGAAAAACTTTATTAAAACCCAGCAAAATCGAATTTTGGGAGGAACCAATGAGCTCTCCCGTTGAAAAAGACCTGACGGTTCGTGTGCAACTCCAAAAAGGACTGCAAAAGTATCTTGACCGCAGCGATATAACGGAAATTGCCGTGAATCGCCCCGGCTTCGTGTGGGTTGAGGAGTCCTCCGGGTGGCGATGCTATGAAGACAAAAATTTCACCTACGATTACCTTGCCAAGCTCGGAAACGTCTGCGCTGTTTACGGAGGAGAGAATAAAACGCTCGACTCCGCTCATCCGGTGCTCTCCGTGGAACTCCCGGACGGTGAACGTGCCCAGTGCGTGATGCCTCCGGCGTGCAAGAACGGGACCATCAGCCTTACGGTCAGAAAAATCTCGAAGGACGTTATCGGACTGGATTCTTACATTCAGAACGGATATTTTTCGCATATCCGCCCAAAGGACTCCCTTGACCCGATACATGAGGAATTATCTGCCCTTTACAAAGAGACCTTTGACACCAATAAAACACCGGACACTCTTAACCTTCTCCGGGCAGAATTTTTAAAGCGCTGCGTGGAAACCGGCAAAACAATAGTTATTGCCGGAGAAACCGGTTCAGGTAAGACCACGTTTATGAAAGCTCTGATGCAGCATATTCCGACGGATCAGAGAATTATTACGATTGAAGACGTACCTGAGCTTCTTTACGGACTCCCAAAGCACGAAAACCAAGTCAACCTCTTCTACCCGTCTGAAGCAACGGATAAATCAACGGTAACCGCTGCAAGCCTCATGCGTTCGTGTCTCAGAATGAAGCCCGACCGTATTCTGCTTGCCGAGCTGCGCGGGGGAGAGACTTTCGACTTTCTGAATGTGTGCCTTTCCGGGCATTCAGGTTCAATTACAAGCTGCCACGCCGGAAGCTGCGGACAGGTTTTTGACTATTTGGCGCTCAAAGTTCTTCAGTCTTCAACGGGACGCGAGCTGCCTTATGCGGTTATTCAGCAGCTTTTGCATCAGGTCATTGACGTGATAGTTCACGTCCACCGAAACAGAACTTTCGGACGTCATATCACTGAGCTTTTCTTCAACCCTCATACTGAGGAGACAAAGAATGAAAGCCTCTAAGACGCTTCTGAAAATCCTCTTTATTGTTATCGCAGCCCTGCTTTGCGCGCTGGTCATTCTTTTTATCAGCAGTTTCGTATTCATGCGGATTTTCAATCTTCCGCTGGAAGCGTGCCGCCCGTGGACGATCATCCAATACTTTATGATGTACCGCCACGCTCCCGACAAAGCGGTGCGCCTTGCCGTTCACGGGTGCCTTTTTCTGCCGTGGATTGCGCTGGTCGGTGTCGGCATTGCAATCTTGATTAATCGAGACAAACGTGCTCTGCACGGGGCGGCAAGATTTGCCAATCTTGGCGAAGTTAGACAATCCGGCCTGATTGATCCTCCGGGCGGTCTTGATAAAACCATTCTGGTCGGAAAGTACAAAAACAACTATCTGACCTATGCCGGATACCAGTTTGTTCTGCTGGCTGCGCCTACCCGAAGCGGTAAGGGCGTCGGTATTGTTGTTCCTAATTGCCTCAACTATTCCGATTCTCTGGTCGTTCTCGATATTAAAGGTGAAAACTTTGATATCACGTCAGGTTTCAGAAAAGCGTGCGGACAGGAAGTCTATTTGTTTTCGCCTTATGCGGATGACGAAAAAACCCATCGCTACAACCCGCTGGATTACATCAGCAGCAGCCCTGCCGAACGGCTCGGCGACATTGATGCCATCGGTCAGGCGCTTTATTCGGGTGAAAACAACAACGACAAGTTTTGGAGTGAAAATGCCAAAGACTTCTTTCGCGGCGTAACTCTTTTCGTTCTTGAAACACCGGGACTGCCCCACACATTGGGAGAAATTCTCAGACAGGCTTCGGGCAAAGGAAAGCCAGTTAAAGAACACCTCCTCGGAAAATTAAAAGAAGCTCAGGATGCCGGGCACCCCTACTCAAACAACTGCGTTGATGCGCTCAACCGAGTCTTGAGCAACTCGGACAATACGCTTGCCGGTATTATCGCCACGTTCAATACAGCGCTTTTATCGTTCCAGAATCCGAAAGTAGATTTGGCAACGAGCGCTTCGGACTTCGATTTAAGAGAAGTCCGGCGCAAAAGGATGAGCATTTATTTCAAGATCGAGCCGACAAAACTAAAAGACGCCCGGGTGCTCATCAACCTCTTCTTTGATCAGCTCTTAAACCTGAATACCCGGAAGCTGCCGTCTCAGGACAAAACGCTCAAGTACCAATGCCTTGTTCTTTTAGACGAGATGACGTCCATCGGCACGGTGAACATGATTAAACAGGCCGTTTCTTATATGGCCGGTTACAACATGAGACTCTTGACCATCATTCAAAACAAGTCGCAGCTTGAGGATGTTTACGGCAAAGCCGGTGCCGTAACGCTTCTGTCGAACCACGCTTTGATGATTATGTACGCCCCGAGCCCGGCCACTCAATCGGATGCCAATGAATACTCTGAAATGCTGGGATATGAGACCGTTAAATCGAAGTCCAAGTCCCACAGTAAGGGCGGCAACTCCACCAGTGAATCCGATCAGAAGCGTGCCCTGATGCTTCCGCAGGAAATCCGGGAGCTCGGCAAAGACAATGAAATAGTAACGCTCGAAAATACCAAGCCCATTTTCTGTCAGAAGATTAAGTATTACCTCGACCCCGCTTTTAGGCAAAGAGCGAATTGGGCGGTTCCAGAGATTCCGCAGCAGGACGTTGAACTTTTCGTTGCACAAATGGAGCAGCGGATAAAAACCGCCTCAGCATCAGACTTAAATGAAACGAATGCAGCAAGCCGTATTGTCACCGGTAATACCGAACTGCCGGACGATATGAAATCGGTACCTGACAACCAGTGGTCCGAAGATCAGGTTAATTGCTACATTGAAAATCTGATCTCCAACGAGATTGTCAAAAAGTCGATTTCCAATTTTGATGCTCTTGATGGGATCAGCGCGGCTTCTGCATCGGCTCAGACCGACGTTCTGCGTCAAATGAATAGTGCCGCAGCACCCGGCACCGAAAACGCCCGGCAGATTTTGTCCGACTTAACGGAAGAAGAAGCAGACGTCAGCCCAACCTCGGAAAGCAGCACTGAAGACGAAACCTCCGAAAGCTCGGAAGAATCCGATTCCGCACTTTTGGCTTCTCTTGAAGAATTTTCCGATGATTCCGATTCGGAAAACAAGGTTCAATCCATTGCCATACACGCGGACATAGAAGAAACGCATTTAAGTGAAATAACCGAGCAGGACACGGAGCCGGAAGAGACTTCTGCGGCGGCGCAAAACGTTACGGACATTACTGCCAACATCACAGCAGATGTCACTGCCGACTGGGACGAAAAACGCTGTGCGGACTTTGCAGCCTCTTTGATTTCACAAATCAAGCTGCACCTGAAGGAACAAAAGATTCCTGAAACGACTGCGCAGGAATCTATCGAGGCGGAACAAAAAGACGAGGCCACCGGCAAAGAGATTCCGACGTCCAAGAACGAAGGAGACAAACAAAAAGAATACTTCAGACACGTACAAAAAATTAGAAACGCTTATCGGAAAGTCGCGAAGAATCCGCTTGCTTCGCGAAGAAAAATTTCCTAACAAAAGCGGGTAGCAACTCTTAAAGGAGAAAAAATGACTGAATACAAAGCCTTCAGTAATACCGTCGTTGTTTTCAAAGAACCAACGGTTTCGCAAATCGTTCCCAAATCCGGCCCCAATGCCGGTAAAGAAACTTCCGTCTTGGAGTTTAAAGCCTATAAGCCTCATTTCGTGAAGCAAAAAGACGGCTCCTTTCAACAGGACAAAGACGGGACGGAGTTTTTCAGTGTCCGTTACTACGGCAAAGAAAGCTCGGCAAAAAGAATGGCAGCGGGCATCAAAGAAGGAATGATGCTCGAAGTTCGTGGGGATGTCTCAACTCGTGAATTTACCGGCAAGAACGGGAAACAGATGCAGGAGAACGTTTTGACTGCAAAAGGACTTGCTGTTTCTTTGAATCAACCCGGTCTGACGATTGATTATTGTCGTCCCAAAGCAAAAGAACCGGAAGCTGAACGCTAAAGAGCTCTGAATATAAGACCGTCCGTTAAAGCGGACGGTTCCGAGGAACCACCATGAAAACAACCAACCGAGAAACCATAAAACTCACCGTAAATATTCTCATCAGAAAATTTTGCGAAGACAAAGCCGCCAAAAATTTTTCCATGAGTAAAAAGGAAGCCGAGGACTACGGCGCTTGTGAAGAAACTTCTTTGCGCGAAGAGGACAAGGACAAACTCTTTGAAGATTTCGCACTGGATTGTTTCACACGACCGAGCTTTTCCAATAACGGGGAGCGGCTATGAACGAAAAATACAATGCATACGTTCGATCCGTCGCTGATTACTTCATTGAAGAGATGAAAAAAGGAACGGCACCGTGGCAGCAAGACTGGGATAACGCAGCCAATGTCGTGCCTGTCAGTGCCGTTACCGATGCTCCCTACCGGGGTACCAATGCGCTGCTGCTGATGACTGTCAGAATAAGCCAAGGGTACGGAGACAATCGGTGGCTCACGTTTCGTCAGGTACAGGAGCTCGGCGGGAAAGTAAAAAAGGGAGAACACGGCACCAAGTGCATCTTCTGGAAGCACTTAGTGGAAAAGGACGAAAAAGATGAGGATAAAACGGTAGAACGCCTCATTCCCTGTCCGTTTGTCGTTTTTAATTCCGAGCAATGTGAAAATCTGAATCTCAAGAAATTTGAGACACCGGTACACGAATGGACTCCGTTGGAAGCTGCCGAACGTATTCTTGACAAGTCGGGCGCCAAGATCGAAGAAATCAAACAAAATCAGTCCTACTATGTTCCGGCCTTGGACAAAATCGTTCTTCCTCTGAGAACTCAATTCAAAGATGCTGAAGGTTTTTATGCAACGGCGCTGCATGAACTCGGTCATTGGACAGGCCACAGTTCACGTCTGAACAGACCGATACTGAATAAGTTCGGTACTCCGGATTATGCAAGAGAAGAACTTAGGGCTGAAATATCTTCAATGATGGTGTGCGGCGGTTTAGGCATCAAACACAAGGCCCAGAACAGCGCTGCATACGTCAACAACTGGATCGATGTTCTTAAAAAAGACCCTAAAGAATTATTCCGGGCGTGCGCAGACGCAGAAAAAATAAAGGATTATTTATTCGGCATTGATAAATCTTTAGGACTGACGGCAGAGCCTCCGGTAAAGAAAGATAAAAGTCCGGACAACAAAGAAGCTAAGGCCGCCTTTCAGACAGCAGCTCTACAAACTTACAAGGATTTACCCAATTATCAACAGAAATATATTCAGAGTTCGATGCTGAATTATCTGACGCAGCCGTTATCCAATCCGTACCAATTTCAAAAACCATCACAAAAAATCAGAACCATTGATATTGAAAGGTAGTCGCTATGCAATTGTGGATTGCGGAAAAACCCTCTGTTGCCAAGGCCATTTGTGCAGAGTTGGGAATTGTAAAAAAGGGAGCCGGTTTTAACGAATGCAAAGGCGGCAATACCGTCACTTGGTGCTTCGGCCACCTGTTGGAACAGGCGGCCCCCGATGCTTACACGCCTGATGACGTTCCAGTCACCAAGAAAGGCGGAAAAATTTGGCGTATGCAGGATTTGCCGATTTTCCCTTCAGTTTGGAAACTCAACGTAAAACCGGACAAAGGCGTTAAGGCACAACTCAGAACCATAAAATTACTTCTGAGCCAAGCCGACAGCATTGTTAATTGCGGAGACCCGGACAGGGAGGGACAGCTCCTTGTTGACGAGATTTTAGAGTTTTACAAGTGCCGAAAACCCGTCAGCCGTTTCTGGGTTTCCGCACAAGATCCGGCGTCCATTAAAAAAGGCTTGAAATCTCTTAAGCCGAATAGCCAATTTCAGGGAATGAAGCTTGCAGCGCTCGGCCGATCCAGAGCCGATTGGCTGCTGGGAATGAATCTGACCCGGGCTTTAACGCTTACTCACGGAGCTAAGGAAAGAAAACTCATTGCCGTGGGGCGCGTTCAAACCCCCACACTTGCCTTAGTTGCCGAAAGAGACAGAACGATCAAAAACTTTAAAGCTGTCCCTTATTTTGTTTTAAAAGCTGAAGTTTCCACAGGGCGCGGCAGTTTTACAGCGCTCTGGAAACCGTCCGACCGACAGGAAGGTTTGGACTCTGAAGGCCGTCTGGTGAATCCGGCGGTCGCTAAAAGTTTGTCAGACAAGCTTAAACCGACGAAAACAGCTACAGTTAGAAAGACGGAAACCGTGCCGAAAAGGCTGGCACAGCCCCGGGTATTTTCGCTGGCGGACATTCAGCTTGAGGCAAGTAACAAATACGGTTTTTCTGCTCAGGAAACACTGGATACCTGTCAAAGTCTGTATGAAATACATAAAGCCGCAAGCTATCCCAGAAGCGATTGTCAATACCTCCCGGAATCACAGTTTACCGATGCGCCCAAAGTCCTTGCAGCCATTGCGAAAACTTGCCCCAAGCTCAGGGAGTTGGTCTTAAAAGCCGATCCGACCATTAAGTCTCAAACTTGGAACGATAAGAAGATCACTGCGCACCACGGAATCATCCCGACGCAGCTGCCGGTTGATTGGGCAGCTTTAAACGATAAGGAAAAAAAGATTTATGAACTGATCGGACGCCGATATTTGGCTCAATTTTTCTCGGTTCATCAATTTAATTCATGTTCAATTGACTTAGATCTAGGAAGCGAGCTGTTTGTCGGCAAAGGAAAGACGGTCACCTCACTCGGTTGGAAGATTGTTTACGAACACCAAACCGACCCGGATTCCGATAAAACCGAGTCCGACCAGATTCTTCCTTCAGTAAAAAGCGGCGATATTTTAAAAGTCCTAAAGACTGAAACGAAAAACGAACTTACCAAGCCGCCCGCGTATTTCACCGAAGGCACGCTGATTGCGGCTATGGAGAAAATTCATACCGTAGTGGACAACCCGGAATATAAAAAATATCTGAAGGAAGGTGACGGGATCGGCACACCGGCAACCAGAGCAGCGATTATCAGCGAACTGAAAAGAAAAGGTTATTTGGAGACGAAAGGCAAAAAAATCTGCGCATCTTCTGACGGGATTGAATTGCTGAAGCTCGTGCCGGAACTCGTCCGCAACCCGATCCTTACTGCTGTCTTTGAAAGAAAACTTAGGGACGTTGAGTCCGGCAAAAGCACTTTGGGTTCCTTTATTGAGAGCCAGCAAAAATTCATTTTGCAGGAAATCAATAAGGCAAAGGCAATCAATAATGGCCTCCAATAAGAACCCGTTTCTTGACGATCTTTTTCCCGATCCGATGCGTGCCCGAAAAGCACGCATTTTCAAAGGATATGAGAACGTTTCAAACACTGCGGCCTTCAGATTTTCTGCTCTCAGCTCAAAAGTTAAAGCCGAAGGTGTTGTCGATAAGCGCGCCGAGGTTATGTTTCGGTTCGGACAGGCAAACATAAAAAGCTATCTTCACACAATCAAAGCAGCCGATTACATAGCGCGAAACGGAGATATTGAGCTGATCGATCAGAGCGGAAACAGTTTGCAGGGTAAAGCCGAATATCGAAAAGTCCTCTATGAATGGAAGCTGCTTTCAGAAATGGGCGAAGGAACGTCCAAAAGAGGCCACGCAAGAAGAGTCATACTTTCTATGCCCGCAGGAACAGACGAAGATAAATTCAAAGCAGCTTGCAGCCAATGGGCCAAGGATATGCTTGACGGATACGATTATCTGCTGGCTTTCCATTTACCCGGGAATGATAGAAAAACGACTCAGCCCCACTGTCACATCCTTCTTAGGACAAAAAATCGAGAGGGCAAAAGAATTCATCTGGCAAACGATGAGCTGTCGGCAATGCGTGAGCATTTTGCCGCTTGTCTCCTCAAGTGCGGCATCGAGGCCAATGCAACCCGGAGGTGGTCAAGAGGACAAACGCAGCAGGGAATTTCTCAAGCAGAACACCATGTTTTAAATAATCGCCGAATGTCTGAACAGGACCGAGCTCGAGTCTATGCAATCGCTAAAAAACGTGAACTTTTAAAACGGCAGCAAGCTCAGGTTGAAAAGGTTCATTCTGCTTTTAGGGATGGAAAAGTAATACCGGATTCCCCGTCCATTCAAAAAACAAAAAAAACGCGAAAGACTGTAGCTTATTTGGTTGAACAAGCTTCGAGGAAACTTCTTGATTCCCCTTATGCCGAGGAGCAGCATCTCGGTAGGAAAATGCAGAATTATTACTCAAAGCTCGAACCCGTTGAAAGCGCTGAGCAGAAAACATTGCGTCAGCTTAACGAGGCTAAACAACAGCAAATCAAGCGGATGCAAGCCATGCGTAAACGGCTGAAAAAAGGTTCACAAAAACCGGAACGATAGGCTTCAGCCGAAAACTTCCAGATTCTTGCAAACTTTTTCCCGGCTGGTTTCCGAACGAAAGTCATAGCGGACGCACGATTTTTACTAAAGAATCTAGTTATCAAGGTAAAACTAGAATTACCGAAAATAGCACGCTAATACTAAAAAATCTAAAAGGAGCCGGACTCAGCACGATTCACAACGATGGTGAGCTAAGTTTCTATGGCGTCAATGGAAATATCCAAAACAATATCATCGGAGCAGGAAAAGTTACTTTTGACGGTAATTCAAATATGTCTCTGATTAAAGACACCACGTGGGACGGCGGCACATCACTTAAGCAAGCAACCCTTTCAATGGGCTCTGTCGACAAACCTATTCAAATCATCGGTTCATACGTGACGGTATCTCCATCCTCTGCATTAAGCGGTTTTGGGGAAATAAGAGGTGACTTAAGTAACGAAGGACTCTTCATGCTCGGAGACTCTTCAATTGATTCCTCAATTGATTTTAGTATCCAGAAAAACGTCTATAACTCCGGACAAATTGTTCTCGGAAACGGAAAATCCGCCGGAAATACACTTCTTATAGAGGGAAATTATTCAGGCAACAATGGTCGCATCATGTTCAATACCGTACTTGGCGGAGATAATTCGCCAACTGATATATTGGTCGTAAAGGGCAACACCTCCGGTACCACAACGGTCCAAGTTAACAACATCGGAGGTACTGGTCAAAAAACCGTGAACGGCATTAAGCTTATCGATGTCTCCGGAAACTCTGCCGGAACTTTTGTTCAAGACAGCCGTATCGTTGCCGGGGCCTACGATTACAAACTACAGAGGGGTGCGGGAGAAAACAATAGAAACTGGTATCTGATCAGCGACCTGAACAACAGCGAAAACCCGGATGAACCCAATAATCCGCATGATGTTACGCCAATAATCAGACCCGAAGCGGGAGCTTACATCGGCAATGAAGCTGTTGTTCACACTCTTTTTTCCACTCGACTGCAAGACAGAATCGGAGATCTGTGGTTTACCGATCAGAACCCTGAAACAAATAAAACGAAAAACTTTTGGATAAGAGCCCAAGGCAGTTACAACTCGTGGAGAGAGGGTAGCGGACAACTCCAAAATCGCACTCTGACACTCACCACGTTATTCGGAAATGAATTTGTCTCGTTCTCATCCAACGGAGTCGATAGATTTCAAATCGGCTGGATGGCCGGCTACGGTCATGGAAGGACTAAAACGGGCAATTCTCATTCCGGAAACGGGGCTGTCGGCATCACTGACGGACTTAACGCAGGTCTTACAGCAACTTGGTATCAGAATGGTATAGGACAAGAAGGCGCCTACGTGGATACTTGACTGTCGCATAGCTGGTTCAAAAATAGGGTTAAAAGTTTAGGAACAGAAAAGTACCACTCTAAAGGTCTAAGCAGCTCCCTAGAAACCGGATACACATTTAAGTTTTCTGACTTTACTACAAGAGAAGGACATGACTTTGGTCTCTACTTGCAGCCTCAGGCACAGATCATTTGGTCCGGTGTAAAAACAGACAGCTTCTCAGAAGCAAACGGTACGAAAATCAAGGCAAAAGAGAGAAACAACATTACTACTAGAATTGGTGCAAGAGCGATTATTAACATAGAACGTCAAGCTTACGATCACGTCAGCAAAGCACAATTATTCGTTGAAGGTAATTGGATTCACAACACCAAGAACTATGGGATCGAAATGAACGGTGTCACACTCAATCAAAAAGGTTCCCGCAACCTTGGTGAATTCAAAGCCGGCTTCGATCACAGAGTTAATTCACAGCTTCGTCTTTGGGCAAACGCCGGAGTTCGTGCTGGTACCAAGCACTATCGAGATTTGACATTTATGACTGGGGCGAAATACAATTTCTAGATATGTCCGTCTCCTGAGCCAATTTCAAAAAGGGCTGTTGCCAAAATCTTTCAATGCAAAGACTCTCAACAGCTCTTTTTCTATTTACGAACTGAAGGCGCAGAGCTCCCTCCCTACGCTCCTCTACGGTGACATATTTCATCAAGAATCACATACCATGGGCGAAGCTAAACAATTCTAAGCATCCCCTTCACTAAACCTTTCAGCTCAAGGCAAAGGAGCAGAAAAGATTAAGCACTTTCTTATTACTTTTGGAAAAATCGGGGACGTGTAACTACCAAAATAAGTCCGTTTGAACTCCGACAGATTTAGGTCAACAAATTTTTCGAGATTAAAACCCAACATTGAGTTCATTTCAATCGGATAATAAACAACATGAGTCTGGCATTAGAATACCAAGACTTCCCCTTAACTCTTATATCCAACCAGCACCACAAGTGTGCGGAAGTACCCTTTACAAAGTCAAGCTATTATTGTGAGATTTGTAAATATTATGTATAATTAAGAATCTATTATTCGGACGTCGAATAAACTAATTACAAATTTTAGTTGTTCGAGGTATTCCTCTTTTCAGATATAAAAAACGGTTCGATTGCTTGTTGGGACTTATTTTCCCAAATGTTTCCAACTAGTTAAGAAGCTTTTTCTTTAGTTTCGTTCCGTTATATTAAAGATCGTCCTCTAATTTTGTCGATCTTCTCGTATCCGTTAAGTGGGCCGTTGCCATCTGATCTGTTTTGGATCTAGTGAGTAATCACATTCATATTTTTTCTAGGTTGCCCAGAGGCAACTGAGATCAGTATTTCGTATTTTTGTACCTAACAAAAATATGATTTGTCAAGAATTTTGATCAACAAGGGGGCAAAAAATAATAATGATTAAATTTACTATTCCATCCACGTTTGTAAAGCAAATTTTTATTCCATCATTCATATTGTTAATAGGTCTTGCTGTTCTTTGCAGTTTTTTTCCAATACAAATTGAATCAAACCTAGCGAATATCCAAGAATATATTTTTAATAATCTTAGTTGGGTTTACATCCTAACCGTTTCTACTATTTTGATCCTGCTTTTAATGATTGCTTTCAGTAAAGCAGGGAATCTACGCCTCGGCCCTGATAACTCCCGCCCGCAATACGGCTATATTTCATGGTTTGCCATGTTATTTTCTGCCGGCATGGGCATCGGAATTATGTATTTTGGTGTCGCAGAACCTTTGTCTCATTTTGCTTCACCTGCCATCGAAGGCACCGTACAAAAAGACAAAATGGCTCAACTCTATACGTTTTTCCATTGGGGGCTTCACGCTTGGGCTGTTTACGCCCTCATTGGCTTGTCACTTGCCTATTTTTCTTACCGCTACAAACTTCCCCTTTCCATAAGAAGCTCCCTGTATCCAATTCTCAAGTCAAAAGTTAACGGACCGGTCGGCTATCTTATCGATATTTTTGCACTCTGCAGCACCTTCTTTGGACTTACTACATCTCTGGGATTCGGGGCTGTCCAAATAGCTTCGGGCCTAACTTACCTCCACTTAATTCCTGAAAATTCTTTTTTCTATCAGTCAATCATCATCTTCTTCATTATTGTTGGCGCAATTGTCTCTGCTGTTTCCGGTTTGGGTAAAGGTTTAAAAATCGCGAGTGAAGCCAATATTCTTCTCGCCCTAACCCTCATGCTCTTAGTCTTATTTTTTGGTCCATCCGTTTATCTCTTAAATGCATTTTCCGAAGGATTAGGAACGTATTTAAATAATTTTTTCGCTCTGGCTTTCAATACATTCGCCTTTGAGGAAGGTTCAAAACCATGGTTTCAGAATTGGACGGTTCTTTACTGGGCATGGTGGATCTCATGGTCGCCTTTTGTCGGCCTGTTTATCGCAAAGATTTCCAGAGGACGCACTATCCGTGAATTCATTCTGTCGGTCCTTTTGATGCCATCCCTATTCATATTTTTATGGATGACAGTATTCGGTAGTGGTGCGATTTGGATGGACCAGCACGTTCTTCACGGTTCATTATCTAAGTTGGTCAATCAACCTGATACCTTGCTGTTTCATTTTCTCAGTCATTATCCTGCTTCCTCTTTACTGCTCTGTATCGCCGTTCTAGTTATTGGATTATTCTTTCTGACTTCAGCTGATTCCGGCCTGTTGGTCATGGACGGAATTTCATCTCGAAACTCTCCCAGATCTCCTAAGTGGCAGTCTGTGTATTGGGGCATCATGCTGATAATCCTTCCTCTCGCTTTACTGAAATCAGGAGGACTGAAAGCACTTCAAACCATGACGCTTATATCTGCCCTTCCTTACTCGGTTGTGATGCTGATCGTTTGTTACTGCTTAGTGAGAACCTTGCGTCAGGATCTGGCCTCTTACTCCGCAACCTCTCCTTCGGTGAGCAGAAATTTTGATCCTTCGCATTGGAAATCCCGGCTTGAACAAATTCTCACTTTCAACCAGAAAGAAGATATTGGTAAGTTCATGAAAGATACAGTACGACCTGCCTTTGAGATGCTGCTAGAGGAGTTGAATGAGAAAGGGATAAAGGCAGAGATAATATCCAAGGAAAAGCCACGCTTGTCCATCGAACTTCTTATACATCATGACAAAGTTCGGAATTTTCGCTATGGTGTTGTTGCAGAAGAAAAGAAAGTATCTGATCACTTAGTGGAAGATGACAAGATGCCAACAGTAACTTCATCGATTTCGTATTCTCCAGTCACTTACTACAATGATGGCAGACGGGGAAACGATATTCAATATTTAAGCAAAATGGAGATTATTGCTGATTTCCTTCATGAATATGAGCGCTACATACTTCTTTTAGCTGAAGGCAAAAACGAAATGCTAATTGAAAGTTAATTGATAATTAGCAAACTAAATTTATACATTTTAAACTAAACGCGTTAACACCGAGATTCTTTAAAATAGTCTTGAGTGATTTTCGACTTGTTTTATGTAAGCCCCGCAGATGTGGGGCTCTATTCCCTCGAATGTTTTTACAATTTTAATTGGTCACCAAAATGGTCACTAAAATCATCTTAAGACCTATAACTATTTGAATTTACGTTAGTTTAAATTCTCCCCCTCTCCGCCAACGCCCCAATAACGGCGGGGCTTCCAAGAAGAGAATCAAAAATGTCCACCAAAATGTCCACCACACGACATTGATATCTTTTCTATTCGCTTTTTTCTTTACTTGTGGTTTTCTGCACAGAATTTAATAGCTCTGTCAGCTCGTTCGACAACCTCTTTGTATCTGACTGCCAAGCGGAGACATCTATTACGTTCCCTATCGGTGTTGGTTTTGGACATTCTCTCAATGTCTGCGAGCTGGCTG
>QWCE01002357.1_pt1 | contig 25469 bp, 17 predicted proteins | sample 1972531 | NCBI WGS metagenome assembly QWCE01 (sample SAMN09866716, study PRJNA288562) | Human gut metagenome isolate term4_stool, whole genome shotgun sequencing... | reverse complement strand
GGTGTCGATCAGGTCGCCCTCAGGGGTGACACTCTCGAGGATGATGTGGTACTCCGGGCGCCAGAGCTTGTGGCGGATCGCCTCATACGACTGCTCCACCTGACGATCGAGGATCGGATCATCGACCACCTGACGCAGCACTGCGGCGGTATTCATCAGGATCATCAGGATGCTGTGACCGATGGCGGGCTGAGTGGGGAGATACTTGGACGGCAGTGCACCGGGCGTCTCTAGCCACTCCTGCACCTGACGGAAGAGTCGGAGAGCCTTCTCGGCATAGCTCTTGTCTCCGGTCGCCAGCGCATACTCCGCCATAGCGATGATGCCAAAGGTCTCGGAGAAGACGTAGCGACGCTTGCGGAGCGGAAGCCCCTCGCGTGTCACCTCGAAGTACCACCGCCCATCCTCCGGGTCGACACAGTGCTTCTCGGCGAAGTCGAGGATACTCCTTGCCGCCTCGAGGTACTCGGGGCGGGGGTCGATGTGATTATAGACGTAGGAGAGGATATAGGCTGCACGACCCTGAAACCAGACCGACTTGGTCCCGTCCATCAGGGTCCCATCGCGATCGACGCAGGTGAGCATGCCGCCATACTCCCGGTCGAGACCATGCTCGAGCCAGAAGGGGAGGACACTCTTCAGCAGCTCCTCCCTGCACTGAGTGATTATGTGGTGTAGATATTCTTGAGTTGAAGAATCCATTTCTTAATTCTGAAGTTCAGTCATTACTCTTTCACAAGGATGTAATTCGGCATCACTGTCTTAGATGGAGTACTTGGTGATCTCCCAACCCATGAATCCCATGTCGGTCACCATAAGATAGACATGGACTGTTGTCTCATCCGGGCTGACGAAGAAGCAGGCATCTCCCACCTTATTGGGATTCTTACCCACATGCTCATTGAGCCAGCCATAGAGCCGACCGTAGTCCACTTCATTGGGAGCCGTGAGGTCTCCGGTGGCGGCGGGATCGTACTTCTTATTGTAGGAGTCGAGGATCTCACCATCTGTGAGAGACGCCGGAGCACCGCTCTTGATGTCGGCAACGATAAGGCGATTACGCCAGTCATAACCAGCATCCCAATCGGCAACACTTCCATTACCTATAGCGACCAGCTCCATGCCGTTGAAGTGGGTGTAGTCCTCTACACCGGTGGGGACACACTTGGAGGCATTGGTAAGGGCAATTGCACTCTTGGGAGCAATAAGTCCGCTGTGCTTAACGACCTCACCATCCTTGAGGGAAAGTACGAAGAACTCATTGAGGCCATTGAAGACAAATCCAATACGTGCCTTGCCACTGAGGACATTGCCGGCAATGCCCATGGTACGTCCGGTATTGGCATTCTTATTCTTACCCACAAACATCGGGTCGTGCTGAAGATCCTGAGTAAAAATCTTGGTCGGCGTGCGATCAATTCCATCCTTCCAGACCCACACTTCGAGCGTGTGATTGGGAACCCACTTATTCTCGATCGAGGAGATCGTGGTAGCCACCAGGTGACCTGCCTCATCGTGAGCGATACCGTGGATATCACCAACGATGGGATCACGATTGACGGTTTTACCGGTAGCCTTGCCTGTGAAGCGATTGTGGCGAAGGAATGGCCCCTTGAGATTGGCGATGACTAGCTCATCTCCGATCACAGCCATAGAGCGATTTTGAGCATCAACCCAGCCGTGATCACCATCCTTTATCACCTTGACTCCGAAGAGGGGAGAGATCACACCCGGCTTACCAAGCGGCGCGTAGTTGGGATCTACGATCTTAAAACTATACTTAGTCTCTTTTCCGCTCTGGGAAACTACCGTGAAAGAGGTACTCTCGTCGGTGAGGTCCATCTCAGCCCCCTCAGCAGGGAGCTTCAGCGTCGACCATGGCGAGGTCTCGATCTCCAGCTTAGCATGCTTGAGCAACTGAAGGTGCTTGTACCCGAGCTGGACGATCTTGATGATGCGTGAGCCATCTTCACTCACCGGCTGCAGAATGTAGATGAACTTATCATTATCACCTCCGTTAGTCAACTTGATCGAGGTGACATCAGAGCGGTCCGATCGCACATACTCTGCGCGGAAGGTATACTCCTTACTACTTCCATCTACGTAGTGTATGGTAGACTTAAAGTCCTTGGTGAGGTCATGGACACCCTCCAGCTTGGGCTCAAATGTTGCACCCACAGGCATCACCGCAGTGAGAACCATCTGGGTCAGGTCCCCCTGTATCGGGTCGATGTCAGAGAGATAGTAGGGGATCTTAAGAGTAATGAGCCCCTCCTCATCATCGATAGTAGCCTTGAAGGTCTTATCTTTATTGGAGCAAAAAGCCCCCTCTACCGACAATTTATGCAAGTCCGCCTCCTTGGTGTAGCCAGGCTCGACCGGACTCTGACAGCCCGCCAGAAGTCCGAGGAGCGCGCCTATGAGAGGTAGTATATATCTTACTTTCATAGCTGTACGTGTTTCGTAGTTATTTCCACTGTTCATTCTGCTCAAGAGCCGCGTTGTTCTTAAACTCATTAAGCGGGATCGGATTGATCAGATACCTCTCCGGGAAGACGAGAGGCTGAGGATCCACGGCGATGTACTGGTACACGAAGTGGTCGTCACTCTTGGTAATCTTGACGCCATGGCGCTGCATGCCATCCATAACCATCTGAGCAATACCCCACCGACGGAGGTCCCAGAAGCGGTGTCCCTCCAGACCCAGCTCCCGGATGCGCTCCAGCTGCAAGTCACCCAGGTACTCCTCCCAGGAGGCCTTGAGGGGAAGCGCGGGCAGCTGTACCGACGCACGAGTGGTGCGCAGCTTATTGAGCTCCTGGTAGGCTTCGGTGTACTTCCCCAGTCGCGCCAGGGCCTCAGACTTGATGAGCAAGACCTCTGCGAAGCGCATTTCGATCCAGTACTGATCACTCTTGATATTTACGAGATCTGACTCGGGGTCATACTGGAGATACTTGCGCACCACATATCCGGTAGTCGTGCTTCGAGTATTATCGGCAGTGTCAAACTCATGGAAGCCATCCACACCACCGACAAAGAGCTCGAGATTACGCGGCTCCCATCGCTTATTGGCGACATCGACAAGGCGCTTCCATGGTGCTCCGTTGTAGAGAATGGTGGCGTAGAAACGAGGGTCACGATCCTTCCAGGGATCGATCCCCGCAGATGTCACCTCATCCCAACTGAAGGGCTTCCACTCATCCCTCACCTTGATCTCGTAGCTCCCGGCAAACTCCTCCGTCGGGGTAGCCACCACGCCGGTCTCATGACCGAGGAAGTCGGCAGACGCTCCGTAGTAATTATCAAAATTGTGCTGCAGGCTCGGCTTATCGAAGTAAGCGGCAAGGATAAGCTCCTTATTGTGCTCCGTGGTAAAGACCTTGCTGTAGTCGTCCAGAAGAGCATACTTACCCAGGCGCTCTACCTGAGACACCGCATCCAGCGCTTCCTGCCACCTGCCGGCGTAGAGAGCCGCGCGTGACATAAGTGCCCACGCCGTGCCCTTGGTGACTCGACCCAGATCCAGTGCAGGCCACTCCTCTGGTAGCTTCTCCGCAGCCTTGGCGTACTCACTGAGGACAAAGTCCCAGCACTCCTTCTCCGACGAGCGGGCTTTAGAGCGATCGTTCTGATCATCGACTTTCTCCTCGCTGATCCGGAGGACAACGCCTCCATAGCGCTGGATCAGCTCCTGGTAAGCAAAAGCTCTCCAGAAGCGTGCCTCCGCGATGCGTATGGCGACCTCCTCCTGGGGAAGCTCAGAGAGCTTACCCTTATTGCAGTCGACGAGGAATTCGTTGATCCTCTTGATCCGACTATACATATCAGCCCAGTTGTCGAGGACAAAGGTCTGTGTATAGCTCTGAGGCTGATAGAAGATCTTATCATTCTCGGAGAAAGTCTGATTATAGAAGGTGGGCTTCATCAGATCCGTGTAGAGCTCACTCATGCGCCCATTGCTCCTGATCTCTGCCGTGTGCGGTGACATCAGAACTCCGTAGAAACTCTTGACGTGAAGGTCAAGGTTCTTCATATTAGCATAAGCGGTATGCTCGCTGTATCGATCATTGGGATTTATTTCCAGAGGATCGCTACACCCTGTAATCGCAGTCGATAGTGCGCCCAGCGAAAAGCAGAGTACTGCTATCTTAGCTATTATCTGTCTCATATCCTTGAGTATTTCTTAGTAAATGATTCCATCAGAAGGAGACATCAAGTCCCAGGCTGACTGTTTTTTGCTGAGGATAGTAGGCTTGGAGGACACTAGGTGCCTCAGGGTCTATATACTTAAAGCCGGAGAAGGTGAGGAGATTGACTCCGGCCACGTAGAGTCGGAGGCTCTGCAGACTCATCTTATTAGTGAGGGTCTCCGGTAGCGTGTAACCGAGGGTGACATTCTTGAGTCTCAGGTAAGATCCATTGATCAGCCAGTAGTCTGAGGTAAACGCATTATTGATATTCCCCTCAATAGAGAGACGAGGATACATACCACCCGTGTTATCGGGTCTCCAGCTTCCCTCCACAAGATACCTGGGCGGGGTATCTCCTCCGCCATAGAAGGGTTTCGTCAGAGGGGTCATATCCTCCGCTCCATTATTCCACGTACCCTGAAGCATCTGGCTATAGAGAGCCGCTCCCTGAAACATCACAGAGAAGTCAATCCCTCTCCAGTTGAGTGAACCATTGATCGCATAGACCAACTCCGGGAATCTGGAAGAGGCTATCTCCACCTTATCTTCATAGGTAATCCGTCCATCACCATTGATATCCACATACTTGATATCACCGAGACGAGGTTTCTGTGAGGGGGACTTAGGAGCGTTATCAAGCTCCTCCTGAGTCTGGAAGAGTCCGTCTGTCTTAAATCCAAGCACTCGTCCTACCGAGCGTCCGATCTGACTCTGCCAAGGGAGGATATTGTCCGGCTCTGCTCTCTTGAGGATGCGATTATGAGTGTAAGAGATGGTACTACTTAGATTGTAGTGCAGATCCCCTACGGTATTGCGATGTGAGAGCACAAGCTCGAAGCCTCGGTTGTCAAAGGTACCTGAGTTCTCGATCGTAGGATAGTTACCTCCCAGTGAGGGGGGATAATTACCTCCGAGAGGCTGGAGGATATCATAGGTATACTTGTAGAAGACATCCATCTCAACACCCAGGAGTCCCCTCCAGAGAGTCAGGTCAAGACCGAGGTTATAGGTCCGCGTCTTCTCCCAGGTCAGGTCGGGGATAGGCATACCGGCAGAGGAGGTGACCAAGGTATTCTGTGCCTGCGGGTCCTTACCGAAGGCTACGTTCTTATTCTGGAGACTATAGCTCTTGAGGAAGAGATAGGGAGCCACGGTATTACGTCCCAGCTGACCGATACTTCCACGGAGCTTAAGCATGTCGACGATATCGGTGCGGTCCTTGATAAAGCTCTCCTCAGACATCACCCACGCGAGAGAGCCGGAGGGGAAGAAGCCCCAGCGGTAGTCCTTAGCAAAGAGATAGGTTCCATCGTAACGGAAGGAAAACTCTGCGAGGTACTTCTTGTCATAGGCATAATTGACACGCCCCACGTATCCGGCATTGGCAATACTGCCACTCTTACCTCCGTTTCCCGGCCAGCGCTCTCCTGCCTCGGGAATGACCTTTCCGAAATCCAGCTCTCTGATATCGAAGAGGTCGTAGCTCCGACGACGAGCCTGGAAATTGCTGGTGTAGAGACCATTTAGCTCATAGAGGAAGAGGGCACCGACATGATGCTTATCAAACGTATTGCTGTACTCGATAGCGGGTCGGAGGGTATAGCCGACATTCTGAGTGTTACTCATGTAGAGGCTGCCATCCTTCTGCAGATTTGTAGCATCCCTAAGGGCATACTCCTTCTTCCCAAAGTCGTACCACATCACCTCGTAAGCGTAATTGAAGCTCTTGCCATTGAGTGCCTTATAGTCCCAAGAGGCAAACATCGAGACATTGAGGCCCTCGACGTAGGGGATATCCCAGCGGATCTTACCGGATCCCTCGAAGGCATAGTTCTTATTCTCCGAGGAGCCGGAGTTACCGATACTGTAGTAGGGATTGATCGGAAGGCGTGCAGGAGCGGTAGGATGACCGTCATACTCACGGGGGACAAATGGTCTCGCATACATGAGTAAGCCCCAGACGTTACCCTCCTCCTGATTGCCCCAGGAGAGGATACCATCAGTGAAGTTATTGCGATATCTGCCTGCGAGATTGATGGACACGGTGATATTCTTGACCGGAACAGCATCGATATTGGCACGCAGACCATACTGGCTATAGTGATTGGTATCGAGAATACCATTCTGGTTCATGAATTCACCACTGGTGTAGTACTTGATGCGCTCAGAGCCTCCCGTCAGAGACACGGTGTGCTTCTGCATAGAGGTCGACTTGAGTGCAGGAGCGATCCAGTCGGTATTCTCATACCCATCAGAAGGATCGCCATTGGTGACCAAGGCCATCTCTTCCTCGGTAAACTTAGGTGCCTTTCCATCCAGCTCAAGCGCCTTATTGTACCACTGCATATACTCCAGACCGTTGACAAACTCAGGGAGAGTCGTCGGGCGTGACCAAGAGTAAGAGCCGGAGTAGCTGATATTGTGTCGTCCCTCAGCACCACGCTTTGTGGTGATGAGGATGACACCATTACCGGCTCGCATACCATAGACTGCAGCCGCAGCAGCGTCTCTAAGCACAGAGATGCTCTCGATATCCTGAGGGTTGACCTCATTCATCCTTCTCTCCACACCATCGACTAAGATCAGCGGAGAGGAGCTACCATTATAGGTATTGAGACCACGGAGCAGGATCTCGGTGCCATCAGACCCTGGTGCACCACCGGACTGAACTCCGGAGAGACCGGGGGCCCTTCCGACAAGCAGCTGAGAGACATTACTTGTCGGGACCTTGGTGAGGTCGGACTTAGAGATCGTAGAGACGGCACCGGTGAGGTGCTCCTTCTTTTGAGTACCATAGCCGACAACTACAAGCTCGTCGAGCTGCGCTACGTTGTCTAGTAGCTTGACGTTGATCACCGTCTTACTTCCGACGGTAATCTCCTGCGGTACCATTCCGATGAAGCTAAAGACTAGCACATCTGACTTGGCAACACGGATAGAGTACCGACCATCCTGGTCGGTTGCAGTGCCGTTACCGGTATTCTTGACCTTTACCATGACACCAGTGAGAGGCAGTCCGGTATTGTCAGTCACTTGACCGGTGACTTGGAGTTGTTGCCCCTGCGCTGTGACATGTAGTGCCATCATTAGCACTCCTACCACAAGGGCCAATCTCCGGCAGATAGAGGCAGTTGCGATCTTCATAATCTGCGGTTTTGACTTATTAGGGTTTGTGAATCTATAAAACTATTATTAATCTCATTATCAACTCTTACCAGATCACGATCTCATCCGTCATCAGGTATTTATCGTCCGGAGGCATATGATAGTGCACCTTGATGTAGCGCGCCTTACGATCTGTCCGGATAGTGAATGTCTCTATGCGTTGCCTCCGATCGTCGGGGGAGGTGGCAGATAAGATCCTGCCACAGGGGGTGAAGGTCTGTCCGTCCTCGGAGAGAGAGACCTCGACCCAGCGAGGCATATAGAGACCGGGACCCGCTTGCTGCATGCATCGGGTCGACACCTTGTGTATGGGCTGCACCACTCCGAGATCGATAAGCACCACATTGTCGCGAGAGGCACGAGTCCCCAGCCACTTACCATCAGAGAAGTTTGGCGTCCCCCGCACGCCGTCCAGCAGCGCCGTCTCAAGACCCACAGAGGCATACTCACTGCCGGTGGGGGTCAGCCAGGTAAGTCTCTTACCCACCCCCAAGTGATAGTCAGCATCCACCTCCGTCACCCGACCATCTATCCTGCCGGCCACGAAGTGCGCCGCCATGATCCGTGCAGAGTCGCTCACCACGATGGTGTCACCGAGGCTGTATCTCGGCGAGGAGAGTGTAGGGATCGTCCCATCCAGTGTATAATGCACCTCAAGGGGACGTCGCTCACTCTCCAGTGTTACCAGTATCCTCCGATGAGCATTGTCGACAGTCATACTCTCATCCAAGCTGGAGGAGGGACTATAGCTATTGACGCCCCTACCCCGCAGTCTCTCCACCTCGCGATTGAGACGCCACTTAAAGCACTCCGGATCCTTCTGCGACACCTCTGTCCAGCCTATCTCTGCAAGAGACAGGAGGCGAGGAAAGATCATATACTCTGCATGCTCCGGGGTAGGCACATACTCCGTCCAGAGATTTCCCTGTACACCTACGATGTGCCTCTTCTCGTCCGATGTGAGTGAGGGGGGTACAGGATCATACCCGTAAGTCCTCATAAAGGTAGTGGTCCAGCCATTGGCCTCCGGCTCATAGCGTCTATCCGACTGATAGTAGTCCAGATACAGGATCCCCACAGGACACATTATGGCATCGTGACCGGACTTGGCTGCCGTGATGCCTCCCTCCTCACCACGCCAGGACATAATAGTCATCTCGGGAGGTGCTCCTCCGCCGAGGACATCATCCCAGCCTATGGCTGTGCGTCCCCTAGAGGTGACGTACTCTGAGATGGAGGTCATGAAGTAACCCTGCAGGGCGTCTGTACTCTCCAGCCCCTCCCTGTCACGCAGAGCCTTGCACCGTGAGCAAGTCTCCCATCCTCTCTTGTCTGCCTCATCGCCCCCTATATGGATATACTGAGAGGGGAAGAGATCCATCACCTCATCCAGGACCCGGTGTATAAAGGTGTAGGTCTCAGGATTACCGAGACAGAGATCTCTCTCGTACCTTGCCGGACTACCACTACAAGAGAGCTGCGGAAGGGCATAGAGTACCTCACTGCTGTGGCTCGGCATCTCGATCTCAGGAATCACCTCTATGCCTCTCTCCTGAGCGAAGCGGACCACTTCGCGGACCTCCTCCTGCGTGTAGTACCCACCATAGCCGCCGATAGAGTCAGAGGGAATATGCCGTCTGTCACCGGAGTCCCACCAGGTCATAAAGTGAGGCTCACTACGGTAAGCAGTCTTGCCTACCAGCTCAGGAATGCTCTTGATCTCCAGGCGCCATCCACCGCCATCCGTGAGATGCCAGTGGAGCTTATTGAGCTTATACCGAGCCATCTCATCAAGAAGTCGGAGGATAAAGGGGAGGGGCATATAGTGACGTGACACATCCAGCATCAGTCCCCTGTAGGGAAGACGCGGCCGATCCTCGATCTCCAGAGAGGGAAGCCCTCTCGGAGTGATCAGCTGCCTAAGCGTCTGTAGGGCATAGCGTGCTCCCTCGGCCTCCTTATAGCGGAGGAGGACACCTGCGTCAGGAGTTATCCTGAGTGTGTACCCGTCCGGCGTCATCTTCGGATCATACTCAAAGTGGATCATCGAGCGATCCGTCGACTCCTCACACGAGACGCTCAGCCCCGAGACCGCCTCCACCTCCTCGATCTCACCGACCAACTCCCAGGCAATAGGCAAGAGATCACCAAGAGTCTCGGGCAGCGACAGGCTCACTCCATCGGACCACTCATAATACCCCTCGGATAGAGACTCCACATGCTGAGGCATGGGGATCAAAGTGTAGTCCCCCTCCTGAGAATAGGCGGAGAGACCTCCTACGAGGGCAGCGCAGGAGAGGAGGAGTCGGAGTATGTGCGAGATGGAGCTCATGGCGACTAAGTCATCATCGAGATGGAGTAGAGCGGAACCAGAAGCGCTCGATCTCCTCCAGACTCTTACCGGTAGTCTCCGGCATCAGCCTCCATACGATATAAAGGTAGGGCAGGCACATGAGTGCAAAGAGGAAAAAGGTCCCCGAGGGCGTCAGTGTCTCCAGCATCCAGGGCGTAAGCTGACCAATCAGGTAGGTCCCGATCCATAGCGAGAGACCCGCCAAGGACATCGCCAGACCTCGGATGCGGGTCGGATACATCTCTGAGAGGAAGACAAAGATCACCGCGCTGATAGACCCCGCGCAGAAGAATATGTATGCCAGGAAGAAGACCAGCAACCAGGTGGACGAGATGCCGATCGCCTCACCATACAGGAAGTATAGCCCTATCAGCACCAGCGACACGATCATACCTGACACGCCATAGTAGACCAGAGTCTTCCGCCCCACCTTGTCGATAAGGAAGATCGCAAGCACTGTGGTAAGTACATTTACTATACCGATCCACACCTGATACCACAGAGAGTCCTGCGCTGCCAGCCCGGCACCCTCAAAGATAGATGGACCATAGTAGAGCACAGCATTGACTCCCATAAATTGTCCAAGCATAGCGATCGCCACCCCGATCAAGACCGGGCGGAGGACAGCCGGCTCCCTCAGGAGCCGGAGAGAGCTCTGCTCAGCGGATGTTGCTGCGATAGCTGCTCGCGTCTCACTCATCTGACTCTCAACCACCTCAGGGTCCCTATGCATAGTGCGTAGGATCTCCCTTGCCCGGTCGTCCTTATGTCTCAGGATGAGCCATCGGGGACTCTCGGGGATAAATAGTATAGCCACAAGGAAGAGCAGAGCAGGGATCGTCTCCATCCCCAGCATCCCACGCCAGACCTCTGTGGAGAAGATGAGTTGCATCCAGTCTCCGGAGAGGGTCGGATCAGAGGAGGACCATCTGAGGAGTGCAAAATTGATGAGGTATGCTCCGAGGAAACCAATAGTGACGGCCAGCTGATAGAGCGCCACCATCCGTCCGCGATACTTAGGGATAGAGATCTCAGAGATATAGAGTGGCGAAACGATCGACACGACGCCGATCCCCATCCCTCCTATGATACGATAGACCACCAGCTGATCAAATGAGTGGCTGACTGCACAGCCTACCGCAGAGGTAGTGAAGAGGACCGCAGAGAGCAGCATACTCCACTTGCGCCCTATCCCATCACTCAGGATCCCGGCGCATAGCACCCCGATAATCGATCCTACCAAAGCGCAGCCCACGTACCAGCCCTGTGACATGGTATCTAAGCCATACTGCCCCACCACGAGAGGGATGGTCCCCGAGATAACTGCCGTATCGTAGCCAAAGAGGAAGCCTCCGAGAGCAGCAATTATCGCCAGGAAGAGCAGGTAGCCGTAGTTGGTCTCTTTCTTCTCCATCTTGTTGCTTTACTTCTCCACTAAGGGGGTTATCTCATTGATCCACAGACGATAGCCCTGAGCAGTCAGATGGATGCCATCACGGGTATATGAGGCGCGTAGCATATCTGTCTCCGGGTCTATCAGGAGAGAGAAAATATCCAGGTAGGTACAGTCCATCCTCTTAGCCAAGGCTGAGAGCTCGGCATTGACCTGACGGATATTATCGGTGCTTACTGAGGGCGTGTCAGTCTTGAAGATCTCCCGATTGATCGGAAGTATACTCTCGAGGTAGATCTTCGTGTCAGGGCACTGACTCTTCAGGATACTCAGGATATGCTCGATATTAGCAATGATCTGAGCATTCGGCTTAGAGCCGATGAGGTCGTTGATACCAATCATCAGGAAGAGCTTGGATGGCTGATGCCGGATGATCTCAGGCATACGGTGGAGCACTCCGGCTGTGATGTCACCCCCGATACCTCTATTGAGGATCGCGACACCGGTGGGTGGCGTAAAGTACTCGTGCCACTGCCAGTGATCAGTGATGCTATTGCCGAGGAAGACGATCGCACCATCATGGGTGGGAGCCTCCTCAAACATTGACTCCCTCATAGTATAGTGGACAAAGGGCTCAAAGGGAGGTAGCTCGCGCTGAGCGTAAAGCGACTGTGCTCCGAGGAGGAGCAGCAGGATCGGAAGCAGATACCTATTCATGTCTTTTATTTCTTGATTATAATGCCGTGATTATCACATCGATTCTTTATAGCGGATAAGGGCTTGATCTAATACCGATATTAGAGATCACTAATACCGATATTAGACTTTTCTTTTACCGGTATTAGTGAGCCGTCGAGTCGGCACACCTTATTTCCGTAGAGATCCACTTCTTGACTAAAGGGATTGAGTATGCGATCTAGGAGGAGGATAAAGTCTCCCCTCGAGATCGTCTCTCCTAGGTCTTGCCCCGGGAGCTCAGCCTCTGTCACCTCTCTCCGGGAGAGCAGGCTCATCAGCCGGAGTGCCTGGGATACCGATACCTCCTCTTGATCGGCTCCTCTCCACCGGCGGATCTGCTCCACCGCATCGGGGTAGTACTCTTCCAGGCAGAAGATCTCCCCGTAGAGGAGCGGAGCATCGACACGCATCCACGTCTCATTGGACCAATTAATAGTCTTACCCTCACCCCTCAGGATCCCGGTGACGCCTATGCGCTGTAGGGGGAGGAAGAGAGGGTCGCTCTGAGGGACATCAAGGAAGGGCATCAGATACCCACCTCGCCTCAGCAGCTCACTCTGTACAGCTCTCACTGAGACCTCTGCCGCAGAGATCCCATCCCTGACGGAGAGTGCGGCAAGCAGACCGGCGGCCTGTCCCAGCTGCATAACCACCGGCTGGAGCCGAGTAGTACCATTGACGACATTAGACACGGAGATAGACTTCTCCGCGACGAGGAGGTCTCCCTGATCCTGAGGGATCACTACGCCTAGCGGGACAGCAAAGGAGGGTACCGGGTGGAAGTGGAGGTCGGGTAACGCCTCCTCGCCGGTATAGGCCTCGTGGTGATGATCCACCGGATAGTCTCCCACCGCCACAGAGGTACGATAGAGAGGGAGTGGCTGATCGTATGGGTGCTCCAGATGATTGAGATCAAAGCGGACTACCCCCCTGATCCGCCGTGACTCTCTGTGGTAGGGGATGAAGGGCCAGCCGTCTGCAGTGGGGTACTCATCATCCGCAATGCCGAGGTGATCGAAGCCTAGCTCATCATGCAGGAAGTAGAGGAAGCGCTTGGTCTTCTCCTTTGCCTGCTGATAAGCCTCCTGACGCTCCTCCTCGGATGACTCTATCACATTGGCGTAGTAATCATTGCCCTCTATCGGCCAATTGATCATATACTTACCATTGGGCAACTTGCCATACCGGAGCATATCCTCCGGCGACCAGAGGGTGCGGGTGGAATTGACAGGAGTATGACAGAGATCCGTCTTGCAAGAGCAAGCAAACTCCCTCGGGTCATAGCCCTCCGGTCGCTTGAGCGGCATAGGGTGATCGTACTCCTTGAGTATGGCTACATAGGTGAGATCCTGTATGATGTGATTAGACTCCTCCGGAGCGACATCCTCCCCTGAGATAGCCCTTGACTCCATACCCACATCGTACGGCACTCCCAGCTCTCCCGCGATGTCACCAAGCTCTGTCGCATCGATCAGTCGACGCGCCAGCACCTGCTCTGAGCCCTCCGGTCTACTTACCTGTAGACGATACCCCTCACCGGGGTGTATCTCTATGGAGGAGACAGCAGAAGAGGGATAGAGTGTCAAGTGAGGCTCCTGGCGGACCAAACGAGACAGGATCGCATTTCCCACAGAGGGCTCAAATAGAGTCCGGCTCACCCAGCCGGTCGCAAGAGCCTTATCGTCACCATAGTGATCGACCAGGGCACGACGAAACTCGCCATAGATGCCACTCTGCAGCCGGTAATTACCATCCACGGCACTCACTCCGGCCGAGGTGAGCATCCCTCCGAGCCACTCACACTCAGAGAGGAGCAAGGTAGAGCACCCCATGCGGGCCGACTGTAGTGCTGCCGCGGTACCGGCGACACCACCTCCCACAACGACCACATCGTACGCCCTCTCCTGACCTGAGAGGGTCTGACCCATCAGCAGGCAGGACAGGGCGACAAGGGTAGCCCGGACAAAACGATGGAGAGAGAAGGTCCTCATCTTATGCCAAAGTACTCACGGTATCTGTCGTATAGATGACCTGCCTGCAAGTAAGCAGACTGGGGCGAGAGGAAGTGGGAGAACTCAAAGGTGATCGCCTTATCGTACCCGGCACGCTTAGCAGCCTCGAGCTTGAGACGAAGTTTCTCAAAATTAATCGGGAAAAAGCGTATCGGCATGTCTCTATCAAAGGTCTCAGCATTGGTCCAGCACTGCATACCATACTTGTCGGCGAGCCTCTTATTCACCTCAAAGAACGCATCCAGCTCATCGTAGTCGATCTGACCATCCTGGAAGGCTACGGCATCCACCACATCATGGATCCCGGAGAAGATCTCGTCCCACTCCCTCTCATGCTGCTGCACGGAGACGGCATCAGCCTTGGTCAGTGCACTACCGGAGGCCATCACAGCCTTCTTCCCATCTATCCAGGGAGAGATGAAGGTGGGGAGTCCCCCCGACACATCCTTGCACTGCTTGCCCATCGCGTGGAAGGCACCAATGGCCCCCTTGGTAGCACGACTGATCTCTCCACTGATATACCATCCGCCAAAGCTGCTATACCGCTTCCCGTAGCGCTCCCACACTTCATCGATGACATACTTATTATCCTCGATCTCATGAGACATATCCCCGGTATCCCAGTAGACTCCCGAGTCGTAGAGACCGAGGTAAAACTTCATACCATGCTTCTGTGCCAGCCGCAGGAAGAGGTCGAGCAGGTCTCGCCCGGGTCGGTAGCAACCCTTGCTGATCAGGTAGGGCGACGGATAAGTGATAAACTTACGATACCCGCAGCGGATCATAATGACTGTATCTATGCCGATAGCACGCATATACCCGAAGTCCCGATCCCACTCCTCCTCGCCCCAGTTTTGGCAGGGGATATCATGGGTGATCTCATCAAGGAAGGTCCCTGTGATCGGTAGTGCATTACCGATAGGAGCCGTCCGGAGGCCGGACTCTGTGGTGAGAGGCTCTCCGTACACATCCGTGATGGACTCTGCTCTAGAGAGTAGCGTGGAGGAGAGGGCTGCAGCACCTATGGCTGCGCTCTTCTTAAGGAAGTTTCTTCTACTCTTATCTTCCATAATTATCTATTAAGGCTTTGCTGAAAATAGTAATAATCGACCTTACATGATCGGCTTGCTGATGTCTCTCGGGACTATCTTTAGGAGGTCGAAGACATCCATGGCGGGCATGACGTTGTCTGTCGTCATGAAGTCAAACCCTCTGGGAATGATGAAGTACTGCATCGTGGCAGGCTCATTGACTGTCCAAGCGCCTATGGACATACCGAGCGATCGGGCCTCATCAAACCACTCCGGATGCTTCCAGAAGACGGAGTAATTGTAGTCTACTCCCCTCATCCCCATAGCATACAGCTCCTTGGGACTATAGTCAGCTCTTAGGTGCATTACGAGTGACTCGGGAGAGGACTTGACGAGTTGCTTACAGATCTCGATACTGAAGGAGATAAAGGCTGTCCGCTCCAGTAGCCCGTGCGCCTTGACCATAGCAAGAGCTTGCTCTGCAAGATAGCGCTCTGAGCCTGGGTCTTCCTGAGTCTTTAGCTCTAAGAAAAGCTTTAGGTCGGGGTACGAGCTCAAGGCCTCCAAGAATTCATCCAGCGTAGGGATCTGCTCCTTGCTGCGGAGACGTACGTTATCTCTGAGCTGAGACCAGTCTGTCTTGTCGATACGATAACCACCGATATCGGGGTCATGTGAGAGTATAAGGACGCTGTCCCTCGTCAGCTGCACATCGATCTCTAGGCCATAGATCCCCCTGGTATCGTAGGCTCGATGGAGCGACTCGATGGAGTTTTGGGCACTTCCCCGGACATTCCATAACCCACGATGGGCAATTATGGCTGTCTGTGACATGAGCGGGAAGTGTGCAAGAAATGCCAGAAGTAGGCAAAGAGTAAGCTTTCGATAGTTCATAGATATTTATTTGATGTTATCAGCAGTTGTGCCACTTAGTTTATCAGTCGGAGAGGGACGACTTTGCGACTCCGGGTTTCTCCACTCTGACCATCAGGAGAGACAGCTCGTAGAGCAGATAGAGCGGGACGAAGACGACCGTCATCGTGAGTGGATCGCCACTGGGGGTGATGACGGCAGCAAGGATAAGCAGGACAACTACAGCGTACTGCCTACCTCGCTTGAGAGTGTCGACATTGAGGACACCTACAGTAGCAAGTAACTTCACCACCAGAGGGAGTAGAAAGATGATGCCCATCGCTAAGATGAGTGTGAAGAAGTTGCTCATATAAGACTCCAGAGACAATTGATTAGCAATGAGGTCACTTAGATTGTAAAACACAAGAAAGTGCAATGTCAGTGGAAATACCAAGAAGTAACCCACTAAGACACCCAGGTAAAATAGGATCGGCATCCCCAAGAGGACATGCCTCAGGGCAATGGCCTCTCCCCGATAGAGTCCGGGACGTACAAAATACCAGACCTCTATCAAGACAGGAGGTACGAGGACGATCAGAGCGATGGCAATGGCAACCCTGATATGGAGGAAGAACTGCGTCCCTAGCCTGATATTGACAAGCTCTATCGGGAAGCTCCCCGTGCGGAAGCTCTCCCCGGGACTGAGCCGCTCAATACAGCGATAAGTAACAAAGTCCGCCCTGCAGGGGCCAAGGATCACTGAGTCAAATATACTGGGGACAAGGACAAAGGCAACTGAAAAAGCAACCAGGAAGTAGATAAACACCCTGATAAGTACGCCTCTCAGGACCTCTGCATTATCCCAGAAATCGGGCTCCTCACTCCTCCTCCTTGGATGAGTCATCGTCCTTAGGGTCTGTCAGATCCTCATTGAGCCCATCCTTGAAGCTCTTGATCCCTTTCCCGAAGGAGTGCATCAGCTCAGGAATCCTCTTTGCACCAAAGAGGATCAGGACAACGACTAAGATAACTAACAGCTCGCCCATACCGACTCTTGGCAGAAATAGTAGTGGTAAGTAATTCATAAGCCCATTGATAATTTGAGCTCCTGATGATCCCTATCGGGAGTCACCGGAGGGAAAGTATTTACTTATAAGAAGTGACACATAACGATCTATGGGCATAGATGGCCTGACCTCTGCGATCTCCCCCGTAGAGTGTCTCCACTGATCCTCAAAGGCGATCATCTCTGTCCTAAACTGCTCCTCATCGAGCGGGATACCCTCCCTGAGAGAGCTCTCCACCGACTCGATAAATCGCTTCCATCGGGGAGCATAATAGTCTGTGACCAGCCCGGCATAGGCTCTATTGGCATAGTCTGTGAGCTGACGACCCGGCTGCCCCCATACAGTGAGGATGCTGCGTGCATTTCGCTCGTAGTAGTCAGCCTCTGCCTCACTGTGTGAGCCATAGTCCCTCGCATATCGGAGCCACTTACCGAGCGTAAAGTAGGGCTCATACGTGAGGAGAGAAGCGTAGTCGTCCATAAGCTCCTTCATCTGCTGTCCTACAGCTGATACTTGGTCGAGATCCTTATCCTCGTATGCCTTAGTAAGGACATCTCTCAGCTCCATAAACCGATTACCCAAGAGCTGGCGACCTACATTGACGAGATCATAGGTAAGCTCCCTGTGGTGAGACTCGGCAGAGGTGTAGCCCTGCAAGAGCAGCTGCCACGCCCGTAGGAGATCATCGTTGTCATACTCATAGTCGGGTACTGTGCACCAGCCCTGATAGCCATGCAGACAGGGACGTGCGTGGATCAGCACCGCCTGACCTCCTCTGCTAAAGTCACGGTAGACTGAGCTCTCGAGGATCTTCCAAGCCTCGTACACGTAATTATTCGCAGAGCTATTACCGCGCTTGTCTGCCCAGATCCTGATCCAGTCATCAGCTGTAGGTGCACTCGTCCAGGCTTGAGAGAGCACATACTCATACATGATCGGATTGGCATCCAGTCCCTCCAGAGTACAGCCTATACCCATAGGTGCCGATGAGGGTGTGGCCTGCGCAGCAGAGAGTTTCTCCCGCACATCGCGCATATTACCACAGAGCCAGCTGTTGCCGCCAAAGTTGCCGAGGTAGCACCACAAGTAGGGCTGACCGTAGAATGCCTCCGTCTCCCTCCAGACCTCGGCCTTATCGCAGTAATAGTCCAGCAGGTAGATGCTCCCCTGGGGGACGGCCTCTAAGAATGCCCGTATCCGCTCAGGAGTCCAGTGCTCCTTGTCGTAGTAAAAAAGCCAAGTCATCATAAGCCACTTAGCCTCACTGTCGACATCGGTTAGCGAGGTGTGGATTGCCCGTGAGACATCGGCAAGGAACTCCGGTGACCAGTCGGGAGAGTCCACCTCATTAAACGCATCTATGCCATAGATATGATCGGTGCCGAAGAGCTCAGTCTGCTTCTCGAGATAGAGGGTCTGGATCTTGCGGAAGAGTGGCGAAGCCGGAGAGAGGTAGTACGTCCCGTATTTCTCCTCAAATCCGCCCCACTTACCAAGTCGGAGCACCTCGGCATCGGGGTAGTGCTGGGCAAGCTCTTGGGGGACATGACCGGCAAATGCCGGCAAGACAGGCGTCATCCCAAAGGACCGCTCACGCTCAAGGATCTTCTTCTGCAGCTCCACCTGCTCATCCAGCCAGGAGTCAGGTAACGGACCCTCCCATCGATCGATATTATTCATCCGATGCCAGGGGAGATGGGCCGGACCGGTGAAGTAGCTCTTGACAGACTCCGGATCGAGACCGAGCTCCGTCCAGACGTCAAGCCACACCTTCTCTTGGCCGGTGATAGCCAGGGGCATGGTGACACCCTGTAGAGCCATCCAGTCGATCAGTCGCTCCCAGTCAGCCCACTTCCAGTAAGGCATACTGTAGCCAAAGGTGCAGTAGTTGAGGAAGAACCGCTCAGGGACAACTGCGGATCCCTCAAGGGGTCCCTTGGTATCGGGGAGACGACCGGGCAACTCCACCTTATCATAAGCGTACGGGCTTACATAGGTATGACAGTACTCGCTGAGGTACCTATTGAGACCCACAGAGAGGGCAAGGGGATCACTTCCCTTGATAGTCACCTTACCTCTCTCAGCAACTACGCTGTATCGAGACGGCGAGTCCGATGAAGTCGTGTCTCTATCAAGCACGAACTGAAAGGCTCCGCTCCTTTCCGGGAAAAGACGATCACACAGCCCGATCAGGGGAGCGATCGCTTCATCCGCCTCCTCGGAGCCATTTCCGCAGGCAGCGATAAGAGGAAGAAGAAAGAGGATAAGTACTAAAGTGATCTTCTGTTTCATATCAGAGATAACAAATGGCAGGCGCCAAAGGCAGCCGAGTTATTTCTCAAAAAATCCGATGATCGACTTGATCGCACGGGTGTCACCGGTTGCAGCTACTATGTCCTTATGATTAACGATCTCTCCGCTGACCCACATGTTGGTAGAGCCTCCGCCATCGAGGTTGAGAGCATCCTTACATCCCAGTCCCTTCATGATCTGAGCGAGCTCCACTAAGTCAACTCCCTTGCTCTCAGGAATACGTCCATCGCAGACAAAGAGGACAATGCGACCATCCTCTCGTACGCCTACCGCTGTCCTATCCGGACGAATATCTGATCCGAAAATATCGTAGGGCATTAGCTCAAAATTGGCCAAGTAGTACTCATCACCCTCTCGGAATGCTGTGAAGTCTACCGGCACTCTTCCATCCTTAAGTACTACCGGTCCACCGGACAGTCCATAGTAGGGGACCCACTCTACAGGCTTGTCTACAATTTCAGGAAGATAAGAGTCGTATTTTGCCTCTCCCAGGAGGATAGGCATCGGGTGCTCATAGAGGTGCGGCTCGCCGGCCTCTGATCCTCCCCAGTACACTCTGGCGTCTCCCTCCTTCGTCACGCCAAAGAATCCTCTCATCGCATGGTACATGACGTTGTACTCCGGATGCGTGGTCCTCAAGGAACCACGAAGGGGCTGGTTGACACCATTCAGCCCATTGTGACCATATATGCCGATGGTGGTATTCATATAGAAGTAGGAGCCGTTCACCAGTACAAGAGCCTTCGAGAGTTGCTTGGCCTGCTCCGTCAGCGAGGTATTGGTAGCGGGGTCATTGCGCTTGATGCGGCTCTTCTCGGGGTTACCAACTGCATACCAGGCATTGAAGGGGCGTCCATTGAGTGTAGAGGTAGTGCTATACACCTCCACCTTGCCCTTAAGTCCGTCAGGGGTGATTTCTTCCCAGTCCAGCTTTATGGCTTCAGGTTGCTCCGGGAGAACAACCTTAGACGACTCACTTACGTAGCGAGACTTATCACCGTGAGCGTAAGCTCTGACATAAATCTCTGTCGCATCCTTAGGTAGGCGAGTGATGGGTATCATCTGCATACAGCCCGACTTACCTCTCAAGTCAGCAGGAGCAGGGATATCCAGTATAGGCTCAGCTGACTCGTCAGGAGTACGTGTGACCATCAGCCCGAAGCTCTTACGCTCCCCTACAAACAGATTGGCAGGCTCATACTCTACCCCTACCCCGGCATGGGAGGCATAGGTACGTATGATCCTGACGCCCTTGATTGCATCTGCCTTGATCACCTTGTAGAGCGAGGTGGCAGGATACGAGCGACTATCACAGCGCAGAGCAGCGACAGCAAAGTAGTACGATGCATCAGGAGCAATCTCCTGATCCACCACGTAAGAGCGAGCATCGGCGGGCAGCTTAGCAAGTGCCACATACTGCTCCGTGCCGACAGGCTTGTAGCTGACCTCAAAGCCATCAACCGAGCTATTGGGATCACTCCAAGAGAGTATCACCCTACCGGTCTCCATCGACTGTGTGATGGAGAGATTCTCCGGCATGATTACATTTTCAGGCTGCGAGTCAGCTGACTTACTGCATCCCGCCACCGCAAGCAGGAGCAGCAGAGAATAGACGTGGATAGATAAGGGTTTCATAAGATAGATATAGTATGAGTTGATCGATTATTTCATTTTTCCTGACAGGGGACTTCATCTACCCAGGCGGAGAGTGGAGCGAGGGTTATCCTCTTCCCGGTGGGTAGCTTCAGCTTGTGAGACTGATCATCCCAGTTGACAAGCAGCAGATAGGGCTTCCCCTCGGCGGAGCGCCACTTGGCACCCAATACCGCTGGATGCTGACCATGACCGGGGACATCCATCAGGGGGACTTCGCCGGGAGACCACTCACCGAGAAGCTGCCCTCCGACAAGGATCGACCTGACCTTGGCACGGAATTGCTGCATACGCTTCAGGAAAAGGGCTTCCCGCTGTGCATCTGCAGCCACAATCCTTCCCGGCTGTATCCAGCCAAGCTGACTCCCCCAGAGGAGACTCTTGGCAGTGATAAACTTGAAGGATCCATTATTAATGGGCGATGCGATATAGCAATATCCTGTGTAGAGAGCTCTATCAGAGTAGACTATGGGGAAGAGAGGAATAGGCTTATTATCTCCACGCCTGTCGGTATTCACTATGAGCATCAGGTCAAAAAGGTCGATGTAACACTCAGCACACTCCTCTGTCGCAAGGATCTGTCCATCGTTTATAGACCTCGCACGAGCAGCCTGATACATATCACGATACCCCTTAGCCCACCAGTTGCCACCACCGAGAGAGTGGTTATGGTCGGGATTATAGCAGAGATCAGGTGCCGCACAAGCCACTTGATCTATATATACCCCTGCTGTGGAGAGTCTCTTACTGATGCTATCGATCACATCACCCTGTACCCTCTGCCAGATCTCGGAGGAGGGACAAGAGACATTGTGAGGGACCTTCGAGTGATACACCTCTTCGTAGTAGGATCCGTCCCTCTTGACACAGAGCGCCCTATCACCATGATAGGTCTGGAATGCCTCCGACAACGGATCCCAGAGACGACCATTAATATAGGGTACTACGTGAGCGCCCATATGGGATAGCTCACGGAATTTTTCCTTGATCAGAGGCTTTGGAGGAAAGTAGTCAGGGTATCGCGTATCAAATGGGTAATGGTGCCAGTGGTACCAGTGTAAGCCGACGTTATTACCATACAGCGCCATAGCACGAAGCAAGTCACTATAGCTGTCCTCCTTCTGCTTCTGTATCCAAAGATCATTCTCCATCAGCCAGCGCGGGATCTCGCGCTCAGTGACTGCCTTTGCGCCCCACTCGGTCTGATAAGTAAAGGGTCGATACCAGGCAATCACCGTACTCTCCCACCCGGACTTGCGATAGCCAATAACACTTGACCAAGGTAGCCTCAGATCATCATTACGCCTCCAGTCCTCTGAGACAGGGACAGTAACGTACATCGATACTGACTGCTCATCTGCAACACTTCTGAAGTGCTTGAAGTGTCCCTCCGTGTCTCGTGTGGAGATAAAAGCAGTCCCGCTCGAGGAGGTTGCCATAAGGAATTGCATCGTCCCACTTCCGGATGGATAAGGGAGGTAGGCCTCAGTCCCCACCTTGATCGTCTTCGAGAGGCCATACCCCACGGGCATAATCAGCTCCATACTATTCTCACGGGGAATCCTGAACCTCGGAAAGGTAATCTGGTCTATTTGTTGGACGATCGGACCGGTGATACGAAGGCTCCACTCAGGGAGGGGGTCACTATCTTTCTGTCTAACCTCCACCCTAATTGTGGAAGTAACATCCTCCTGACTCACTCGCCAGGTCAGCTCGACGAGACCCTCCTCTATCAGGTGACCGCCTGCATACTCTATCTGGTAGTCTGGCAGATGACCATCTCTCAGCTGCAGATCCCAGGGGAGCGTCCTGTCAGATGTCACCAGAGAGGATCTATCCCGGGAGGATATAGTCAGCCCATATCTACCCTCTGGACTAAAGGACAGACTGACCTCGTCTCCTCTTAGCACCAGAGGGCTACGCTCCTGTGCAGAGAGAGGACTCGCAAGCCCCGACAATTGCAGCAGTAGTACAAGCAAGAGCGAGATGTGGCGTGGATGACTCTTATTCATTTTCATATCGGGTAGATGGCGCTGTGGTGTATAGATCGTGACGGACCAGAGCAATTCATATCAAAAACACGGTCTGCCTCAGTGCAAATCTACCAATTATTCATTCTCCAACAAGTATTTTGGCGACAAATCAATTAAAATACTTATCATTTCTACACTTGATAAACTTCACGCTTTTCATCACGCCTGTTTCACAACGCCACGAAACAATAGCGAGGCCAAAAGTAAGAAATATTACTTTCTGAGCTATTTCCCAGTAGTGCCACTGCCGGTATAACATCGCACACTATTGATTATCAGTTGTGTACAAATTTGATTTAATCAATTCTATTACTGAAGAAGAGGTATGAGAGGAGGGCCGGCTCGCGGGATGCGGGTCAGCCCTCTCTGTATATGTATATGGGGGAGTGGTCAGTGGGCGTCGAGGAGGCGGAGAGCAGTGCGGGCCGCCATCCGGTCAGCCGCTTTCTTGCTCGGTCCGCTGCCCTCAGAGAGAACCACACCATCCGCTCCCACACGGAGAGCCACGTGATGCGTCACCTCGCCGGGCACCTCCTCGGTCTCCCCGAGGTAGTCGAAGAGATAGGGCGTCCCCTCCTTCTGCATCCTGATGATAAAGGTCGACTTATAGTCCTCCTCCTGCCGCGAGACGCACTCTAGGTTTTTACGCGAGATCACCACCTGCTTCTTGACGAAGTCGGCTGTCACCTCAAATCCCTTGTCGAGATAGAGCGCTCCGATAAAGGCCTCGAGGGCATTCCCCGGCACGTCGCTGTGCTCGAGGTCGACCCCGGGAGAGACCCGGAGCATCTTGTCGATGCCCATGCTGCGCGCCAGCTTATTGATCTGCTTACGGCTGACGAGGAAGGAGCGGATCTGTGTCAGCCCGCCCTGATCCTCATCCGGATAGAGCCGGTAAGCGGCAGCGGCTATCACCGCCCCGAGGAGGCTGTCACCGAGATACTCCAGTCGCTCATTTTGCTTCCCGCCGTAGGTCCCGGCATAGGACGAGTGGGTGAGCGCCTGAGCGTAGATCTTCCAGTCGTCGGGCTTCTCCCCCGTCACCTCGAGCACAAAGCGCTCCACGCTCCTCCTGTACTCGTCCACCGGAGTCACCTTCCGCCGGGCTATCCTTCCCCGCCCCAGCGTCTGTATTCGCACTGACAGCCGATCGAGGAGGTGTCCTATCTGACTCATCCTAGCTCACTTCCACTTCCTGAGGATCACCGTACCATTGTGCCCTCCGAAGCCGAAGGTATTGGAGAGCGCATACTCTATGGGGCGCTCCTTAGCGGTATTGAAGGTAAAGTCGAGCCTCGGGTCAAAGTCCGGATCGACGTCATCCTCAGCATGATTGATCGTCGGAGGAATGATCCCGTCCCTAAGGGCGAGGATCGACAGCACCGCCTCCACCGCGCCTGCTCCACCGAGTAGGTGACCGGTCATCGACTTGGTCGAGCTGATGCTCATCTCGCTCACGTGGTCTCCGAAGAGGTCGACGATCGCGCGCGCCTCGCTGATATCCCCGATGGGGGTAGAGGTGCCGTGGACATTGATATAGTCGATCTTATCGGGCGTGATCCCCGCATCCTCCATCGCACGCGTCATCACGAGTCGTGCGCCGAGTCCCTCGGGATGAGAGGCGGTGATGTGGTAGGCATCGGCGCTCATGCCGACCCCGACAATCTCAGCGTATATCCGTGCCCCGCGCGCCACGGCGTGCTCCATCTCCTCCAGCACCAGGATCGCCCCGCCCTCCCCGAGGACGAAGCCGTCGCGGCTCTTGGAGAAAGGTCGCGAAGCGGTCTCCGGACTGTCGTTGCGCGTCGAGAGCGCCTGCAGGCTATTGAATCCCCCCACCCCACTGACGCTGATAGCCGCCTCCGCTCCGCCGGCGAGGCAGACGAGCGTGCGACCGAGGCGGATGTTATCGACCGCAGAGATGATCGAGTGGGTCGAGGAGGCGCAGGCGGAGACGGTGCCGAAGTTTGGTCCCCGGAAGCCATACTCGATCGAGATCAGCCCGGCAGCCATGTCGCTGATCAGCTTAGGCACCAAGTAGGGAGAGAATTGCGGTCCCTTCTCCGCATCGTAGCCCAGGAGATTCTCCTCGAGCGAATTGATCCCGCCGATGCCGCTGCAGACCACCACACCGATCTCGTCCTTAAAAGTGTGTCTTGAAGTGCTCCGGGTCAAATAGGGTGATCGGACCGGCGCCGCTGCGACCCGCCTTGGCCGCTTCCCACGTCGATGGCACATCATTTCCCAGCGGCGTGACAGCGCCGATGCCGGTGACGACTACTCGTTTGAGCTCCATATTATGTCTGATATTTTGCGTAGTGAGGTCCATTCGGACACCATTCATCATCTCGCACTCCCCCTACGAGCAAAGGGGATGGGTCCGCAGATACGGACACACCCCCTATGATCTGTCAGGCGGACAGAGCCGTACCATCAGCGGGTCAGCCCTCTCCGAGGTAGAGGCCTCTCGTGCAGAGGCTCCGGTGATCAATGATCAGCGATCCTTGACAGCCTCGAGGACGTGGTCCACAGCGTCACCGACGGTCTGGATCTTCTGAGCCTCGTCGTCCTCGATCTTGATGTCAAACTCCTTCTCAAACTCCATGATCAGCTCCACGGTGTCGAGAGAGTCAGCGCCCAGGTCGAGGGTGAAGTTTGCCTCGTCC
>QWCE01002179.1_pt1 | contig 25572 bp, 19 predicted proteins | sample 1972531 | NCBI WGS metagenome assembly QWCE01 (sample SAMN09866716, study PRJNA288562) | Human gut metagenome isolate term4_stool, whole genome shotgun sequencing... | reverse complement strand
CATCCGTGTCATCCGCGTCTAAAAGATTAAAGTCCGCGTTCGTCCGCCTTATCCGCGTAGTCCGCGTACCCATTCCCTCGCCGATAAATTATCATTTATAGAATACAAAATACACTGCCAATACCAGGCAAATGAATGCCGCAAAATGATTCCAGTGCAGGCTTTCACCTTTAAAAAGGACAGTAGTAAATACAGTGAAAATAATAAGAGTAATCACCTCCTGAATTATCTTCAACTGTATCAATGAAAAAGGACCGCCATTGCCTATAAACCCAATACGGTTGGCCGGAACCAAGCAGAAATATTCCGCAAGAGCAATGCTCCACGAAAACAAAATGATGGCATAAAGCGGCCAGTTTGTAATAATTTTCATGTCTTGCAACTTCAGATGACCATACCAAGCAAAAGTCATAAAGACATTGGAGACAATTAAAAGCAGAATCGTATAAAGACCTTTCATTTCAGTTATGAATATTTAAGCGATAATTAATTAATCTAAATTACTAACTTTTTTAGGAAGAAGCTCTTCCTGAACATTTGCCATACTTCCCCAAAGACTATAACGAGCTTCCGGATTCATTTCTTCCAGTTGATGCAAAATGTCTTTCATATTGCTTCGATGAGATTGCGCTTCATAAGGGCAATTCTTCACCTGTTTCCGATATCCCCTTATCTGTGCCAGTTCCAGCAAATCAGACTCATGTACCAAACACATCGGACGGATAATCGTCATATCGAACTTCTTCATTACCAAACGAGGAGGCATGGAACTAAACGCGCCCTGAAAAGTGATATTCATCAATAATGTTTCCAGAATATCATCCATGTGATGTCCCAATGCTATTTTATTACAACCTTGTTCCTTGGCAACAGTAAACAACGCTTTACGCCGATTCCATGAACAAAGAAAACAAGGTGACTTACGCATATCCGTACTTGCATCGAACTCCGTCTCATACAGTACGAAAGGGATATTCCACGACTCAACATACTCACGCAGATATGCTAAATCACTCTGATAAGGTATATTCTTCATAACCACATGAACGGCAACCACGGAGAATCTGGGCTTAAAGACACGGGCGCGCTTTGCCAACAATTCCACCAACGCCAAAGAGTCTTTGCCACCGGAAAGTCCGATGAGGATTTTATCCCCATCCTCTATCAGCCCATATTCTACCAGTCCCTTACTAAACCGCTTTTCTATGCGGCGGATGGTCTTCTCTTCTTCAGTAAATTGCGCCATAATAATTCAAAGCTACGAGTTACAAGCTAAGAGCTACAAGTCCCATGCGGACGTTACGCAACTACTTGTAGCTCGTAGCTCATGTAGCTTATAGCTCTTTTACTCTTTGTCCTGCAAAAGTAAGAGAAAAGAATGATTTAAAGAAGAATTAACATAATAGAATAACGGAAAGCAGCATTATTCCCGATTAATTTGTATTTTTGAACATTCGAATTTGTAAGTTGGATAACTAGCATGAAAAAGAGATATATTTTACTCCTTCTATTTTGTCTCGTATTAGTCGGTGCATCGGCACAGACGTTGGAACAAGCTAAAGCTTTTTACAACAAGGGGCAGTACGAGAAAGCCAAACCCGTTTTCAAAAAATTCGTCAGGACACAACCGGCAAACGGAAATTATAATTTATGGTACGGTGTATGTTGCTTGGAAACAGGAGAACCTGACGTAGCCCTGAAATACCTGGAAACAGCCGTTAAGAAACGTATCCCCAGCGGACAACTGTATCTGGCACGAAATTATAACGACCTGTATCGTTTTGAAGATGCCATCAAGTGTTACGAAGAGTATATCAGTGATCTTTCCAAACGAAAAAGGTCTACCGCAGAAGCTGAAAAACTTCTGGAAAAGAGCAAGACCAATCTCCGCATGCTGAAAGGTATTGAAGAAGTGTGCATTATCGATAGTATCGTAGTGGATAAAGACCGCTTTTTGGAAGCTTATAAAATCAGTCCGGAATCCGGTAAATTATTCACGTACAACGATTTCTTCCAGAATAAAGAAGAAGTAGAAGCTACTGTATACGAAACTGAACTCGGTAATAAGATTTATTACGGTGAACGCCAGTCTGATGGCAAACTCAGCATCCTTGCCCGCAACAAGATGCAAGGCGAATGGAGTAAAGGCAGCCTATTGCCCGGTAGCATCAACGACTCCATCAACGCCAATTATCCGTACGTATTAACGGATGGTGCAACTATCTACTATGCCGCCGACGGTGAGAATTCAATAGGTGGATACGACATATTCGTTACCCGCTACAATACGAATACCAACACTTATCTGACTCCGGAGAATGTGGGCATGCCATTCAATTCTCCTTATAACGACTATATGTTTGCCATCGACGAGTTCAACAACCTCGGATGGTTTGCTTCCGATCGCTACCAACCGGAAGGGAAAGTATGTATTTACGTATTTATTCCCAACTCTTCCAAACGGGTGTATAACTACGAAGCTATGGACAAGAAAAAAGTTGTCCGACTTGCTCAAATTCACTCCCTGAAAGATACATGGGTAGATCAAAATACAGTATCTGATGCCAAACGCCGCCTGCAAGCCGCTATCAGTGAAAAGCCACAAGCCGAACGGAGCTATGACTTTGAATTTGTAATTGATGACCACACTACGTATTATCAATGGAGTGATTTCAAATCTCCTCAGGCCAAGAGCTTATTCAGCAAATACCGCCAATTGGAGAAAAGCTTCAGACAGCAGCAAAACAAATTGGAAGAGCAACGTTCCTTGTACTCCCGTACCAAAGAAAGCGATAAAGCCAAACTGGCTCCCGCCATACTCGACCTGGAAAAACAGATACAACAATTATCAGGTGAATTGGAGAAGGCCGCCATTGAAGTGCGTAATACAGAAAAACAATCCTTTAAATAGAAAACTATGGACATACTTATCATCATTGTACTCATTGTTGCGGCGGTTATCCTGTTCTTGGTAGAACTGTTCGTCATCCCGGGCATCAGCATAGCCGGAATCCTGGCCGGAGCTTGCATGATCTATGCCAACTACTATGCCTTTGCCTATCTGGGTACAACGGCTGGTTTCATCACGCTCGGTGTATCGGCAATAGCCTGCATAGGCTCATTGATACTCTTCATGCGCTCCAAGACCTTGGATAAAGTGGCGTTGAAAAAGAATATCACATCGAAGGTGGACCGTACGGCCGCGGATCAAGTAAAAGTAGGCGATACGGGTGTGGCCATTACACGCCTGGCACTGATCGGCAATGCCGAAATAGACGGCAACATCGTGGAAGTGAAATCCATGGACGGATTTCTGAATGAAAAAACCCCTATCATTGTAAACCGTATTACGGACGGCGTTATCATGGTAGAAAAGAAAAAAGACTAATATTCACACTTAATATCTTATAAATCATGAACGTAGACACTATGTACCTAACTGCCTTTCTTGTGATAGGAGGCATTATCTTCATCGTACTGTTCTTCCACTATGTTCCTTTCTTCCTATGGTTGTCCGCCAAAGTTTCGGGAGTCAGGATTTCATTGGTGCAATTGTTTTTAATGCGTATCCGTAACGTACCTCCCTACATCATTGTACCGGGTATGATTGAAGCACACAAAGCCGGATTGAGCAACATTACCCGCGACGAGCTGGAAGCTCACTACCTGGCCGGTGGACACGTAGAAAGAGTGGTGCACGCCTTGGTATCCGCCTCTAAAGCTAATATTGAATTATCCTTCCAGATGGCTACCGCAATCGACCTTGCCGGACGTGATGTGTTCGAAGCCGTTCAGATGTCGGTAAACCCGAAGGTGATCGATACTCCTCCGGTGACCGCCGTAGCAAAAGATGGTATCCAGTTGATAGCCAAAGCCCGTGTAACGGTACGCGCCAATATCCGCCAGTTGGTGGGTGGTGCCGGTGAAGACACTATCCTGGCCCGTGTAGGCGAAGGTATCGTATCTTCCATCGGTTCGTCCGAAAACCACAAGTCAGTATTGGAAAACCCGGATTCAATCTCCAAACTTGTGCTCCGCAAAGGTCTGGATGCCGGTACGGCTTTCGAAATCCTGTCCATTGATATCGCTGATATCGATATAGGTAAGAACATCGGTGCGGCTTTGCAGATAGACCAGGCAAATGCCGATAAGAATATCGCCCAGGCCAAAGCTGAGGAACGCCGTGCAATGGCCGTGGCCAGCGAACAGGAAATGAAGGCGAAAGCTCAGGAAGCACGCGCCAAGGTAATCGAGGCGGAAGCCGAAGTACCTAAGGCCATGGCAGAAGCATTCCGTAACGGCAACCTGGGCATCATGGATTATTATCGGATGAAGAACATCGAAGCTGATACTTCCATGCGTGAAACCATAGCCAAACCATCGGGAAACAACTCAAACCAGCCGTTGAGTAAATAACCGGTAGAATTATTGCCTCAGAAAAACGTCGGAACCGGTGAACAGTAATCCCGTTCCGGCGTTTTCTATTTATAAACGTATCAACCAAAAAATCCAGAATATGAAAAAGTATTTTGCATCTTCCGAACTTATTATCAATGATGACGGTTCAGTTTTTCATCTGCACGTAAAGCCTGAGTGGCTGGCAGACAAAGTAATCCTGGTGGGCGACCCGGGCAGAGTGGCACTGGTAGGCTCACACCTTGAGAATAAAGAATGTGAAGTGGAAAGCCGCGAGTTCAAAACCATTACAGGTACTTACAAGGGCAAACGCATCACGGTGGTTTCTACGGGTATTGGTTGCGACAACATCGATATTGTGATGAACGAACTGGACGCCTTGGCCAACATCGACTTCAACACACGTGAAGAAAAGCCCCAACTTCGCCAGTTAGAACTGGTACGCATCGGTACTTGTGGCGGTTTGCAACCGAATACGCCCGTAGGTACATTTATCTGCTCGCAAAAGTCCATTGGTTTCGATGGCCTGCTGAACTTCTATTCAGGGCGCAATGAAGTGTGCGACCTGCCATTTGAACGTGCATTCCTGAACCACATGGGATGGTCGGGGAATATGTGCGCACCTGCTCCGTACGTGATCGACGCCAATGCCGAACTGATAGAGCGCATTGCCGGAGACGATATGGTACGTGGTGTAACGATTGCCGCCGGTGGTTTCTTTGGCCCGCAAGGACGCGAACTACGCATTCCGCTGGCCGACCCGAAGCAAAATGAAAAGATCGAGAACTTTGAATACAATGGCTATCGCATTACGAACTTCGAGATGGAAAGCTCCGCACTGGCCGGTTTGAGCCGCCTGATGGGACATAAGGCGACCACGGTATGCATGGTCATAGCCAACCGGTTGATTAAAGAAGCCAATACGGGCTACAAGAATACGATTGACACTTTGATAAAAACCGTACTGGACAGAATTTAAGAAACACCCACTCAAATATACTTGATGATTGTTTCCTTCAATCTTTCGTAAGTATATGGTTTGGCAATAATATCATTGCATCCGGCGGCTAATGCTTGTTGTTGTTCTATCAGGAAAGCATTGGCCGTCACCGCAACGATAGGCAGATCGATGTCCACGGTACGTATCTTTTCCGTAGCCTGAATACCGTTCATCACCGGCATGCGGATGTCCATCAATATCAGGTCGGGACGCTCGCGCAAGAAACTATTTACGGCCTCTTCGCCATTGGTAACCCACGAAATGGTGTAGTCCTTCTTCAGCAAAATGTTTATCTGCATAAAGTTAGACTCCGTATCTTCGGCTATCAGAATTTTCTTCCTGCCGTCTGATCTTCGCTCTACGTGGGCATTGATTTCAACAGGTTCACCATCCGCTCCCAACACAAACTGGCGGTAAGGAAGGGTCATCACGAAAGTGCTCCCCACTCCTACTTCGGACTCTACGGAAATCTTTCCTCCCAATCTCTCCACGATGCTCTGGCAGATGGGAAGCCCCAGACCCGTGCCCTGAACAAAATCGTTCAGCTTTTCAAAACGGTTGAAAATCAAGGGCAATTTCTCTTTTGCAATGCCGCAACCGGTATCCGTTACATACACCTTCAACCATTCTCCGCAGACCTCCAACCCCAGGGTGATGGCCCCTTCATGGGTATTCTTAATGGCATTGGAGAGGAAGTTGAACAGCACTTGCGTAATCCTGTTCCGGTCCACCATAATCCAGATTTCCTCATCGGGACGTATCACATTCAATCGGATGGCCGTTTTCATTTTCAGGCGATGCACTTTCTCCACTTCGTCAATCAGTCCGGTCATTTCGACCAACTGGAAGTTCATTTCCGATTTTCCCGACTCAATGCGGGAAAGGTCCAGAATGTCATTTATGAGTTGCAACAACAGGTTGCTATTCTTCTGGATGATGTTCAGGTATTCGGCTTTCTCCACTTCATCTTCCGTCAAAGCTATGATTTCAGAGAATCCCACGATAGCATTCAAAGGAGTGCGGATTTCGTGGCTCATATTGGCCAGGAACACCGATTTCATGCGGTCGGCCTCTTCTGCCCGTTGCTTCGCCTCGATGAGTTCATTGGAGCGTTGCACCCTGTCACCAATATCGTGTATCAATGCCATCACTTTATTATCTTCGAACGGAGCGATGCGTGCCTGGAAATAATGCCTTTCGCAATCATCCACATCCAGGGGATACTCTATCTCCTTCAACTCCCCGTCTTCGAGGCATTGACGTATGTTCCGTAGAAACAGGTCGCTGACTTCGGGAGAATAGATGGTGCGCCCGTCCGCTCCCCGTAGCTGTTCAACGGGATGGAGCAAAATGGTGTCAGAAGACATTAACACGTCGGTGATGAAGAAATCCTGATCCAAAATAAATATAAATTCAGGCAATGCCTGTATTATCTTCCGGTTTCGCTCTTCCACGCGCGATATGTGTGCTTCGCGTTCGCACTGCCCGGTGACGTTCACGGTATAGCATAAGAGCCTTTCCAGATTTCCACTTTTATCTTTCTCTACAGATAAGAGGTGGTCCTCCAACCAGACTATTTCGCCATGCGCGCCTACGCAACGCACCCGTAAGACATTGGACTCATCAAAGCCATCCAATTTCTTTTGAAAGCCCTCCAACGACACCAAATGCTTATCATCGGGATGCACAAAGCTACAGAACTCTTCCAAATTCTGATAACGGATGCCGACTTTATCCAAGCCTAAACTTTCGAAATATTCCTGAGTGAAAGTGCACTCCAGGGTATTGATATTTATCTCCCAGAGAGCAATTTGATGGGCAGCCAGAACGGAGTTGACCTTCAATAATTTCTCTTTCAGTAGTTCCGTGTTCTCGTCTTTCTCGGTAGTATGAGAAGCGGAATCATGCATTTTTATTTTGTCTTGCGCCATAATAACAAAGTGTATCATGTAAAGGCTACGAAAATTGAGCAAATGTAATAAAAAAGAGTAAGTAATATACAATCGCGTTCTTTTTTTTACCCCAAAAGGCTATCTTTGCAACTCAAATAACAATTTTTATGATGAATCAGGATACCATCTGTGCCATTGCCACGGCCCAAGGAGGAGCAATCGGAAGCATTCGCGTCTCAGGAGCGGACGCCATTCGTATCACCAGCCGCATTTTCACCCCGGCAAAATCCGGTAAAACGCTGGCGGATTGCAAACCTTATACACTGACTTTCGGGAAGATACACGATGGAGAGGAAATCATCGACGAGGTTCTTGTCAGCCTGTTTCGCGCCCCGCACTCTTACACGGGCGAAGATAGTACGGAGATCACCTGCCACGGTTCGAGCTATATCTTGCAACAGGTTTTGCAATTGCTCATTAAGCACGGTTGCCGCCTGGCGGGACCGGGAGAATACACGCAACGCGCCTTTCTCAATGGCAAGATGGATTTGAGCCAGGCCGAAGCCGTGGCGGACCTGATTGCTTCTTCATCTGCCGCCACCCACCGCCTTGCCATGAGCCAGATGCGTGGCGGATTCAGCAAGGAGCTTACGGAGCTACGCAACCAGTTGCTACACTTCACTTCACTGATTGAGCTGGAACTGGATTTCAGCGACCATGAGGAGTTGGAGTTTGCGGACAGAACGGAGCTTTGCCGATTGGCGGATCATATCGCGGGGGTCATTTCCCGACTGGTACATTCGTTCAGCGTAGGAAATGCGATCAAAAACGGCGTACCGGTAGCCATCATCGGCGAAACGAATGCCGGGAAATCAACGCTCCTCAATGTATTGCTGAACGAGGACAAGGCTATCGTGAGCGACATTCACGGCACTACTCGCGACGTGATTGAAGATACGACCAATATCGGCGGTATTACTTTCCGTTTCATTGACACGGCAGGTATCCGCGAAACCAATGATACGATTGAGAGTCTGGGCATAGAGCGCACGTTCCAAAAACTGGAACAAGCGGAGATCGTGCTTTGGATGATTGATGCAACAGACGCAACGTCGCAAATGAATCAGCTATCGGGGCAGATACTTCCGCGTCTGGAAAGAAAGCATTTGATATTGGTATTCAACAAAGCGGATTTGTTGGGCACGGCTCATTCTGATGAGGTGCTGTCTGCGGCCTCTTCCATCATTCCTGACGCCGAATGTATTTTTATTTCCGCCAAGAAAAGGCAAAATACGGATGTGCTTCAGAAGAAACTTATAGCCGCCGCCAATCTGCCTACGATAACCCAGAACGACGTGATAGTGACCAATGCCCGCCATTACGAAGCCCTTACGCATGCTTTAGAAGCCATCGGACGCGTACAACAGGGATTGGCAAACAATCTTTCAGGAGACTTCGTGGCCCAGGACATCAGGGAGTGCATCTTCCATTTGAGCGACATCGCGGGGGAGGTGACGAATGATATGGTGCTACAAAATATATTTCAACATTTTTGCATCGGTAAGTGATGGCTTAGAAACTGCCATAACTAACTATAACCATTTAGAATAAAGTCGCTGTATTTCAGTGACTTTTCTATTTTAACACTTTCTAATCCTTATTTGGTAGTAACGGTTTTTATCCATATTTTTCTATCATATTTCTACCGTGACACAAATTCACGGTTAACCCGAATGTCACAGTGACGCATTAGTTGACGTGTGTTGACAATGGTTTACATGTGTTGACAAAATCCGGGAGAAATAAGGAGAAATTATCCCCAATGTAAACAAGGAAAATATGGAAGTAAGAAAGATTTGTCAATGGTGTGGAAAGCCATTTATAGCCCAAAAAACAACGACCTGCTATTGTAGCCATCAGTGTTCCAATCTTGGCTACAAAGAACGCATCCGGGAACGCAAGCGGCAGTTGAAACGCTCGCAAGAGTTGCTACAACCTCGACAAGCCGCCGAGGGACAGGATTTCTTCTCTTTTGCCCAAGCAGCAAAGTTGATGGGCGTAACCAGACAATACATATATAAATTGGTAAAGGAATCCAAACTTCGGGCTTCACGCATCAGTGGTAAGAAGTCGCTCATTCGTCGTGCTGACATCGAACTAATGATGAAAACCAAACCGTATGAGCGCATCATGCCTAAAGAGGACTTCGACATCACTGAGTATTACACTGCTGAAGAAATTGCAGAGAAATATAAGGTCAACGCCAAATGGGTGTGGACTTATACACGGCAGCACAAAGTTCCGAAGGTACGAATACGCCAATTCAACTATTATAGCAAGAAACATATCGATGCTGCCTTTGCCAAATACGAGGTGGATTCCGACTTGACCGAATGGTACACACCGGAAGATATTCAGGAAAAATACGGCATGACACGCGTCGCCATCCGTTCGCAGGTGTATCGGAACAATATCCCATCCAAGAAGGAACATGGGCAGATATTCTACTCAAAGCTCCACTTCGACCTCTCGAAGAGTTCAGAACAGGAGAGCAAAGCGGAATACTATACCGTCAAGGAGGCTATGGAAAAATTCAAACTCTCCCGCGACTCTGTTTACGGAATTCTGCAATTCCATCAGATCAATCGCGAGAAGAACGGACGGTTCGTCCGATTCCTAAAAGTAGAGTTTGACAGGGTCATGGGTGTTCACAAATAATCTAATTTGTCGCTATCCATTAATTATTCAAAAATTAATCTCTGCTGTAGGTAATCTGCATGATTACATTACAGAGTTTTGCCAGCGAATTAATAATAACCATAAAAATATATTAGTATGCATGAATGTAAAACAGTAACGTTGAGAACACGTCCGTTAAAAGGTAGAATGATGTCTTTCTATTTAGATTATTATCCTGGGTATCGAGACAAAGAGACTATGAAAGTTATCCGTCATGAATCGCTTGGCATCTATGTCTATGCCAATCCGAGAAACAAACGAGAACAGAATTTCAACGAGGTAATGACCGAGAAAGCCGAAGCCATCCGGTGCCGCAGGTTCGAGTCAGTTGTCAATGAACGGTATGACTTCTTTGACAAGTACAAACTCAAGGCAGACTTCTTGGAGCATTATCGCAAACAACTCCGTAAGCATGACCAGAAATGGGAGTTTGTCTATCTGCATTTCAACAACTTCGTACATGGTAAATGTACTTTTGAAGAGATTGACATAGACCTTTGCAACAAGTTTCGGGAGTATCTGCTCACGGCTAAAAAACTGAGACGTAACGGACTCATAACACGAAACTCCGCATCGGGATACTGGTCTACCTTCAGGGGATTCCTGAAAATTCTCTACCGAAATGGAATGATAAAGACCAATGTCAATGATTTTTTGGATAAGATTGAAACAGAGGATGTTGTTAAAGAGTATCTGTCTGTAGATGAACTGTACAAGTTGGCTGAAACACCGTGCAAGAAGCCCATTCTGAAAATAGCATCGCTGTTTTCATGTATGACTAGTTTACGTATCAGTGATATTCTCGCACTATGCTGGGAAGATATTGTAGACTATTCAGCCGGAGGGAAATGCGTACATATCATTACACAAAAAAACAAAGCGGAAGACATAATTCCTATTAGTGAAGAAGCATTAGGATTGATAGGCTATAGTTCTGAAAAGAAAGGTTTGGTATTCAAGGGACTTATGCGTAGTTGGACGCAAATTCCGATGAAAGAGTGGATTCGTTCTGCCGGAATCACCAAAAATATAACCTTCCATTCCTATCGGAGAACATTTGCTACTCTGCAAGCGGCAGCAGGTACAGACATCCGTACCATACAGAGCATTATGGCACACAAGAGTATCACCACCACTCAAAGGTATATCAAAGTAGTGGATGCCAATAAACGTGAAGCTAGCAAGAAGATTACCTTGACACGGAAGGACTAACAGCCACTTATCCCTATTTTAAGCGGTTAGAGTATGATTTTTAGTCTGAAATCATACTCTAACCGTTATTTTTTACAAATATTGAGCGATTCGTCGTCACTAATTATATATATCTGGAATATAGCACATAACTTTGCCATATAACCATTTCAAATACTTGCAGTAGATGACAAATAATACTCAAATTCGGACCAAGAGGATAAGTTTTATTCTTGCATTATTGGTAATTGCCTATGTGGCAGTAGACACTTACCTATTCACTTATCACAAAATCAATACCACAACAATAACGACTCCAGTTATAATCGGCCTTGTGGTTACAATCCTATTGTGTGGTCTACTGCAACGATTTTTCTACACATGGTTGACGAAGAATCCAATCAATTTTTCTTTTGACCGGCAATCTCCTATTATTACTGACTCTGGTTTCGAAATAAAAACCGATTGTGCAGATGAAACTCAAACTATTGAACAGCCCAATAATTCAGTTATAGATAATTATGATACAATACGAGAGAACATCAAAAAGAAAGAAGCAGAAAAACAAGTAGAAGTCATGAATGCTATTCGTGAATATGTAACTATTAAAACCGCACCTTATCTATCTAAAGAAGCTATTGTAATCCTCATTTCTAATATTGAGTATATGGCCTGTGATAGATCCGATTTATACAAGCCCATTCGCTCCAATATAGATAATCCACTGAGATCACCGGGACTTCGCCATCTGGCATGGAATGTAGGTGAACGCTTGGGAGTATCATTGGCAAAAAGAGCCGTTTTTATCAAGTCTTCATTTCCTCACGAACTCGAAAATGCGACTCTTGAATATCTCAAACTTAATTTGCGGGATCAAGTTCCTAGTCAAATTCCTATTGACGTGCCCGATAAAGGCGATTATCGCTTCCATTTAGAAACAGATAATAGTAACTCAGACTAAAAAAAACGCATGCAGACGAAATAATTAATCCGGTCTGTATTGTTCTGCAAGGTTTCATTGAGTTGGTTCGCAGCATATTAAACGATTAAAAGAGTATAATATGGAAAAAGACCAACTGACATTCAACGACCTGCCGACTGTGGTGGGCGAACTATGCGACAGAATCGCAAGTATGGAAAATCTGCTAACGGAGAAACTTTCCAAGCAGTACGAAACCAAAGAGAACACGCACGTCCCCATGACCGTACAGGAGGCTTGTGCCTATCTTAAAATGCCGTTGTCAACCTTTTATTACAAAGTCAAAAAGGACGATATTCCGGTTATAAAACAAGGAAAACATCTCTACATCTATCGTGATGAACTGGACAGATGGTTGGAATCCTCCCGTAAGAATCCGGCTCCGCAAAGTTTTGAGGAGGAGAATGAATCTATGCTCGCATCCCATCGTCGTAAACCGAACCCGAAAAACTGGTAACGATGGAAAAGGTGGATAATACGACTCCTTCATGTGAAGAATTGGCGGTTTATGTAGAGGAGTCAATCGTGAGCGTGACGAATACCTACGAGCAGTCGCCAGTGGTGCTGATGGTAGACGATGCTGTTATCGGCACATTGGGAAACTTCAGTGCGTCCATCGGAAAAGCCAAAAGCAAGAAAACCTTTAACGTATCGGCCATTGTCGCATCGGCATTGAGAAACAGCACCGTTCTTCATTATCGGTCCACTTTTCCCGATAATAAGCGGAATATTCTGTACATAGACACGGAGCAAGGACGACATCATTGCCAGCAGATATTGAAACGAATCCTACGTTTAGCTGAATTGCCAGAAGACAAAAAGCCGGATAATCTGCTCATGCTGGCTCTGCGTAAGTTCTCACCTAAACTACGTCTGGCGATAGTCGAACAGGCCATTGGCACAATACCGGATTTGGGATTGGTCATCATAGATGGCATTCGTGATTTCCTATATGACATCAATTCTCCCGGTGAATCTACCGATATCATCTCCAAATTCATGCAGTGGACGGACGACAGACAGATTCACATCCATACCGTACTTCATCAAAACAAAAATGATGAACATGCTCGTGGTCACATTGGCACTGAACTCAACAATAAAGCAGAGACCATTATGCAGATCGAAGTGGATAAAGAAAACAAGACTATAAGCGTGGTCGAAGCCGTACATATCCGCGACCGTGAGTTTGAACCTTTCGCTTTCCGTATAAACGAAGAAGCTCTGCCCGAACTGGTAGAACCTTATCTGCCCAAAGAAAAGAAAATCGGACGACCGACCAAAGAACCGTTTGATCCATACAAGGAAATTTCAGAGAATGTACATCGCGCAGCATTGGATGCCGTTTTTGCCAATGGCAACATCAGCAGTTACGATAAGTATCTGGAATGCTTGAAAGAGGGGTACGGATTGCAGAATGTAAAGCTCGGTCACAACAAGGCAGTCAAGGTAGCCACCTTTCTCGGTAACAAGCGAATGGTGATAAAAGAGGGAAAAGAATATAAGGTCAATCCAGAATACCATTACTGAGTTCAACTTTACTTTATTGTTGGGGCGTATATATAAGAATAAAGCAAAGTAGTCAGGGGTTGCACACAAGGTATTCATTCTATCCCCCCTCTTTTAGATGAATATCTTAGTTTCTGGTTCAAATCCGTCTGCCGATTCTGTATGTACATCCAATATGGCTTGCCGGAAAGCATCAACAGGTATCTGTTGCAAGATATGCCAAGGTATAACCTCACTACGTTACGGTTGTACACTGGCACTCTTGCCTACTCAGTTCCCTCGCCGGTGCGGTACTCGCAAGCTCGCACCTATTCACAATTATAACAATGATTCAAATGAAAGAAGATATTGAAAATACATCGAACTCCTCTAAAGAAACCAGAAACGTCTTCATCGGAGCGAAAGTCACTCCTACTCAGAAGGAGTATATAAAATCAATGGCTACCCAATGCGGTATGACCATAAGTGATTACCTATTGTCGTGTGCCTATAACTTCAAGCCCAAAGCGAGACTTACGAAAGAAGAAGCAGTCCTGTTGCAGAATCTGGACGATTGTCGAGCAGACCTCGTAAAATACACCTCCGCCCTACACGGAATGTCCACAAAGCAGCGCATGGCAATGTTCAATCAGATTCCGTTCATGGTCAACTGGCTCAAGGAACTTGGCAATGTAGCCGAAAGTGTCTGCCAGTTCCTGAATGCTGTAAAAGAGAAGAACAAAATTCCGACCAACCTTAAATCCGAAGAAGAATGATTGCAAAAGCTAAAGCCATATCGCACGGCATCAACGACCTCCATTACATTACCGGCGAATCACAGCATAAGAAGCATCCGGAGAAAATTTATCGGGTATTGGACAATCTGTTGCCCTCAGAACCGGATGCTATGGGGATATGGAACTCAATGCAGTTGACCCTATCCCAGCATCGCCCGATAAAGAACTCAGTTATCAGAATCGAGTTGAGTCCATCGCCCAAACATACCCAATTCTATGACATCGAAGATTGGCAAAAACTTTGGCAAGATTTCGCCGAGGAGTTCGACAAACAAGTGATTATCGGCAAGAACGGAAAAGTCCGTTCCTGTCCGACCAATTTGGCGGGTAGCAAATACTCGGTTTGGCTTCATACAGAGTCCAAAGGCGAAGTCCCCCACCTTCATGCTGCGGTTTGCCGTTTGGATGAAGACGGCAATATCAACAACGACCACAACATTCATCTTCGTGCGCAACGTGCTGCCGAGCGAGTGGCAAAGAAACGAGGGTGGACAACTGCGGCGCAAATCCGAAATCGCAACATTCCACAAGTGAACCGGGACTGTATGGAGGTGTTGAAAGCAATGCTATCGTGGTCATGGGATGAATACAAGAATGCTCTTATACGGAAAGGTTATACCGTCCATGAAAGAGAGGACAAGAAAGGTATTCTTCGTGGATATGCCCTTATGAATGGAAACACCAAATACAAGGCTTCAGAATTGGGAGTCGGTAGGAACCTGATGGTCTCAAAACTTCCTGCAACATGGAAGAAACTACACCATCAGCCAACTTCCGTCATTAGAAATAATACTTCCCAAACCGTTCAACAGGTAGCGACACATAAACTTGATCCTATTGACTATACCCAATATCGCCCAGACCATCAGAATATCATTCCTTATGTCTTTACTTATGAAGGCAAGGAACATCGATTCTATATTCCGAAAAAAGCACTTGACTATTTCAATGACGAATTTGATTACAGGTTTATTGCCAACTGTCAGGAACTTACCGATATGGCTGTAGCTATATTTGTCGGACTGATAGATACCCCCAACGTAACAACCGGTGGAGGTGGTGGAGGCTCACAAAGCGACCTTCCGTGGAGAGACCAGGACGAAGACGATTTGCAATGGGCACGCAGGTGCGCTCGTGCTGCCGGTCGTTCGTTAGGGAAGAAAACGAAAACAGGATTAAAACGATAAGCCCATGAAAAAGAACATGAAAAAGAAATTCGATTTTTCCGCGGAAATGAGTGAAGCGGAAGCCATAAAAGCCACTCCCAAGAATGAATATCTGGAGGAAGAAAAGCGGTTACTTGATATCAACGCAAAGGAACTTGCCAGCCTAAATGACAACGTATATAAGTTGAGAACAGAAGTTGAAAATCTATCCGACTCTATACGTGAGTGCAAACCTATCATTTCTGAAAAAATGCAGAAGATGGCAGTAGAATTTGGCGCAAGGCTTCTATGTGATTTTCTCAGTCAGATTGAGAGCAAATGTAAGGAAGCCGAGCGAAGAATTAATAAAGCCGGAAATACCATCCCCATCCCAGATACAGCATTCTACATTTTGATTATCATTGTAATTGCTCTATCTTCTTTTTTCGTGTGCATGATAGGGGCAAATGCAGAGATTTTGCATTCCGTATTGATTTGGAGAGCAGTTATCTGCTGTATTATTATGGCTGTTTTGGGGATTGGCATTGCTGTAATTATACAGAAGTTTTCGGACAGGGGTAAATAAACGAAAAGTCTCAATCGGATAGGATTACTATCGGTTGAGACTTTATTTTATTCGTTATCAAACAATCCCTTTTCTTTCCATAACTTTAGTTATAAATTCCTCTATTCTCTTGCATTTGATTTAGTGATTACGTTTATGACTTACACGAAGTTTATCATCATCTTCTCTATATGATGAGATATATCCAATAGTTTTTAGCTTCCCTAAAAGCATTTCATTCATGTGATTATTTTCTATAGTAGCCTTTTTTGATTTATCTGTAATACTTCGATAAGAATCGCCTAAAGACTCTATTAATTCTGTCACAATGTCAAAATCATCTCTATACTTTTCAATTAAGTCTATCAAAAAAGACAATCGCTCTGGCAAATTAGTAGAATCGGCTAAAATGTACTTCTCTGTATCATAATAAAATTTTTCAATATTGTTTTTCACCACAGGAAGAGTGATATTTGCCAATTCGTTATCCCACAAAATATGAGGAAGAAAATGTTGAACTACACTTAGAGCTTTTTCACCGATTACTCTTGGATTTTTCATAAGATGCTTGTATAGCCTCATATCTGTAGGCAACTCCTCTATTTCTATAATACACTCATCCAAATACTTATCTACATAATAAGTAAGTACATCACTATGATTGTCTCTAATTGTTGTCGTATAATATGTGCTATATGGAAGCATATCAGCACAAAGTAACGACTTAAAATGAGCGTTATCTACACTGTTAATATCCGCATCCTTAAATGTAACTCCATCAAAGATTTTGACAAGTTTATCGTATACCAAAATTTCAAAATCTGATGTCAATAAAGCACTGTGTGCCAGTAGTTCTTTCTGAGTATCATCCAATTCAGATATATCTGTTAATTCATCAATATGTTTGGTAATGAATATTCGCAAACTGGAAATCATTACATTATTCTGACTCTCATAAAATGCATATATCTCAGGCCATGCTGGTATAACTATATCAACTTCAATAGCGAACTCCCACTGTATATTGTTAACATCGGAAAGAGAAACTTTATTCTGTTGCCCAGAAAGGTATTTGCGTTTTGTGTCCTCTGTTATATCCTCAGAATTAATAATTTCAAGAATAATTCCCACACTCTCTTTTTTTGCCGTATCTGTAATAAATACATTATTTAGTGCATTGTCAAAACATTCATCTATATAATCTGATATAGATTTAGCTGATTTACAGCTCCTCAGTATTGTAACATTTAAAGGATAATTATCCAATGTTTCCACCCTCTCATTTCGATAATGAACAAATGCGCATACAACATTTTCTGGTGTCAACATATATGCTTTGTTCTCTACAACATACTCAAGCAAACACCTAGACTCTGCATCTATATCTGTAAAAATCAGTTTTCCATTCGACACTATTTGTTTGATTGTATCAAAACCTATGAGATCTACTCTATGAGATATAAATGCGAAGTGTTTATTCAACCAGTTACGACTTTCTTTGGTGGAATGGTTCAATTCGAGGAATCGTAACCAAGACTCGAATAATTCATCGGAATTCTGTTTCACGAAGATCTTCCATAATCCATCAACGATACTGCCCAAATGGTTGAAAAGCGAGCTTGAATCTTCAACTGATTTATAGAAGTCAACCAAAAAGTCCCACTTTTTATTATGCATAATAACTTGTGCTATCGAATGAAGTTTTGAGTTATTTGCTTCTTCAAGATGCTGACAAATACAATCGACCACCTGAATATTCAATATACTTACATCGTTGTAACATTTATCAGGAATGTTTTTTACGCACTGCCCTACTTTATCTATATGATAGTCATACGGCAAACTATGCCGAAGTTTTAATTCAAGGATAAAATTATGGTCGTGCTTATTAATTGACTTACCAAAAAAGAAAGATATATAATCAAAGTAATCTTCATTTATAAGTCCTTCTTTCAAGAAAACTTCAAGCATTTTAGAGACATTGAGTTCACTAAAAATTTTATGCGTCTGCATATCAACATCCAGCAACAGTTCTTGTATTGGAGTAGCATAATGATTATTACGAGATAATTCTAGTATCTTGATTTGTTCACGATATCTTTTTTCCCCTTCTCGCAAGGCTTCTAATCGCTCATGGTAGGTAAAGGTAGAATTAACTATTTTCTCTATTTGACTGAATTGAATATTGCAACTATCTTCAGATGTATCATAATAATATCTAACACCATAATATGTGTTAGTTTGATGCCTCTTAAAACATTGATATCGAAATGAGGATTGCGATATAAAGGAATTAAATAACGTTTCATTTTCTGCGATATCTTCAAGAGGTATAAAATTGTTTTCGACAAAAAACAAAAAGGCATTATTTTCATTTTGTTTTGATAATTTTCTACGATACCCTTCAATATAAATCAGCCTTAATTCTTTTTCTTGTATGGCATGTGTCGCTTCTAAAGATTGAAGTTTTTTAGTTATTCCATTAATACGCTCGTCAATCTGTCTATTGCGCTCAACCAATAATTCACTTTTCTTATGCAAACAATCATACAAAACACCCTTTCCTTTATGCAGATCAGCAAAATCTTTTGGATGGTAGTTTTTATATACAATCATTGCAAGAAGTTTGTTTTGATCAAGTTTCTCATCAAGTTTTTCTCTATATTGGGCATATTCATTGACAATATTCTTCAGTAATCTCATATCGTCAATGAAAAAAGCCAAACTATCTATTACCTCGACATTAAGATCTGAATAGCCTTTTATCTCTAGTTCCTCTTTCAGTTTGTCTGCCGAGTTTGAAGAATTGATTATTGGGATTACAGTTGTGATATAATCAAAGAATTTAGTACGTTCTTCATCAAAAAACATATCATCTTTAACCGCATAAATGAACGTAACTTTACGCCCCACAGAGTTTGACTGATTCAAGAGTTGATTTACCTCTCTTAACTTAAGAAAAATATCCGTATTATCAAATCTATCTAAATCTTCTATAATCACAACATTATAATTAGTAACCTCAAAGAAATAGACAATCTCATCCATGTGCTTATTGAAAACGGATGTATCTTCTTTGTTTTCTTTTAATTCAATCTCTCCATTCTTTAGATTTAACTTATTCAGTTTACTATTACTCAATGATTTGACAGTCTTTTGAACGAATATTATTGTTGCAACAAATATATATGATAGAGCAAAAATATCAGACCATTTATTTAATACTGGATTACTTAAGCGATTGCAAATCCAATCCACCTCCAAAAATGATGGTTCAAATACAATAATTAAGGCAACAATATAAAATATTATTGCAAAAGATAAAGCATATTGAGCCCAAGTTGATTTATGATAAATCCTTTTTAATCTGGAGTTATAAAGCGTCTCTTGTTTTTCTTTATAAATAAGTTGTTGAAGAATGCTGTATTCAATACGATTATTCATCGTATCAATATCTATTTTATTCTTTTTATCATCTAATGGTGACTTTAGTGTAGCAAGAGATATTGAAAGATAATTGTATTTAGGATAGTCATTCTTTAAAGAGCGAAGAATGGAACTCTTACCGGATCCATAAGGACCAGTAAGGGCAAGATTCAATATGTCTTTCTCTTCTAGTTTTCGTGCAAGATTCAAAACACTTCTATACTGTTTCTTATCACTTTCACTATCACGATTAAGCAGAGCAGGAGTTAATGATACTTGTTTATCATCCTCCATCGAATTATTTGCACATATTTTCTTCCAAAATCTCCAGTTCATTTATTTTCAGCTATTTATTAATCATATTTTTCTATTTTGTTACAGATTGCTATCTATATTAAAGCAACACCAAATTCACGGATTGTTTCTTCGCTATCTCTTCCTGAGACAGATTTGCCTGTCGCTTGCTCTATTCTGTCAAGCAATTGTTTTGCTCGATCTATGAAATAAGCATTGAAATCATCTAATACAAGATGAGCATAATTTACCTTATGTGACTCTATGGCGTCCTGTATCTCAACTTGTTTTAATCCCTTATTTGCCATAGTTCCAATATAGGTACTTGGTGCATGTCCTCCTATTGAACGATTGGAAGATGCATAAATTGGGGTCTTATTAATGACAGAATTCCATTTTATACGTGGAAGGTTATTTTTCTCGCAATAAGTTTGAGGGAATATATGATGAATATCAGCATCTTCATCAATGTAAGATGCTATATCCATACGATGACCTGTCATAAAATCAAGTGGTGAGTCTTGTAAGATAAGTGCCATAACACCTTTATACGCTGCACTATTCCTTGTCTGCATGGTCAATAAACGAGTTGGTTGTATATTGGAACGATATACAGTCTCTGGCATTTCACCACCTTCCATCCAACGGAATACGCCCATTATATCAGTTGCAAATCTAGCTTCATTGGCACCACCATATAGTTCACCCATTACGCCACACCAATACCAACGAGACAATAATTCCTGTTTGCTTCCAAGATGCAACATTTTTTTATTTTCGTTATCGTATGCAAAGATTGCTGCAAGTGGAATAAGTTGTGACGAATATGGAAGATCTCTAGAACGGAAAATCCCCTGATGTACTAAGAAATCAGCTGCATCACAGAAACCTTTAATCAAAGCGTCATGATACTTCAAATAATCTTTCAATTCAAGCCTAAGAATGTCTTTTTTCTTACATGTTACAGCCACACGCTCATCATCACCTGAAACCACTCTTTTATAATATGATACCAACAGAGTCATTGCCGCCAAAAAATTAGCACCAGTGATTTCTTTCAATAGCTCGCCATTTACTTTTTGAGCAAAAATATGACGAATGGTCTCCCAATCTTTTCTCAATTCATGTCCTTCAGCAGCAAATGTAGCTGTGACGAGTTCGAAAACCGTAAGAGGTACACCACCAGTGTTTACATTCTCAAAAATCTGACAGACAGCTTCTTTTGGGGTCTCTTTATCAAGCTGAATTATAGGTATGTTATACTCTAAAATTGGGCGAAGAATCTGCTGGGAGAAATCACGGAATAAATTTCTATACACTCTATCACCTTTGTAATAGTCTTCCATATCATAATGCCAATCTTCCGTATCATTATGAGAAAACGTAATATTCAGGGGAAACATCAGGTTCTCAAATTCTTTCTCTCTTGTGGATAAGTCCAGCGTTACATCACGGCCAATATTTGTTGTAAGCTGTTTCTTCTCTGATACAGATATAATTGCTTCCAATCTGTCCGCAGTAGAGTCTAGACATTTACGAATATCTAGATAATAATAGCGTTTGATAATTGTATCTCGATTGGTCTCTAATCGAGTATTAGTTGCTTTCTTACTCTTCAAGACCTGATATAAGGTTGTGAGTCGCTGTTGTCCATCGAGCACAAGCCACTCAGGTGTAACTTCTGATATAGAATCCACACCTTCAAATGTGCGATACTTAAAACGGATATGCTCACCACCATTAGCCAAAAACATCGCTGCACCCATTGGGAAGCCAGATGTGATACTTTCTATTAGTTTACATATTTTCGTGTCATCCCAAACCCAACTACGTTGAAAGTCGGGTAATTGAGCCTTACCTTCTTCAACCATTTTTAGAAGATCATCAAGTTTCTTATCGTGTGATTCAACAGCCATAACAAATTTATTTTATCAACCGATTAGTAATACATCTCAATATACTGATAAGCCTTATCAAAAACTTCTTGATCTTTAATCTGATAGTTAACCCACAGAATAGAACGTAGTTTCTTTTTTATCTCTCGCTGGGCTGTAATGCTTTTAAAAGCATCTTTAAACTTACGTACAATAGCTACCACATTTTCATCAATATCAGCAACTACACGTTCTACAATGATAGGTGTATCCTCAGTTCTAATTGATTCAAACAACTCCGTAAGAGCAGCTTTAGCTTGTTCCCTCTTATCAAGAGGTTGATTTGAGTTTTTTTCTTCCTCAAGCACTTCTTTAGCAAGGGTGAGCAATCCTCGGAGGAAATCAATACTAGTTATAAGATTCTCCTCCATATGACGGCGCAGTTCATCCAATTTCTCGGCAAATGCCTTGTAATTGGGGTCTCCATGATGTTCGCCCAATCTCAAACGAAGCATTTTTTCTACTTCCAATATCTTTTTAGGATTGTCTTTGGCTTGCTCCAACACCATATCAATTACATCTCCATCTACCACAAGATCCTCAAGTGGAGTCCCAATATCAATTGTATCAATGTTACGATGAATGATTTCAATGGTTTTAGCACCCAATAAAGTCCATATGAGTGATCCTCCGGTACTAACAGGACGTACACTTTGATATACCTGAGCTAGCCAAGTATAATCCGCCTGATAAGCAGCCAGCATTGCATCCGGGCTTACAGTTTCCCAAGCTTTAGCCAATCGTGAAAAATGTTTTGCAAAATTCGTTTTTGTAGACTCATCAAGTAAACATTGCTGGGCAGCTTGCAAACCTTCCCAACCACCGATTGTCCGGTCTACACCAGGGAAAAAGTCAATACACTCTTGCAAAAATTGAGGTATCAACACTTTTATCTCATCAATATTCTTTACAACAGTTTTTACCGTCTCTTCATCAAAAGCAAGACTTTTGGCTACATTATCAAATACACCAACGAAATCTACAATCAGACCACATTTCTTATCAACATTGTACTTTCTATTCGTGCGGCAAATAGCTTGTAACAACGTATGATCCTTCATTGGTTTATCAAGATACATACATTGCAAAATCGGAGCATCAAAACCTGTTAACAGCTTTGAAGTGACAATCACCATTTTAATCGGTGACAATGGATCACGGAATTGGTCAAGAAGTTTTCTTTCTTGTTCTCTATCACGACGGTATGTCTTATACTCATCAGCTTTATCGCCAGCCGTATGCATAACGATAGTGGTTGCATCTTCCGAACCCAAAAGAGCATCAATCGCTTTCTTATATTTCACACAGCAGTCTCGATTATATACCACAACTTGAGCTTTCATTCCAGTGGGCTCTACATACTCTTTGAAGTGATTTACAATATAACGTGCAACATCGTTAATTCGCTTCTCCGCTGTAAAAAATGCTTCAACAGAAGTTCGTTTTACTAATTCGTTCTTTTCTTCTTCTGATATTTGATCGGTCAGTTCATCAAACTCTTCTTGTAATTGAGCTTCGTTAAGATGCATCTCTACCGGCACTGTTTGGAAATTCAATTCAAGCGTAGCTCCATCTTCAACAGAATTTTGGAAAGTATATTTTGAAATATATCCACCTTTCTCTAAATCCTCATCAGCTCCAAAAGATTGAAAAGTATTCTTATCTCGTTTATTGATAGGCGTTCCGGTAAGGCCAAAGAAAAATGCATTAGGTAGTGCATTGCGCATTTTTTGTCCTAAATCCTTTTCCTGAGTTCGGTGTGCTTCATCTACCAATAAAATGATATTATCTCTTTCATTCAGTACACTATCAACATCTCCGAACTTGAAAATTGTCGTTATCAGAATCTTGCGCTGATCCTGCTTGAAAAATGCAACTAACTCATCTTTTGTCTTTGCAGATTCTATATTAGGAATATCAGCACGAGTAAAATCGCCCGTTATCTGATCTTCCAAATCAATACGGTCATCAACGATAACAACAGTGGGAGCATGTAATTCGTTCTGCAAACGTAATTTTTGGGCAGCAAATACCATCAACCATGATTTTCCCGAACCCTGGAAATGCCAAATAAGACCTTTCTTCGGACCTTGTTTCTCACGATATGTGTTTAAGACACGCTGAACAATAGCTTCACCACCTAGATATTGTTGATAACGGCAAACTATTTTTATTTTTTTGCCTGATGATGTTCCTGTAAAAACACTATAGTAACGATATATGTCAAGCAGTCGGTTTGGTTGAACCAACCCCATTACGTTACTTTTAACCGACTCTATTGTACCATGCTGACGACTTTCATCTTTAAACCAAGGTCCCCATTTGTCAACAGGGGCACAGATGCCAGCATATTGAAGTTCTTTGCCTTCTGTAGCAAAGGTTAATATATTCGGAACAAACATTTCTGGAATGCTCTTTTCGTAATGCAACATATCAATGGCTCCGTCAGCCCATGTTATCTGAGGGCGAACAGGAGATTTTGCTTCACCAACACAAACCGGAATTCCATTTATCAGATAAACCAAGTCCAAACGTTTACCTCCTTCAACAGAACTACGTGGAAACTCCCATTGATTGGTCACTACACAATAATCTTCGACCGCATCTTCGCTAAAGAATCTGATAGGTATATATTCACCATCCTTTCCAAAAGGCTCTGTGTTTTCATTAAATAACAATGTACGAAAACGGTCATTGGCAGTCACTAATTCATCATAATTACCTCCACAAGTAATAGCAGCACGGAGTTTATAAATAACTTGCTCCGCTTGTTGACGTGTTATTGGATTTAACCTGACAAGAGCGTCCAATAGCCATGATTCAACAAGGACAGAATCAGAACTACGAGGTATATCCTGTGACTTTACATACTGCCAACTACTTTGGGTTGCAGCTTCTATGAGCATTTGCTCCACTGTATTGTCTTCGTTAAACATATCTATGATTTTTATTGTTATCAATTTAATAATTAAGCGATTTTCCCTAATTCGTCACTCTGTATGTCATTCAAATATACTAAAGCTTTTTGAATGACAGATTTTGATTTGTCGGCTTGTTTATATATTGCTTCAAAACGCCTTTGTTCCTCTATCGCAGGCAATCCAACCATAAAATGGTCCAGATATGAAGCACTAACTCTTTTCTGCCCGCCTGTTCCAGACATATTTTTTGCAGCACGCTCTCGAAATATAGGCATTCGTGTTAATGTTAACAGCCAATAGGGACTAGATATTCCGTTAATTGGCCGCAATACATGAAATTCTGTAGATCCCATTCCTATGCCATTTGTAAGTCCATGTACAATAGCTCCTTTGCCATTCTCCATACAAGGTGTAATCTTAGCAAACAAGACATCATTATTCTCAAAATATGTAAAGCCTTTTTTTACTTTTCCATATTCTTCGTCAGTCATATCTACCAAATATCCATCCTCACTTACCGCCGGCATAGGAATAAAAGAGACTTTATCGGTGTCGCAAAGAGCAATGTTAGGACGTCTTGGATTTAGAATACAACATTCTCCTAATCTTTTCAACTCATTCTTCTGATTTAAAGAAAGAGGATTCCCAAACATCTCGATAAATTGCGATTTGAAGTCGTCAAATTTTGATTTATCGACCTGTTCTGCTATGAAAACGAATTCAAGTTGTTTGTCCATTGGCGGTAAGATACAATCAAAGTTTCTTAACTCAGTGAGCGGCATTCG
>QWCE01002166.1_pt1 | contig 25673 bp, 25 predicted proteins | sample 1972531 | NCBI WGS metagenome assembly QWCE01 (sample SAMN09866716, study PRJNA288562) | Human gut metagenome isolate term4_stool, whole genome shotgun sequencing... | reverse complement strand
CTGCCTCTTCCCATCTCCAGGAAAGTATTCCACCGTACAACGGCAATAAGGATGGCGCCGATAAACGTCATCAGGGACCTCGTCAGGATACTGAAACTCTCCAGCAAGTGGATGGCAGTAAGAGCAAGAATGCCCATGCTCTTTTCTGACAATTTTCGGATGTAACCCCATGTCGTAGTGGAGCTTGATATTTGCCTTCACAAAATCGTCGACTACCGCCATACTGAAATTCGTGACGGGCTCGTCCAGCATCCACTTGATTTTATCGTAGTCCTCCTCTTCGGCGATCCGCTCCACCATGTGGTCGATCCGGCTTTGATTGATTTCTGGCACTGCAGGCTTTATACCAATCCCCGCCTTTTCATTAAGCACTTTTTGCGTATCCTTGGTGTAAGAGGAGATCAAATCATAATTCTTTCCCAGAGTATTGTTCAAGAGGCGATCGGCGATATTGTAATACATTCTACCGTCAGGGAGATTCTCTTTTCCGATCTCTTCCTGGAAGGTTTTTGCTAGAAGATCCCCCACTTCCTCGGCGAAGGCGCTGGCGTTTTTGTAGGTCGCCTCTCCCTTGTTGATTACCTCTAGGGCCCCCTTTATCTTCGAGCTTGACTGGTACTTTTTGGTAAAAGCCTTTTGCACCTTCTCGATGAGCTCAGGGGCGATGTCTTTAACCATTGCGGTTCTCCATCCCTAAGATGTCCCGGGCGTCCTCTTCATCGATGATCCCGGGAATAGCTTGGTTCAGCTTGATAAAGCCGTCACCGATATAGGACATGGTGGAAGCGTCGGGCTCGAAGACGGGATACCACTTTACCCGTGTTTCATAAATCCGGTTACGAAGATAGGGATATTTATCCCGGAGGCAGGCTGCCACGTATCCGACATTGATAATTCCGCTTGAGAAGCACCGCTGGGCTTTTCTCGCCGAAAGCCGGAGGGTCTCATGGCTTGCCTTGATTGCCTCTGAACTTGAGGGGTTGTCCGAGACGAAGCCAAGATCGTCCAGGGTTAGCCCGGTCTCTCCGGCAAAGACGGAGGCCGCCATCCGGAACTGCTCCACGAAGGGGGACATCGAAGCGGACGTGAACTGACCAAGCTTTGGGGTGTCCCCATTTTCGTTGGTGTCAATCCGGAGCATCGAGGCGATGGTGGCTTTCCACTCATCCCACTGCTCGGCGTCGCTATCCATCCCTAAAATGTATTTTTGAGGGAAGGAATAAAATTCTGCCGTCACATCTGCCCGCTCCAGGGTCCTTTTGGCAAGCTTCTGGCAGTACATGGCGGCCCTTGTAATCCTTGAGCGCCCAAAAGGACGCACGGCATCCGGGCGGTGGATGATTGGGACCAAAAGGGGATGGCCGGCGCTATGCTTGTATACGCTTTTGACCTTTTCCTCTTCGTAGATGATGGTTTGATCCGGGAGGAAGTAGGCTTCCACTAAAGGCCGCTCGAAGCTGTCACGCTTGAGGACCGCATAGCCCTCTTTGAGAAGTCCCGTGATCGGGTCGATGACTCCGGTAGCATTGGATGCCTCGATCACCTGGAGCCTTGGAAAGGCTTCTTCCCCTTCTGAGATGTAGACAAAAGCACAAGAGGCGATGAGGGCTGAAAGAATGGCGGAATCGAAGAAAATATCCGGGTTATTCATCTGAAAGATTTCAGAGAAACCAAAATTATCGTTTTGAAAGCCTTTGAAGACGATCCGGTCTGCCATGGCATCCACCGCAGTGGCGCACCAGCCCAGCGTGGATCGGTAGAGGCCCCTGAGCTTCTCCGGGATGACAATCCCCGCCTGGCGGTCCTGATACTTCATGTCATACTGCTTATAGCGCAGATCGACCCGCCTCTGGTAGTGAGCGAGGGAGCTTCGCAAAAAATTGATGCCTTTTGTCTCCATGGAAATCTCCTTCATGATAAAAAATGTACAATAGACGGCGGGGAAGGTCGGGAGAGGCCAGGGGAGGTGGGTATCCCCCCCCTATCTCTTAACGTCCCTTGCCTTGTACCTAATCCAGTCGATGGATAGTGGCAGTGATGTGTCTGTGGCCTCCCTTGTTGACCGGAATGATGTGGTCGATACAAGCGGACATCGGATCCGGATACTTCAAAGACTTATCCACAGGCCGTCCGCATATCCCGCAAACACTTTGCGTCTTAAGAATTTTTTGTTTGTTACTTTCAAACACGGTCCGGTGTGGCCCGGACTTGTCTGGCCTGAATACCATGGGAGTCATCTCCTTCCCCCGTCTCTCCACTGAGGAAGAGTGGCTCATCCCTTCCCCGGCAGTTATGAAAGCGGGGTCCTAAGGTGGCGGAAGCCCTTGTCGACTTCCACACGTTTTGCCTGGAAAAAGGAGGGGCGGAAAAGGAGGTGCCCGGCCTGAAAGAAACCGGGCTTTTTTAATGGCCCCTTAAAGCCTTTTATCCCAAGCAAAAAGGAGGCCCCGGATTTCTCCGGTCCTCATCACCTACACTATACCATGGTTTGAGTGTGCTTTTGTGCAAACTCACTATTTCACTAAAAATAATAGTATTTTCTGTAGAAAAAGCTTGACAGTATATAGCGTATACTCTATAATATAATTAGAAAGGAGGTGATGAGAATGGTTGCAGAAATAACAATGATCGCTACAATCATCAGCACCGTAGCAAGTGTTATCACGATGATTGTAACGATCAAAATGCACAAGAACCAAAAGGGAGGGCATTAGCCCTCCTCCCCTTCGGGGGAGTCCCTGTCTACTGTCACTATACCACAAAGGAGGAAGCAATGGATAAACTTCAGCTTGTTTTAAGTCTCGTACAATGCATAGCATCCCTGGCCACTTTAGCTGTTGTTCTCGGATTAAGAAAGGACCGTAAGCAATGACGAAAGTATCAGAAGCCCAGAAGAAAGCCATAAAGGCCTATCGGGAGAGGAACAAGGAAAAGACGAGAGTGGATAATTACCGGAGAACTGCTCGGCTTTTTATCCGCTCACACGCTACGATGGAGGACCTGGAAGAATTGAAGACTCTCATTTCAGAGAGGGAAAAAGAGATCAGCGGTGAATAGACTGTCTCTGCAAGGCCCGGCTGATCATTCACCGGGTCTTTCTCTTTCTATCTCGTTTAGGACTTTTCTGTAGCAGGTTGTCCGGTGCATATGAACGACATCACCGACTTCTTCCCATGTCAGTCCGTCAATATACTTTATCCGGATAATTGTTCTAGTCTCCGGATCCTTGACCCCTTCCAGAAATGCTTCTATCTCAAGAATTATTTTCTGCCCCTCAGCAACCTTATCCCAATACTTCTGGTAGAGCTTCTTCCTCCGAATAATGATAGGATCGAGCCCCTCTGTACTTGATATGTGGGAAGGATTATCAGAAAGCCTCGGGCGGGGGAGTGCGAATGAAAACCGGGGATATTATAAAGCTATTTAGAGAGCATGAGGGGATGTGTCAGACAAGATTGGTGGAAATCCTAAATCTTTCACGGAGTGCCGTTTCAATGTACGAATCAAATAACAGAGTTCCCAGTACATACGTACTCCAAGATTTATCGGATATCTTTAATGTTGACATCGATTATTTGCTTGGTAAAACAACTAAGACTGCAGTTCTTCCGGAACGAATTGGATATGAAAATAAGCAAATTCTATTCAAAGATGAGAACTTTACCTTAATCTCCCCCACCCGAGTGATGAAGCCCAATGCGGAGGGCTTCCTGTCCTCCTCCTTATACATTATGACCGATGAGCGTGAAGCCGGCGAAGAACGCCCCTCCCGTGAGGAGATCCTGATCTGGCTCAGAGACCACGTTCGGATGGCGGCCTTTGATGGGCAAAATTACGAGGACCGGGATGATGAAAGCCTCTATAGGCTCTATAAGGAGCTGAAAGCGGAAGCAGAAAGAGATTAGGGAGGCTAGCAATGAATGACAAGATTGTTTTATATCAAGACGATGATCGAAACGTCGTTGTTGATGTCATGTTCTAGGATGAAACGTTCTGGCTGACACAAAAGATGATGGCACAACTTTTTGATGTGACAAAACAATCCATCAGTTACCATCTGAATAATAATTTTATAGAGAATGTGTTGGATCAAGATTCAGTTGTCAAAGAAATTTTGACAACTGCCTCCGATGGAAAGAAATACCCAACGTCGTTCTACAATCTAGATGCCATCATCGCTGTAGGCCACCGGGTAAACTCCAAGCAGGCAACGCGCTTCCGCCAACGGGGATAGTTTGTATAGCTAATAAACTCGGCACCATATCTAGTACTTGAACCACTTCCAATGGATTGAAATTACATACCTAAGCTAAACAAAGCGTTTAGCGTAATATTATTTCAATCCTTGGAAGTAAGTCTCCCACGATACGGGAACGGCTGAAACTAAGGATTTATTTTTTCTGGAGGAATTATAAAAACAAAATTCCTTTCTTTTTCTCTTGACTTTATACGTATATGTGTATATGCTGAAATCAGGAGGTGGGAAATGAAAGACCATGAACTGCTAAAACTACTCATAAAAAATGGATGGACCGTTCAGCGAACTAGAGGAAGCCACTACCACCTGAAGAAAGATGGAAAGAGAGAAACTATCGCAGTTCACCACAAGGAAATGAATCCACATCTAGTAAAACGAATCATAGAAAAGCACGGCCTGAAATAGGGCCGTGTGGCTCGATGAACTGATATAAAAGGAGAAGAAGTATGAGATTTAATTATCCGTTGATCATTCATAATGAGGATGGTTACTGGGGGGAATTTCCTGACCTGGAGGGTTGTAATGCACAGGGGGAAACGATTAACGATATTGTGGATGATGCGCAGAAGGCATTGGAACTACATCTACTATCCATGTTAATGGATGAAGAAGTCCCCAATCCCCCTTCTAATCCAACAAAACTTTCAGTGGATAAAAATAGCTTTGTTGCCTTAATTGGTACGGAAGTGAACCCTTCTCAAGAATCAAAGTCCACGAGAAAGAACGTTACTCTCCCAGTTTGGATGAACCGTCTTGCCGAAGAAAAGAACATCAACTTCTCCCAAACCCTACAGGAAGCTCTCATTGAAAAACTAGGCTTGTAAATAAGCTGAAACGCTGAAAAATGTTGAAATTTTGATTTTTTCCGATGTCAGAAAAATAGGACAAAAAAATCCCCTCCGGATGGCCGTCCGAAGGGGATAATTCCAAGGCTGTGGTACACGCCCCACTACCTTTTTATTATACCATAGTCCTCCCTATAGCGGATAGAAAGAGGTCGTGTATGGATCTAAATCAAATTAAATTATTTGAAGGTAAAGGTGTCCGGTCTATATGGGATCGAGACAAAGAAGAATGGTTTTTTAGCGTTGTCGATGTCATAGGGGTATTGACCGAAAGTAATAATCCTCGAGATTATTGGTATAGAGTAAAAAAAAGAATGACAGAGGAAGAGAAAAGTGAGTTGTCGACAATTTGTCGACAACTGAAACTGGAATCTTCCGATGGGAAAAAATACAATACCGATGTTGCCGATATGCAGGGCATTTTTCGTATTATCCAATCTATCCCATCCCCAAAAGCTGAACCATTTAAGGTGTGGTTGGCTAAGGTTGGTAAGGAAAGAATTGACGAGACGATAGATCCGGAACTCGCCATTGAAAGAGCCAGAAGCACCTATCGCAAGAAAGGTTATGACGAAAAATGGATTCAGCAGCGTATGATGACCATACGTGCTAGAAATGAGTTAACGGATGAATGGAAGGCTCATGGAGTAAAACAGGGTTGGGAGTATGCCAGCCTCACTGATGCTTTAACGTTAGAATGGGCCGGCATGACCACTAGAGATTATAAAGATCTTAAGAACCTGAAAAAAGAGAATCTGAGAGATAACATGTCCACCCTAGAATTGGCCCTAAACATGGTAGCGGAAGCGACAACCACCGAACTCACCCGAGCAAAGAACCCACAGGGCTATGAAGAGAATAAAAAAGTTGCGAAAGAGGGTGGACGGATAGCCGGGAATACACGCAAGGAAATTGAGGCTAAAACAGGCCGACCAGTAGTAACCAGCAAAAATGCAAAAGATTTTCAGCTTGAGTCTCCTAGAAGCCTTGAGATCGAAGGGGATGAATAACAATAAAAAAATCCCCTCCGAATGGCCGTCCGGAAGGGATCATGCTGAGGCTATGATATGCCATCAACTACACAATTAGTATATCATAGCCTCCTTATTTAAGGAGGTTTTTTATGCCCAAAAATCCCATACGGAAGAAACCTGACGGCCGATATCGCTACCGGATAACGGTTAAATCAGGAAAAATGGTAGAGATCGCTAGCCGAGCAGGAGAGTTACGCAAGGATTTTTCTATCCGCTGTGATGATTTAGACAAGAAAGTGGAGGGGGAAAGCTTTGATAAAGACTTTGACGGCCTCTTTTATCTATGGCTTACCTCCTATGTGGAGGTGTCCTGTTCAAAATCCTACTATATCGTCATGGAGGGTGTATATAAAAAGCACGTGAAGCCCTGGATCGGAAGAAGAAGGCTTGAAGAAGTCAAGAAAAAAAGATGTCTATCAAATGATGGCCCGGGCCGATAAAGCAGGACTATCCTCTTCTGTGATCAAGAAAATCCGGATGTGTGTCTCTGCCCCATATGCTTGGGCGGAGAGGTCACTTGGGCTTGCAGTGGTATCACCTACCCTGGGCCTGGTTTACAAGGTCAAAGAGAAAAAGACCACAAAAAGGGATAGGGTGATCAAGGATGAGGACCTGGCCCGCTTTTTGGAGGCATCCGACCGGACAAAGTATAGAGTCTATTTCAGGCTTTTAGCGACTACTGGTCTCAGACCTTCCGAGGGGCTGGGGATTCAGGCCAAGGACCTGGAAGGGGGAACTCTCCATATCCGCCGGGCAATCACAAGGCAGGAGTTTTCAGACCTAAAGCCAAGTACCGCAAGACGAGATATCCCGCTTACACCAGAGATGGCTAGTCTGCTTTATGAGCAAAGAAGAATGACTCTTTTTCAGACCAAAAAAGGCTTGCTCTTTCCTTCCGGCGGTGGAGCCCCATACATGAAGTCTGTGGAGTCGTGCTTTAAGAGATGCCTAAAGGCTACTACGGTCTATAAAAGGGGCGGGCATAATCACCTGAAAAAACTTTCCGTCATCACTCCCCCGGTCCGCTTTTCCCTTTACGACTTCCGGCACACCTTCGCCACCAAGATGGCAGAAAAAGGTATGGGGGCCAAAATCCTCCAGTATCTCATGGGCCACGCCGACATAGCGACAACTCTGTCTTATTACGTGGGTATTACTCCTACCATGAAAGAAGAGGCGGCACTAATGATGGCCGAAATAATTTAGAAAAAGATTGGCCCCAAAAAGATTTTTCAGGCCAGTCATAAAAAATAAAAACGGCCTGAAATCATTGATTTCAAGCCGTTTCTGCTTTATCGGAGTGAAAGGATTCGAACCTTCGGCCTCCTGCTCCCGAAGCAGGCGCGCTACCGAGCTGCGCTACACCCCGAAAAGTCACCGGATAGAATTAGTGACTTTAAAATTATACCACAGGAATGGCCTTCCATCAAAATTTAGCCCTTATACTTTCGTTTTTCCGGGGCCCAGGTCCGCTCGGAGATGATGTAGCGAGGACGGTGCTTGGATTCCAGGTAGATCTTTCCGATGTAGGTCCCGATGACCCCCAGGGAAAAGAGTTGGATGCCGGCCAGGAATGAGAGGATGCAGATGACGGAAGCCCAGCCGGATACAGTGGAGCCGGAGAGGCCCTTGAAAAAGGCCCAGAGGCAGGCCAGGAAGCCGAAAAAGGACATGATAAAACCCAGGATGGTGATCCAGCGGATGGGCTGGACGGAAAGGGAGGTGATCCCGTTGAAGGCCAGGCCCAACATCTTGGACAGAGGGTAGTGGGACTCCCCGGCCATCCGCTCCTCACGCTTATAGAAGACCTTGTCAGAGGGAAAGCCCACCAGGGGAATCATCCCCCGGAGGAAGAGGTTGACTTCCTTAAAGTCGGCAAACTCCTGGAGGACCCGGTCGGAGATGAGCCGGTAGTCGGCGTGGTTGTAGACCGCCTCCACCCCCATGGAAGCCAGAAGCTTATAAAAGGATTCAGCGGAGAATCGCTTGAAGAAGGAGTCGCTGGCCCGGTCCGACCGGACGCCATAGACCACCTCCACACCGGCCAGGTACTTGTCCACCATGGCATCCATAGCCGTGATGTCGTCCTGGCCATCGCAGTCAATGGAGATGGTGATGTCCACCTTGCCCTTGGCCTCCATGAGGCCGGCCAGGACAGCGTTTTGGTGGCCCCGGTTGCGAGACTGGCTCATGCCAATGTAGACCTCATCCTCTTCGGCCAGTTCCTTGATGATTGCCCAGGTCCTGTCTTTGGACCCGTCATTCACAAAAAGGATCCGGGATCGGGATGAGATTTTTCCGGCCTCCACCATAGACCGAACCTGGTCTCGAAAGAGCGGAGCCGTCAGAGGGAGGACCTCTTCCTCGTTGTAGCAGGGGATGACCACCCAAAGGATGGGCCGTCCCTCCCCTTGGCCCTCCGGAATCCGGGGGGCCCGGTCTTGGTCAATGGGGTCCATGAGCACTTCCTTTCTGCCAATTAGCGGAAGAGGTCGAGGAACTTGTCCCAAAGGGATTTTTCTTCCTGAACCGGAGCCTGGGTAACCTCTTCTTCTTTTTGAATGCCATCCGACATATAGACAAACTGGACCAGGCCCAGCCGGGTGTTCTTCTCGGAGCTGAAGGATTCGGCATGGAAGCCTTCCTGGGTGAACTTTCCTAAGGCCTCATCCATCCGGTCCTGGGCCTCTTGGGCCATGCCGCCGGTTTCTTGGGCCATCTGACCGGTTCCGCCGGCGAGCTGGTCGATCCCACCCAGATAGCGGGTTAGACCCTCCCGGTAGCCGGCCATCCCGTCCAAGGCGGATCCCAAGCCGTCGGACAGGGTCTCCAGGCCTTCCGCCAGTTCCTTCTGGCCGCCCAGGAGGCGGTTATGGTTGACCAGGATGGTATCAATTCCGGCCTTGAGCTCTTGGATCCGGCCCATCTGGCTGAGGTCCAGGCCCGACCCGGCTGAGGCAAACTTCTTGATTCCACCGATGAGCTGGTCCTGGCCGTCCTTAATTTGGCCAAAGCCGGACACCAGCTTCCCGCCCTCCTGGTTCAGCTGACCCAGGCCTGTTTGAATCTCCTGGGCGCCCGGATAGACCTGGTCAACCAGGGCATCAAGGAGGGCATGATTTCCCCCCACATACTGGCTCAGCCCCTCATGGAAGGACCGGAGGCCCTGGCTGAACTCGCCCATCTTCCCCATGGCATCCAGCATTTTCTCCAGGTTCTCATCCTCTAAAAGGGCCTGAACCTGGCCCATGGATTCCTCCATGGAGGTGAGGTTGGTCTTCAGGTCCTCCATACCCTTTTGGGATTCCTGGATCTTTTCCTGGTAGTCTGCCAAGCCCTGACCTAGGGATTGGTTGATTCCCCCGACTTGACTTTGAACCTGGCTAAGGGTTCCCAGAAGCTTTTGAACCGCAGGATTGGCCAAGTCTTCCTGGCTCAGGCCCAGTTGGCTGATCAAGGCCTCTTTGTTGAGGGAGGCTTCCAGCTGGCCCAGTCCTTGTCCCAAGTCCTTCATCTTGTCTATCATGGGCGTGGGGTCCATTTTCTCCACTTGGTCTTGGAGGGACTGGAGCCCCTGGGCCAGGACCTGGAAGTCCTGCTTGAGACCGGCAAGCTTGGCCGGATCCAGGGAGGGTTGTCCTTCCGGAAGCGAGTGAGATAAAGCATCCACCATGCTTTTTGAGGCCTGGAGGAGGTCCTCCCCGCCCTTCTTCAGGGCAGAGGATTGGTCGACGAGGGCGCCCAATCCCTGGGTAAATTCATCCTGACCCTGGGCCAGCTGACCCACCCCCCCGGTATAGGCGGATAGGCCCTGGCTAAAGGCGGCCATGCCCTCTTCCAATTCCTTTGATCCTTCCTCCAGCTTACCTACACCCTGGGTTAAGTCACCCAGGTTGCCCCCAAGGGCTTCCACCTGGTCAACCAGGCTACCGATCGCTCCGGCATACTGGCTCAGGCCCTCCTGGAGCCGGGTCTGTCCCTGGATAATGGTATTTTGCCCTTCGGCAGCCTTGCCGGCCCCTGTCCGGAGGGCTTCCATCCCGGCATAGAGGTCTTTTGTCCCTTGGCTAAGGGCTCCGCCCTGGGAAGCCAGGGTCTTGGTTCCGGCATCAAGATCACGGATGCCGGTTTCCAGCTTGCTTAGGCCGGAGAAGACTTCCTCCGTATCCGGCAAATCCACATCCATGGAAAAGGGGATGCCGGCCATGGTGATGGCCTCCATGGCAAAGTCACGGGCCTTGAGTTGAACGGTAAAGTCCAGATCCTCGCCGGGGAGGGCAATGTAGGTTAAAGACCGCTTGGATCCTTGGTAAGCGACCTGGGCTTTTCCCCCATCCAGGACTTCCACCTTGTTAGTGTCAAAGCTGAGGGTCAGCTGGGCCATATAATAGTCCGTATAGGCAGCCTTGGCCTTGGGGTTGGGGCGGATCTTCCCCAGCAATTCCACCTCCCCCTTCTGCCCGGCTAGTTCCTTGGGCTCCAGGGTTTTCCCGTCCAGCTTGTATTCCAGAGAAAGGAGCCAGGGAAGTTCCTCCTTTGGCGCATTCCCCTGGTAGAAGAATTGACCGGCCTTGACAGGGACCCGAATCTCATCCCCCTGCCGGCTGATCTCCTGGTCGTTGGTCAGGTTGACCAGGCTCTCATAATTCCCGTAATCCAAGATTGTCGTATCTTCCTCCGGACGGAAGGCGTTGACCACATGGACCGACTTGGTCTTGCCCCTATTGTCTATGGAGACATAAACCACCTCGTCTTTAGGGGTGTTTTTTTCCGTCTCCGAGGCAGCCATAACCGGCAGGGAGCCCCCAACCAGGACCATGGCCAAAAGAACCGCCAGGAAGCGCTTTGTCAATTTCATGCCCAGACTCCTTTCAAAAAAAGCGTGTTTACCGCAGTCATTATTCTTTGATTTCCGGTCCATGACCTGCCTCCTTTATGCCCGCTAGGCCTTTCCCGGGGAAGAAGTGGATGCCCCGGCTGGTCTTTTCCACCAACCCGTCGAAGAAGTAGAGGAGGGCCGGAAGGAGGAAGATGACCATAAAGAGAGAGAGGAGGGCGCCCCGTCCCAAGACTGTTCCGATCTCGGAGACCACCTCCAAAGAAGAGAACTTATAGAGGAGGAAGCCGGCCAGGGCCAGGATGAAGGCGGGCGGGATGATGGACCCATAGGTCTTCATACCGGACTGAACCAGGGCCTTATCCTTAGGCATGTCCTCCCGGAAGTGGAGGTAGTGGTTGGTGTAGAGGATGGCGTAGTCCACCGTGGCCCCCAGCTGGATGGAGGAGATAATGAGGTAGCCGATGAAGGTGAGCTCGGTGTTGGTGAAGTAGGGGAAGGAGAGGTTGATCCAGATGGAGAGCTCGATGGTCAGGACCAGGAGGATGGGGAGGATGAGGGACTTGAAGTTGATGGCAATGACCATGGCGATGGAGAGGATAGCCAGGAGGTTGACCAGGCGGTTGTCCTCCTGGATGATGTCCTTCATGTCCTTGAGGGTGACTGAATGGCCCAGGATGTGGGCCTGGTCCCCATAAGCCTCATTCGCCAGGGAACGGACTTGGTCGACCAAGGCGAAAGCCTCTTCCCCTTCCTTGGGAGAGGTGGTGTTAACAATGATCCGGTCATAATTCTCGCTCATGAGCTCCTTGGTCGCCTGTCCCGGGAGAACTTCCACGGGGACCCCCTCCCCTACCATCTCCGTATAGGAAAGGATGGAGGTCACCATGGGGAGGTCCTGGAGGTCATCCACCAGGCCTCTTTCCCGCCCCATATCCCCCTTGGGAACCAGGAGGACGATTTGGGTGTTGGGCTTGAATTTTGAGTTGATAAAGTCCGCATCCTTTTGTATCTGTGAATTTTCAGGGAATCCCCCCATCCCATAGGTGAATCGGTTGGACCGGGATGCCAAGAAGGCCACCGGAACCAAGATGACCAGGAGGATGAGGATGAAGCGCTTTTTATAGACAAAGGTCGATAGTCCCTTAAAGCTGGGAAGAAAGGACCGATGGCTCAGTTTTTCTTCCCACTTTCCGAAAAGAATGAGGAGGGTGGGGAGGAAGAAGATGACGCAGAAAAGGGAGAAGGCCACCCCCTTAGCTAAAACTAGGCCCAGGTCCATGCCCAGGCGGTAGCGCATGAAGATGAGGGCCAGGAAGCCAAAGACCGTGGTCAGGGCCGAAGAGACGATGGAGGAGGACGATTCGCAGATGGCTTCCACCAGGGCCTGGTCCCGGTCCATCCCGGCTTCCTTGTTCCGTGCCCAGGCGTGGAGGAGGAAGAGGACGTAGTCCATGGAGACCGCCAGCTGGAGGATGGAGGTCACCGCCATGGTGATGAAGGACACCTCGCCGAAGAAGATGTTGGTCCCCAGGTTGAGGACGATGGCCACAGCCAGAGTCAGCAGAAGCAGGAAGGGGTCAAGCCAGGACTGGGTGGAAAAGAGGAGGATGAGGACACCTAGAGGGATCATCAATGAGGTGATCAGGAGGACCTCCGAGGAAGTAGCCTCCTGGCTCATGGTCTGGTCCACCAGGTCCCCGTCATAATAGGCCTGGATCCCCTTGGCCTTGGCCAAATCTTTGATCTTGGACAGGCTCTCCTTGGCATTCTTTGTCTCCACCGTCACCTGGAGGAGGGCCGTCCCCGTCTTTCCATCCGCATTGGGTTGATAGTAATGGTCCAAGAGGGCCGGATCCACCAACTCCAGAGGCTGGTTCAAAGACACATAGGTGTCCAACCACATGACCCGGGAAACCTCATCCAGCCCGCCCAGGTCTTCCTTTATGCCGGCAGCCTGGGGCAGGGATACGCCTTCCATGACCATCCGTAGATTGGGTACCGACTCATGGAACTCCCCGTCCATCACCTCCAAGGCCCTCGAAGAGGCCGCCTCCTTGGGCAGGTACTTGGCCAAAGAAAAATTCGTCTTCACCTGACCGGCCAAAAAACCACAAAGCAAAACCGCCACAAGAAAAGCAATGAAGATCGGCCGATAATGCTTGACAATAAATTTTGCTACTTTTCTCATATCCCATCCTCACTCTTCCGCCAAAACACCCCCATCCCTAACGTCGATAATAGCGGACAGGAATAAAAAGGGCTCAACTATCACTAGTATTATCACATATCTGAGCAAGATGTGTGAGTCTTTTGTGGATGAGGGCGGGGGAATAATGGAAAGAGATGGTTAATTGAAATAGAATTCAAAATGCTCAGACTGATAAGATCCCTACATTATTTTTATCTAGCCATCAAGTTTTCCCCTGCATTTCCAAAGTGCCATTGGGTGCTGTTCGATACGCAGGAGTATCTCTTTGTCATGAAAAAGCAACTCCGGACGATACTGTTGCTGACGAAATGAAGTCCAGAAAGAAAGCTCTTTTCCATCCGGTGTCAATAGTTCCTGAAGATAGACAATAACCTTCTCATACGCCTGCTGTGCATCAAACCAAGTGCCACGACGTAGTACAGGAATCAAGTCAGTTTTAACACGCTGTTGAGACACAGAAGCGATCTGCTTAAAATCAAAATGATCAGGAACACGGTCCGAACCAATAGCACTATAAAACATGACACACTTTTTTAGCATGGATTCCTTCGACTCATCAAACAGTTCATACTCTACCATTTTATAAATATCGTAAAGGTCGCGTGGGGCTGCTCGATTAAGAAGTGCAACAATTTTGGACCCATAAATTTCTATTGGATGAACACATAAAACACGAAGCTCCTGATCTAGCCACATCAGTTCAACCGCTCTCTTCGTGAGCGTTAATACATGACAAAGCCAAGCCTGCGAGCCTCCTTTCCCAAGGTCATTCTGTCAAATTGCATCATAATCTACCACCCCTTTATCTATCATTTGGATTAGGTTCTTTGGTGCATATAATTTCCATTCCCTATGTAAGACAAAGTCTTGGCCTTCTCTAAATAAATAGGATTTTCCTCCTGGGAGGTGAGATTTACACATGGTAAAAAAGCTCTTAGAGAGACCAAGGTCATGTGCAAAGACCGATAGAATATAGCCTGTCTTTTGATAAAGAAATCCATTGTTATATTCTGTCAGATAGGACATGAGTGCTTTCTCATCAAGCATGGGAATCAGTACTAGACAGCGCAGAAACTCTTCCAGTCCACCAATCTTGTTGAACATATTAATAGAATCAATCACTGTTCGCTCAAGCGTCGTAACGCGAACCTGGTTTCTCCTTGTCACTCCACCAGTAATCCGTGGAGCAACTCGTTGGTATGTAATACCATCATATTCAAAACTCCGGAATCGGCTATCACTTGTCACCAATGTCTCATAAAAGACCTGATTACTATAACCATAGAATTCAAAAGCACTGTGATAAGAAACAGTGGCATCTTCACTGATATGAGAGGCAATGACATAACGGTTAGCAATGGGTTGACGGGTTTCCAAACTAATAGCGACGTATAAATTCCTCTTTACTTGCTCAATATAGCCTTTCTTTTGATACTCCCGACAAATCCATTTTGCAGCCGCCTCACTACCAGTTACATGTTCCAAATCATTTTTACTGAAGCAACCTAATTCCAGTAGCTTTTCATAATATTTCATAATAATCACCTCTCTAATTATATAGTTATTATAACTCACACAGATGGTTATTACTCTCTTTTTGAGTAAAATTAAAAACATTTTGCGCGATATGGTCGAATGCTTATTACTTCGTTCATAAAATAGAAAAAAATTGGCTCCAAAATTGGCACCAAAAAGATTTTTCAGGCCAAACATAAAATAACAGAAACGGCCTGAAAGCCTTGCTTTCAAGCCGTTTCTTTATCATCGGGGCGAAAGGATTTGAACCTCCGACATCTTGCTCCCAAAGCAAGCGCGCTACCGGACTGCGCCACGCCCCGTGAGAAATAAATATACCATAAGGGCGAAAGATTGACAAGACCCACCAAGAAAAAGGGGGTGTCGAATTCCCCCTTAAATGGCCATTTTGGCGGATAAGGGGGACAGACGATTCCCCCTTAAACGGGGATTTTCAAAGATGAGGGGGACAAGCGATTCCCCCTCAAATGGCCATTTTCACAGATAAGGGGGACAAATGATTCCCCCTTAAATGGCCAATTTGGCAGATGAGGGGGACAAACGACTCCCCCTTAAATGGACAATTTGGCAGATGAGGGGGACAAACGACTCCCCCTTAAATGGACAATTTGGCAGATGAGGGGGCTTCGCTTGGCCCCCTTTTTCCATGATTTCGTCAGTTAAGGGGGCTTCCAATGGCCCCCTTTTCCCCCGGTTTTGCCAGATGAGGGGGCTCCGCTTGGCCCCCTTTTCCTCTGATTCCGACAGATGAGGGGGAAAAATGATTCCCCCTTAAATGGCTATTTGTCCAGATGAGGGGGATAAGCGACCATCAGCCGTCAGCCACAGCGGGCCCTCGCCCTACCGCCGCGGACGGCGCTTCAAGGGCCCTCGCCCAGCCACAGCGGGCCCTGCAGCCCCCCTCCCCTACCTTCTCCTCAGTTCCTCCCGCTGGATGATCTGCTGGCGAGTGGATTCGGAGAAGAGCTCATCGGAGGGATTCCACTTCTTTAGCCAGTTGAGAGAGGACCCGGTTCCCCGGACGACGGCCGTGAGGGCGTGGTCGGGGTGGTGGAGGTCGATGGAAATCCGGTCATGGAGGAGGCGGTCCAGGCCCTTGATCAGGGAACCACCGCCGGTGAGGAGGATGCCCCGGTCATAAAGGTCGGCGGCAAGCTCGGGCGGGGTATTGGAGAGAAGGTCGTGGACGGCATCGACAATGGTCATGAGGGAGGGCCTGAGGGCCTCCGCCATCTCGGTGGAGGAGATATAGATGGACTTGGGCAGGCCATCATCCAGGCTCCGGCCTTTAACTTCCATGGTCTCCTCCATCCCATCGGAAGCGCCGGATCCCATTTGGATCTTGAGCTCCTCGGCCGAGCTGTCGCCGATGATGAGGTTGTAGTGGTCGCGGATGTAGCGGAGGATGGCCTGGTCAAAGGCGTTGCCGGCCACCCGGATGGACCGGGAGACCACAATTCCCCCCAGGGAGATGACGGCAATATCCGTGGTCCCTCCACCGATATCGACGATCATGTGGCCACCGGGCTCGGAGATGTCCACGCCGGAGCCGATGGCCGCAGCCAGGGCCTCTTCGATGAGGTAAACCGAATGGACCCCGGCAGCCTTTGCTGCCTGGACCACTGCCCGCTTCTGGACTTGTGTGGCTTCGGAAGGAACACAAATGACCACATCGGGGCTCAGGAGGGACCGGCCCATGGCCTTATGGATGAAGTAATCCAACATCTTGGCCGTGGAGGGGTAGTCCGCAATGACCCCGTCCTTGAGGGGCCGGCGGGCGATGATGTTGCCAGGGGTCTTGCCCAACATCCTCTTGGCCTCTGCGCCGACAGCCACAATCTCATTGGAGAAGCTATCAAAGGCAACCACAGAGGGCTCATTCAAAACCACGCCCTGGGACCGGGTGAAGCAGAGAACGGAGGTCGTCCCCAGGTCAATTGCCATGTTTTTCCGTAAATATGCCATCGTTTGGCTCCCTTATCTTCGTTTTACACGCGTTCCTGGTATTTTTTCGCCACTTCCTGGAGGTCTTGGACACGGTCCAATCTCTCCCAGGGAAAGTCCTCATCCTGGCGGCCGAAGTGGCCGTAGGCCGCCGTCTTCCCATAAATGGGCCGACGGAGGTCCAGGGTCTGGATAATGGCCGCCGGACGGAAGTCGAAGACCTCCTGGATCATCGCCGTTAGGTCTTGATCGCTGTATTTCCCGCTGCCGAAGGAGTTGACGTCCATGGAGAAGGGGGTGGCCCGGCCGATAGCGTAGGCCAGCTCGATCTCCACTTCATCCGCCAGGCCGGCAGCCACCATATTCTTGGCCACATAACGGGCGAAGTAAGTGGCCGACCGGTCAACCTTGGAGGGGTCCTTCCCGGAAAAGGCTCCGCCACCATGGTGGGCCCGGTCCCCATAGGTATCGATGATGATCTTCCGTCCGGTGAGGCCCGAATCAGCCGCCGGCCCGCCTTTTTCAAAGCGGCCTGTGGGATTGACGAAGAAACGGGTCTCGGAATCCAGCAATGAGGGGTCAATGGTGGGGACCACCACTTTGGTCCAGAGCTCCTCCTTGAGCTCTTTCATCGTGATTTCCGGGTCATGCTGGGCGGAGATCAGGATGGACCGGACCCGGTTGGGCTTGCCATTCATGTATTCCACGGAAACCTGGGTCTTCCCATCCGGCCTTAGGTGGTTAACAATCCCCTCCTTCCTAACCTGGGCCAGGCGGTAGGAAAGCTTGTGGGCCAGGTCTGTGGTCAGAGGCATATAGTTCTCCGTCTCCTTGCAGGCGTAGCCGAACATAATCCCCTGGTCCCCTGCCCCTGCCTGGAGCCTGGCATCCGAATCCCCTTCACGGGATTCCTCGGACTGGTTAACCCCCTGGGCAATATCGCTTGACTGCTCCTGGATCGAAGAGAGGACGGCACAGTGGTTGCCGTCAAAACCCGACCGGGTATCGACGTAGCCGATCCGGTTAAGGGTCCTCCGGGTCACGGCATCGAAATCCACATAGCCGGTGGTGGTGATTTCCCCGGTAATAAAAATGATTCCATTGGTAGCCAAAACCTCACAGGCACAGCGTGCATTGGGGTCCTGGGCCAGGGTCTCATCTAAAATCGCATCCGCCACTTGGTCACAGACCTTGTCAGGATGGCCCTCCGTCACGGATTCTGCGCTTAAAACTCGTCTTTCTTCCTTCATCTCTTGTTCAGAAGGCCCCTTCGGATGACCTTCCTGCTCCTTTCTTCCTTATAAAACCGTATCACTTCTATTATATACAAAATCCGGAAAAGAAAATACCAAGCCCTCCCAAAGGCGGGCTTGGTTCTCTCATTTCCTCTTAGTTTTCCTCATCTTTTGCAAACAAAAGGAGGCTGGCCATGGCGGCCATCCCTTCTTCCCGGCCGACAAAACCCAGGCCCTCGGTCGTTGTTGCCTTGACGGAAACCTGGTCGACCCTGCAGTCCATGACCCCGGCTAGTTTCTCCCTCATGGCATCGATGTAGGGGGCTATTTTTGGCCTTTGGGCCATGACTACCACATCCACATTCCCGATGGTGTAACCCCGGTCTTCCACCCGGTCCATGATCCCCCGGAGAAGGAGGAGGGAGGAGATGTCCTTGTACTTGGGGTCCGTGTCCGGATAAAGCTTGCCGATATCTCCCAGGCAGAGGGCCCCGCAGAGGGCGTCCATGATGGCGTGGGTCAGGACGTCCGCATCCGAATGGCCCAGGAGGCCTTTTTCAAAGGGAATCTCAATTCCCCCCAGGACGAGCTTCCGTCCCTCCACCAGCCGGTGGACGTCATAGCCCGTCCCCACTCGCATCTTACTCATCAACATCCTCCGTAAGCAGATAACGACCATAGGCCAGGTCCTCCGGCCGGGTCAGCTTGAAATTTTGTCCATGGCCCCGGTAGATGGCCACCTTCCTCCCGATCCTCTCCAGCATCTGGGCATCGTCGGTGACCCTTTCCCCCTCCTCGAGGGGCTTATCATAGGCGGCCAAGAGGGCTTCCTTCCGAAAGATCTGGGGGGTCTGGGCCCGGTAGAGCTGGGCCCGGTCCGGAGTTTCCACAATCTCCCCCCGGTCATTGACCCGCTTGATGGTGTCGGTGACGGGAACGGCGGCGATGCAGCCATCCAGGTCCCCCGCCTCCATCCGGTCCAGGCCCCGGTCGACCAAGCCCGGATCCAGGAAGGGCCGGGCCGCATCTTGAACCAGGACCAGGTCCGTGTCCTCATCCAAGGCCTCCAGGCCTTTTTTTATGGTATCCGTCCGCTCCTCCCCACCCGGGACCGGGGTAAAGGTCTGGTCGGGAAAGTCCTCCCTTAGGCGGGGAAGAATGTCCCTTTCCACCCGGCCCATGTCCTCCGGACGTAAGAGGAGGATGTGGTGATGGATCCGACCGGTTTGGGCCAGGGCCCGGACCGTCCGCTCGATGACAGGCATCCCGCCCAGGTCCACCATGATCTTGTTGACCTTCCCCATCCGCTGAGCCCGGCCGGCTCCGGCAATGAGGGCGGTGACCAGGGGCCTAGCCATTGATCTCCCCCGATTCCCGGGCAAAAGTAGCGTCCTGTTGAGCCCGGAGCTTGTAAATGGTCGTGGTGGTATCCAGGTTCACATCCTCCCTGGTCAGGACCTGGCCCGCCTTAACCGGACGGGCCATCTTGGTCTGCCCGGCAACGATACCCAGGGGAACATGGTCCCCCTTAACCAGGTCCTCATGGCTCTCCAGGAGGCCACGGAGGCAGAATCCACCGATCCCATCCAGTTCTTCACCGGCTTCCAAGTCCTTCTTGGCCACGCAGACCGTTTCCGCCACCGGCCCACCCGGGAGGGGGGTGATGGCCATCTGGCCCTGGAGGAAGGCCTTGGCGATGGTGATGGGGGTTTCCAGGGAGCCCAGGTGGAAGGGCCGGTAAAAAAGGAAGTGGTCCCCATCTTTTTTCATCATATAGCTGAGTTCCTCCCGGACCCAGGCGTTTTGGGGCTTGGCAATGACGAAGACTCCGGGGGCAAGACCATCCACATAATCCACCACCCCATAGCGGCTGAGGATCCCTCCCTCATCCTTTGTCCGGAAGGTCTTGAGAGTTTCCTCTTCACCCCCGGAAATCCCATGCATGCCGGGAACATCCGGGAGGAAGCCGGTGGCATTGGCCAGGAGGTTCATTTCCGCCATGGTCTTGGTCCCATCCTTAAAGGAAGCCAGCATTCGGGGGTTCATCCCCCTTGCCTCCGCCTCTTCCCTACAGGTCTCCGGGTTGGCCCCGAAGTCGATTTTATTGTTTTTTCCCTTGCCGGCCACCAGGACCTCCATCCCCATGGTCTTGGCAAACTCAAAGAGTTGGAAGGTTTCCGCCGGCTCATCCCCATTGGACCCCGTGTAGATGAGGCCGGCTTCCTTGAAGAGCTTGTGCATAAGGGGGCCGATGGTGACGTCCACCTCCACGTTGAGGAGGACCAGGTGCTTGCCCTCCCGGAGGCATTCCTGGGCGATCTCTGCCCCACCCTCTGTGGTTCCGGTGGCATCCACGACGACATCGACCTCATGGGACCGGCAGATGGTCCGGTAGTCGGTGTCCTGGACCATGGTCCGGTCCTTTCCCGATAGCTTGTTGTAGTTCTCTACCGCCTTATCGATCCGGTCTTGGTTATGGTCACAGATGCCTGTCAGGACCATGCCGGGAACCGTCGATAGCTGGGCAACCATGCCCTGGCCCATCTGTCCCGCCCCGATGATGCCCAGGCGAATGGGCCGATTCTCATTTTCCAATTTGAGGACTTCCTCATAAATTCGTGCCATGCTCTATCCCTTCCATAAATTCCGGATCTAGGTCTATCCGAGAACTGATTTTTCCACATTTTTCGCTTTTTTCCATCTATGCTTCCCCGTCTTCTAAGAGTTGGGGGGATCGTCAGGATCGTAGACCAGGATATCGCCCGGTTGGCAATCCAGGTTCTGACAGATCGATTCCAGGGTGGAAAAGCGGATGGCCTTGGCTTTTCCGGTTTTTAGGATGGACAGGTTGGCCATGGTGATCCCGACCTTTTCCGAGAGTTCCGTCAGGGTCATCTTCCGCTTGGCCATAATGACGTCTAGGTTGACTTTAATACTCATCTTAAGCTCAGATCGTCAGTTCCAGGTCATCCTTCATGTCGGAGGCGTCTCGGACCACCTCGGCAAAAAGACGAAGGACTTGGCTGACCAGAAGAGAAACAAGGAGGCCAATAAAGAGGTAAAGGAGGACCATGGACCGGACACCGGCTATAAAAAGAAGGAGGTCCAGGAGACCCAGGGTCACTTGGCTCATTTCCAAACTCTTGGCCGCCCCCTTGAGAGAAACAAAGATGAAAAAGGAATAGAGTTTCTCTTTATTCCGAAAGACCCGGAAGAAGGCCAAGAAAAGAATGCCGGCGGAGGCCGCCATGGCCATGAGGATAATCCAGGCCATGCAAAGGATCCAGGGGCGGAAGACCGCCAAAGAGGGGTTATCCAGGGCCATCCGGTGGGAGAGGTCCACTACCGGGCCCAGGGCAATATAAATAATAAATAGACAGATGGCAAGCAAGAGGGCTTGTATCGTAATCATGCGCCAACGTTTCATGGTGTCCCCTTTCTAATTCTTTCCCAGTATAGATGATCTCTTATTGATAATCAAGAATATTTTATTGAATATCAATAAAAATCCGGGCCCGACTTGGACGGCAAGCCCCAAAAAAACTTCACCGTGGTAAAATAAGATGATGTTCTGTCTTGGAAAAAGCAAGGAATTCAGAAAGGAATGACGATGACAACGAGAAACCGCCTTGTGGTCAACCTCAGGGCTTTGAAAAATAACCTCATGGCCCTCAACAGTCGGAAGGAAGAGGGAAATCCGGACGCCAAGGTCTTCGGGGTCGTCAAGGCCAATGCCTACGGTCTCGGCGCCGTCCGGGTGGCCCGGGAAATTGAAGGAGAGGTGGACGGCTTCTGTGTCGCCCTCCCCGAGGAAGCCAAAGAATTGGTGGAGGCCGGCATCCAAAAGCCCATCCTCTCCCTGGGTTACCTTCCCGAGGAGTGGATGGCCTACTATGTGGACCATGGAATCCGCCCCACCCTCTACGACCTGGATTCCGCCAGGGCCTTCAACCGGGAGGCGGAAAAGCAAGGGGTCCGGGCCCCCTTCCACCTGGCCATCGATACAGGCCATTCCCGGATCGGGATCCTTTGGGACGATGAGGACCGGATGGAAAAAATCCGGGCCATGGCCGATCTGGACCATCTCGTTTTGGAAGGGGCCTTCAGCCACTTCGCCTCAGCCGATGAGGAGGATCCCGCCTTTACCGACCGGCAATTCAACCGCTTTCTGGCCGTATTGGGTGAAATGGACCAAGCCGGGATCCGGGTTCCCATCCGCCATATCGCTAACGATGCCGCCCTGATCCGGGACCCCAAATACGTCCTGGACGGAGTCCGCCTGGGGATCTCCCTCTATGGGGAATTCCCCTCCCGGACCATCCGGGACCTCTACCCCATCGACCTGGAGGAGGTGGTGGCCTGGAAGACCATCATTACCAACGTTAAGACCATCGCCCCCGGAACGCCCGTCTCCTATAACCACAAGTGGAGGGCCCCGGCCCCCTCCCGGATTGCCACCCTCCAGGTGGGCTATGCCGATGGCTATGCCCGGAGCCTGACCAACCGAGCGGACGTCCTCATCCGCGGCCGCCGCTGTCCCCAGGTCGGGGCAGTCTGCATGGACCAGATGATGGTGGACGTGACCCGCTTGGAGGAGGAACTCCAAGCAAGGGGCCAGGACCCCCTCTCCGTTGGTGAGGAGGCCTACCTCATGGGTCATGACCCTGCTGAGTGGCCCCTGGATTCCCCGGTCACTCCCCTGGAGCTGGCCGATACGGTCTATACCATCTCCTATGAGATCCTGACCTCCGTATCCGGCCGGGTCACCCGGGAATACCTGGATTAGGAGGCTCTATGAAAATCACCCTCGTCCAGCTCTCCCCCGTCCAGGCTTCAGATAAAGTGACCAACCCCTACGAGCGAGCCGCCATGGCCATAGACCGGGCGGCCGACCAAGGCAGCCGGATCATGGTCCTGCCCGAGTATTGGAACCGCCCCCTGGGTGCCGACGACCCTGAACTCTATGCGGATGTGGACGGCAAAAAAAGCCGAGCCCTCCTCAAGGAAAAGGCCATGGCCCACGGCTTAGCTATTGTGGGCGGCTCCTGTGCTGTCAAAGAAGATGGGCATTTTTACAACCGCTCCTATGTCTTTGGACCGGACGGCCACTTACTTGCCCAATATGACAAGGCCCATCTCTACTCATCGGATGGGCCCCGCCAGTTCACGCCCGGTTCCGAGCCCTGTCTTTTCACCATTGACGGCACCCTCTGCGGCCTCATCATCTGCTATGACCTGGATTTCGGCCCCTGGATCCGGATCCTGAGAGAGCGGGGCATTCGCCTTCTTTTCGTGGTCTCTTCCTGGCCCAGAGCCTGGCACCACCACCTCCGCCTCCTCCTCAGGGCCAGAGCCCTGGAAAACCAGATCTTTGTCGCCAACGCCAACATGACCACCCCAAGCCTAGACGACCCCGACATGGAAAAAGGCGGCCGGTCCTCCATCATCAATCCCCTGGCCGATGAAGTCCTGGTCATGGACCAGGACCCGGGGGTGGCAACCGTGGATATCGATCTTGCTTTGGTAGATAAGGTCCGTTCGACTTTTACCTTTGAAAACGACAAAAGAAATGACCTCTATTAAAAAACCTTCAGGAATGAGAGAACCCTATTACCTACCGGATAACTCCTCGATCTCATCTTTGCTAAGGCCTAAGGCGCTCAAAATCTCCCGGCTATGGTAACCCTCCGGATAACCCGCATGGACATAGGCGGGCGGCGTCTTGGTCATCCGGATGGGGTTGCCCAGCTGGGTCACTTGGCCCTCTCCAATGGCCAGGGGGACCTGAGGAAAGACCCCTCGTTCCCGGTAATGAGGATCCTTAATGACCTCATCGATCGTTAAGACCGCTTCCACACAAGCATCGGTCTCCCGGAAAATAGCCGTCCACTCCTCCCGGGACTTGGTCCGGAAGGTCGCCCGAAAAGCCGCCTTGACCCCTTCCGGATCCTCCTTCAAAATTTTTCCATCCTCCCACTCCGGATAGCCTAAGGCCCGGCAAAGGGCCCGGAAGAACTTTCCTTCCAGGGAACCCACGCTCATATACTCCCCGTCCTTGGTCTCATAGAAGTCATAAATTCCTCCGCCATTGAGTAAGCCTTCTTCCGGTCCCACCGGATCTTCTCCCGCCAAAAAGGCCGCCCCATCCATGGAAAGGAAGGGGACTAAACCATCGGCCATGGCGATGTCGATATACTGGCCCTCCCCCGTATTCTGCCGGTGGATGACGGCGGCCAGGATGCCTACCAAGGCATTCATGGACCCGGAAGCCACGTCGGCAATCTGGAAATTGTATAAGGAGGGGCCTCCCTCCTTTCGGCCGGAAGAAGCCACAATGCCCGACTGGGCCAGGTAGTTGATGTCGTGGCCCGCCCGGTCTTTTTTCGGTCCGGTTTGACCATAGCCGGTAATGGAACAATAAATGAGCCCCGGATTCACCCCAGCCAAGTCCTCATAGGCCAGGCCCAACTTGGCCATGACGCCCGGACGAAACTGTTCAAGGATAATATCGTAGTCGGCAATTAGCTTCTTGACAACCTCTACAGCCCTCTCCTTTTTCAGGTTGAGGAAAAGGGATTTCTTGTTCCTTCCCAGCCAAGCCCCCACCCCACCGGTCCCCTGACCCGGAAGATCCGGTGACCAATGGGTGACCAGGTCATAGCGACCCGGACCAATCACATGAAGAACTTCCGCTCCTAAATCAGCCAGGACCATGCTGGCATAAGGACCGGGTAAAAGAGTGGTAAAATCCAACACTTTCAGCCCCTCCAGGGCCCTCGTCTTTTTATTGATTGTCTCTGTCATCATATCCCTCCTTTCCCCTATTCTAACAAAGGGCAAAAAAAGAGGGCAATCCCTTAAAGGGAAGCCCTTAGATTTTTATAAGAGATTAGGCATCCTGAGATGAAAGGACCCGACAAGCCTTAGCAACATCATTGGTGATAATATAGTCTGCCCCTTTTTCCTTCAAGAAAACCATGGCTTCTTCATCATCGACAGTATAGGGATTGAGGCCAATTCCGTGGGCCTTGAGATCTTCAAAATCCTCATCCTCCAAGGTCCGGTAGTTGGGATGGTAGAAGCGGACGCTTCTTTCCCGGCAATAAGCACCCGGGCGTAAGAGACCTGAATCGGTCAGAAAACCACAGGGAATATCGCATATATCCTGGATCCGCTGGATGGAGTGGTGGTTGAAGGAGGAAAAGATTACCCGTTTCTCCAGGGAAAATCCCCTGACCATATCCACCAGCTTTTTCTCAATCCCCGGATAGGGAAAAATATTCGTCTTCAGCTCAATATTCACGATCAGTGATCCCTTTTGAAGCCAGGCCAGAAAATCTTCCATTTTGGGGATTAAGAGGTCTTCCTTGGTTCTCCCTTCTCGGACCATCCCATTGGTAAAAAGATAGGTTCTCAGCTCAGCCAATGTCATGTCTTTGATTAATCCTGAACCATTTGAAGTCCTTTTAATATCCTCATCATGGCAAATGACCGGTACCCCGTCCTTGGTCAAGTGGACATCCAATTCAAAGCCGGCAATGGGATATTTTGCAGCTTCCTTAAAGGCCAGCATGGTATTTTCCGGAAAGGCCTTCGCATACCCTCGATGGGCAAGTACTTGTGTCATATGTTATCTCCAATTTTATAACCTAAAGCAAAACCCGAGAGCGATTGCTCTCGGGCTTCTTATTTGGCGATTTCCTACTCTCCCAGGTCGTCTCCAACCAAGTACCATCGGCGTAAAGAGGCTTAACTTCTGTGTTCGGAATGGG